>Ga0209607_1003617_pt1 | contig 11807 bp, 6 predicted proteins | sample AD_UKC117_MetaG_FD_184413 | JGI IMG/M metagenome (GOLD analysis project Ga0209607, IMG submission 184413) | Active sludge microbial communities of municipal wastewater-treating anaerobic digesters from Hong Kong - AD_UKC117_MetaG (SPAdes)... | ecosystem: Engineered > Bioreactor > Anaerobic >... | reverse complement strand
TTCTGATGATATTCTCAGGGTTCATTTTGATCTTGAAACGAATCAGTTTGCATCCCGAGTTCTTCGAGATGTTTCTATTTACGACAATATACCACCGTTATCCACTGTGATCATATTTCCAAAAACCTTGGAAGTTGGCAAAACATACCATATTCATTATCTGATTGGCCCGCTTTTTAATCCCGAAGACGGTCTGCTCAAGCCGTTGGTTATTTATAATGAAACTCTTGAAGATCAAGATGAATACAGGATTTATTCTGAAATGGATCCCGGGATTAGCCTCAATCATTTACAGGTTAAATTGGCCATACCGGAAGACAAGGTTTATGTTCATTACGAGGGGATCCAGATAAGGGAATTGTGGAATGATCAGATGGAAACGCCCTATATTTCAATCAATAGTGTTTTCCGGCAAATGTATGACGAATATATACTGAATTGTCAAGAAAAAATAGAACCCATGGATAAAATAGCTTACTATAACCAAAATGCGAATGTATTATTCTTTAACTGGCTTCCTAAAACGATCGAGTTCCTTGAAGAAAATATGCTTTTCGGAAGCAGAGCAAGAACTTACATGGATCAAACCAGATTGGCTGAGAGTATTGATCAATTAAGCGTATTGTTTGTTGACATCAGTCTTTTGGGAGCTAATAGAATGGTAAAAGCGATAAAGCTGCTAAAAAACCGAAAAATTGCGGAAAGCGTCATTGATACTATTGAGTTGGCGAGAACATCCGTAGAAGCTGTGACAACCCTTTCTCAATCTTGGAAGCAGTTTTTGGGTGAATATGCCGATAATCCAACCCTTTTTTCTGATTTTCAAATAATGGCATACAATGAAAATGACTATGACATTGTCAGTATCGAATGGGTGGATGACGTTCCTTTTTTGATTGAGGCTTTTTCAGAACTGAAAAAGAATAACATACTGATAAGCATTCCGGTTACCATTGAGAGAGAATTGGAAGTAAATGAGATTGTCGGAAATTATATCACGGTGAATTACGATTATGCGTGGAATAAAGAACAGCGAATGAGCCAATATTTTCCTTGGCAGAAAGGTTCCACACCGTATTTGATCAACGACATTCTTGAAGCGGAAAGACCCCAAACGCCATACTCCCTCATTGTTCAGACAGATCCCGAAGAGCTTGGAGAAAGGAAAAAGATGTCGGTTTCCCCCGGAGAAACAGTAAGGTTGGAGGCGGAGAGTTTTGCCGGATATGAGTTTGCCAGTTGGCTTATTGATTGGGGCATATATTGTAATTTTGAGGATAACAGACAATTGGAATTGGAAATGGAAAAGGACGCAACAGTTACAGCGGTGTATGAAAAGGCGTTGCCAATACAAGAACCTGAAAAACCTCGCCATAGTGTAACTGGGGTGTTATTGACCCCTTTGTGGAGTGTTTACAGCCTTGCCTCGAAGGAAACCGTTTTCCGTCTTGAGGGCGAATCAACGGTGTTGGAATACCGTGCCGGAAACAATATGGGGGCTATGCCGATAAATTTTTATTTTTACGATGTTCCGGAAGGAAGATATACCCTTAATCTTTACTGGGGTGGAGATATCGTGGCAACAAAAGTGCTGGATGTTTATCGTGACATAACGGTGATACCTTAGGTGCTGCTGAAAAACGAAAAATCCCCCCTTTGTCTTAACCGTGAAGTTTTGTCTTTGAAACTTCTAAGGAGTGTCTCCCAACTCCAGCTCTAAGGGAGGAATTTTGGAGTTATTCAGCAGGCCCTATTTAAACCTTATTACTGAGGATACTCATTTTATAAATTGCCCCTCTCCGTTTAAGCGGAGAGGGGCTAAAGAGAATGTGAGTCAAGTTATGTGCTTATGATCAGGTGCTTAAAGTCATTGTTGCATTGTTTTAGAGCAACTCCTACTGTTCATTGAGTTGCATTAAAACGTCCTTTGCCATTTGATTTCCCATTGCGGCACTTGTTTCAAAATCCTGTACAGCCTGTTCCTTTTTCCCCGAATAATAATAGGATAACCCTCTGACAAAAAGTGATTGGTGGTTTTGAGGGTTGTAATGAATGGATTGAGTTAGTGATTCAACAGCCATTTCGTATTGTTTTGATTGATAATAATTAACACCAAGTTGATAGTATGTATAATCATCCGCATAGCCTTGTCTTTCAATGAGTTTTTCATAATTGTTGATCGCACTCTGATAGTCTCCGAGGTTTGAAAATATCTCAGCCAAATAACGGTACACACTATTATCGGAATAGCCTTTTTCAATGGAAATCGTCAAATCCTCTTTTGCCTTTTCCAGATCTCCGAGATTCAAATAGCAGAGACCTCTCATGTAAAAAATGCTTGCTGTGTTTTCTCCATTTTTCTCTTTTATTTGTATCAGCGTTGAAAGATCAGTGGCAGCATCCCTGTAGTTACCTTGATTGAAGTAAATCGTCGACTTTAAATCATAAAGTTCAGTGTTTTCTGGACTGATTCTTAAGGCACTTTGGATTTCTGATAGAGCCGATTCAAAATCTTTCAAGCTACAATAGATGGCAATTTTTTTATGATAGGCAAGGTAAGAACTCGGGTTGAGTTCGATGGCTTTGGAATAACTGTCTAATGCCTCCCGGATCAGATTCTGTTCTGAGTAAGCTTGTCCGAGATTCATATAAAGACTGTAATCGCCGAGTTCCTGTTCGATGCAGTAGAGGTATTTTTCAATGGCTTTTGAATAGTCTTCCAGTTGCATATAAACTTTTGCCAGTGATCGCTGCGTAGCCGGACTTTCTTCGATGTAGTCGAGTGCGTTGATGAATGCTTGTCTTGAGCGTTCATAATCGCCTAATTCAAAATAGATAGATCCTGCATTTGAATAGTTGGTATGCAATGTATTGTTGAGTTGTTCAATGAGTTTTTCAGCCAATTCAATATAGATTTCTTCGCTCAGCAAATCACGCAGTTCTTGACCTTGTTCTCTTAGCAAGTTGATCATGACGATGCTGAAATTTAAATCATCCAGGCTCATTGTTTTAAGCTTTTCCGGATGTTGCAGGTAATCGTTGTATTTTGACAATTTCTCTATGTTTTGTTCAATGGCGGTTTCGTAATCTTCACTGGCCAATCTTAAGTCTCCTGAATAATAATAGAGAAGACCTCTTTGGCTATAGGCTGACGCAAAATCCGGTTTTAAGGTGATGGCATGATAATAGTCATTTAAAGCCATTTGCAGAGCTTGTTCGTCTCCCATTTGATAATACTCGGAATAAACACCAGCCCTGTTGAAGAAGGTTGTTGCCTTTTTGGGGTCTATATTGATTGATTTGGTGTAATTATCGAAGGCTTTGTTCAAATCTCCCAAATCTGAATAAGAAACACCGAGGTTGTTCAGTAAAGACGGATTGTCGGGTTCATAGTGGAGGGCGATGAGGTAATCGTCAACAGCTTTTGAATGCGATCCCTGCTCGGAATATACCAGTCCCCTCAGTTGGTAATAGTAAGGGGTTTCTGGATATCTTGCGATTCTTTCGTTTAGGATTTGAATCACTTCGTCGTATTTTTCTTCCAGTAGTTTTTTGTATAAGTTGGAATCATCCGGTTTTGGTTCTTTGTTTTCTTCAACTGTGTCGGAAAGGATTTTGAAAAAGATGTCCTGAATGACTTGAGCATCGCTGAGGATCTGATTGTGAGCAAGATTAGCGTATACACTGCTTGAGACTTGTTCGGAACGGCTGCTGAATTGCTGACTGGATAAGGGGACAACCCCGTCGTTCTTTGTACCTTTTCCGCCTTTTCGGAGCAATTCGTTCTGTAACAAATAATTGGAAACTCGTAAGTCTATATCTTCTTCGTTGCTTTTGGAAAGGGGTTCAAAATCTATAAACGAACAAACAGCCAAAATTTTATCAGCAAATCTTTCATTGGCGTTCAATTCAGCAGCCTCCGGGGGCACTTTGAAGATATGGGTTAAATCATCTCCGAAAAGGGCTTTCGATAGAACCAAGTTGTACGATGAATCGGTCATTCCTAAAGATCTGTAGGCCGGGTAAGGTGTGGTTAGCCCCCCCAGGAATGGAATAGAGAGTTCTCCGGTCAGTAAGGGCAACATGGTGGGGAACAACTGAATCAATTTGGGAATGAACTCCTGTTGAAATTGCAGAGTTTGTTCCATATCATATATCTTAAAATCAATAATCCCTGAAAGCATATCCATGAGTAGATGAGGCGTATCGAAGTTCTCTGAATAGAAAAAGGGATTTTTTTCAAGGTAGAGCTGTTCAACAATATCGTAGAGGTTTCCCATGGGAGAGCCTTCGTGAGGGGTGTTTACCGTGATGAGTCTGGTGATATGATCACCGTAAAAGTCCCCCTTTGACGTCCGGGTGTTCATAAAATAACGACTGACCATTCCCCCCATGCTGTGGGCAATGATAAAGATGTGATCATATCTTTCCAGTAGCCCTTCAGCTTCAACGTATTCAGACAGGATTCGAGCAAATTCTGAGGGTTTGGAGAAAACACCGTCATAGGTGTAGGCGTAAATGTCGTAAGTTTCATCCAGTTTGTTACGGTTCATGAAATGGATGAATGCATCCCAGGTTGAGAGGCGTACCCTCTCTTTTTCCCTTTTATCAAGTGGAGTACCGTCTTCTGTCAAAAAGGCGTCTTTTTTAAAGGGCTGCCAGCCGTGTATCATCAAAATCATATGTTTGTTTTGAGCGTTTCGCTGTACTGCTAATATATCGGAAAACCCGAGTTGTTGTTTCGAGTAAGTTGGATAATTTGCGCTTTCATCCAACACCGCTGACACTTCTTGGACATCCAGGGCAATGTATCGGATGGCATCGATGTACAGGGGAGGGAAGATCATGACGAAACGGTTTCCGTTGATTTCAGTGACCGGCAGGAGTTTGCTCGTTTCATATACCGTTTTTCCCCCAGCGTTTTTAAACAATATTCGTGTGTTTGCCAAAACGATGTCGGTATCTACGGGTAAATGCCTGAAGAAGGGGTGAAGATAACTTTTCAGTTTGTTGTCGGGAAGTGCTTTAAATGCGTAATCTTGGAGTTTGTATGTCTGATCGAGATAAAAAGCCAGTTCCTTTTTGTTCAGCAGAATCAGCGAATCAAGATCGATTTCTTCTTCAAATACATTCTTTATGAATTTCCCAGTTCTCTTCAATATGTCCAGTCCCTGGGGTTTATCGTATTCCTGAATCAGAAGGGAGGTATCGTTGTCCAAAAAGCGATAAACGGTCAGAAGAAAAACCAGACTGTCAGCATATTCGTATGTGAACTCACCCGAAAATTGCTGCTTTTGAAGCAGTTCTTGCATGGTCTCCAGTAGGATCAACTGCATGCTTAAATTACTGGCAATTTTTAATCCCGTTATCTGTGCATGTCGTGTGTCTGTTTTGACAACGCTTGATAAAAGGGATAACAGAGATGCTTTTCCTTCTTTTAAAGCATTTTTTGCAGTGGATGTCAAAAAACCGTCCTTGCCGATGTACTTTATGGATTCTTTCATCCAAGAAGGACCGAATGCGAAGTTCAACTCTCTGAGAATGTAATAGCTTGATATGACTTTCATCAGATCTTTGGACCTTCCGATATTGTCTTGTAAATCCGATGCAAAATCCAAAACGGCTTTGGCACCCTCCAGCGGATATTCATCGTATAAAGTTTGAAAATCGCCTTCGGTTATCAGTTCGTCGATCTTTTCATCGACATTTTCAAGAGATTGGGCCAAAGTAGCGTATTTGTTTGTATGAGCTGCCCATGAAGCCAACCCGAATGTTTCCAAGGGGATGTTGGAACCTCCCGTCAACATGGTCCTGAACGCAAAACCCAGTGTTTCCTGAATGGTGTCAAGAGTACTCAGCTGTTCGTTGGCCTTAAGAACGTAATCTTTCATATACTCAAAATTTTCTTTTGATATATCAATAAGACGTTGAAGCCTTATCCGATGGTTTAAAAAACCACCATCGTATTGCAGATCTTCATCAATGGTATATTGAAGTTCAGCAAGAATGACCGGTCTCAAGTACTCGAATATGGTTTCCTTTAGTTGCATGCTTTCAACTGGGATTTTTTCGATACCCTGGGATACCAAAACGGTCATTCGGGGATTTTCCAGCACACTCGCCAGAGCGGTTTCTTCAACCGTCGAATCAATCAAATTGATACTGACGGGGTTTTCTATACCGATGTAGAAGGTCAGATCGTCAGTTGTGAGCTGGTAAATCAAAGAGGGTTTTGTCGGAAAATCGGGTATCGACGACTCATGGGCAAATGTGAGATTTTTAATGAGAATATCCCCGGAAAACCCCTGGATTGTGAAACATAAAATAAATACAACGATCACGATGCTGATCGGGCAGATTTTTTTAAGTGTCTGTTTTATCATCCTGTTTCCCACCTTTCAATTTTTTATGCCATAAAGTTAAAAACTATCCGTTTTGTCTCAGTCATTCCGAGAGATAAATCCCTGGAAACTGAATCGTTCCCAGGTGTATTTGAGAATGTGTTTTCATCTGAAGCAGTAATTCATTTGCGATTTTTTCCCAATCCAGTGTTTCGTTCGTTTCCATCGATTGCAACAGACAATGTGTGAACAGACCGTGACCGAGGCTTTTAATCTCGGCGCTTTTCCCCCACTGTTTGCTGGAGGTGATCACGTTGATATGGTTCTGTCGTGTTTGGTTGTGGAGGTTTTTTTGCACGAGGTTTTTTACCAGATAATCAACGGCTGCCCCCGAATTGCAGGCGTCCAGGATGAGCGTTGTCTGGGAAGCCTGAATGGATTCCAGGCCTTGCATGAGCTTTGTTAACCGGAGTCCGCCCGGTGTATTCGGGTATTTGAGGATGTATTCATAAGTCTCTTCTTCTTGGATAAACGCCCCGTGTCCGGCGTAAAAGAAGATGATGTGTTGGTTGGCACCGGATGATTCGGCGATGTGGTTTAGAATGACATCTAACTTTTCATGAGAAAAATCATCGTTCAGCAGCGTATGGGTCAAGATGGTTTGAAATTCATCGGCGTATTGTTTCCGAATCAACGCTTCAACCGCCGTCACGTCGTCAGCCGCAAAAAACAAGGGTGCAAAACCGTCCAGCTGATAGTCTTCCGCTGCACATAGAATGACATGAATGGTTTTGTCCACGTTATGGATGAACTCGGGTTTTTCAGGTGCCTCACTTTCGAGTCTTATTGTGTGATGTTCCATCACTGACAAAATCTTTTCGGTCTCTTGTCCGTCAGAGAATAGTTCAGTTGTCGTTTTCAGGGTGCTGATGATGATTTGAGGCAGAAAAGGCATATAAAAATCCAGATAAAACCGATCGATGGGATAAAATTCACTGAGGTTGGTTTCACCCTTGTTTTGAACCCATCCCAGAAGAGAGGGGTGATGATCGGATGTGGCGTAATAGCCTTCTTCAGTCCAAAATGCCCAACGCTCCTCTTTTGTGACGCAAAGAGAGGCGAGTTTCACCCCGTCGGCAATCCGTATAAAATCAACGATTCCGCTTCCCATGGCTGCTATCAGCAATTTTCCGTTTTGGATGATATTCAACGCCTTCACAACGGATTGTTGTTGTGTTTTCCACAGCAGCTGGCCGTTGTGATCGTAATAGTCGATATGCCAGTCCGTTCCAAGAGCGAATCCGGTTTCGAGCGGGTTGATGGCGATACAGCGTGAAAATTCCCCTTCCTCTAAAATGAGCGGTATCCCATTGCACCTGGGCGTTTCAGAGTATTGCCAGTTTTCAACGTTGATGACCGTTGAGTAGGTTAAAGGAGGCAGCAGGCCCTTTTGAAGTGTGTTCCCTTCTATTATTTCCGCTGTCCGAGTATCAAAAAAGCAGGCTGGGGCTTCAAAGTCTCCCGGGATTTTAATCAACGCTCCGTCCGGTGAGGCTTCGAATTCGTTGTAGCCGCCTTGAAAGTCAAGGATGGTCGCTTTGACATAGGACCATGTTTTTGTTTTTGTGTCATATGAGCCGATCATCGGCCATTCCGTGCAGAAATAAACCGTTTGATCATCGGCAATAATCTTTAAAACTCCTGAATCCAAGGGGATGATTTCGGGTTCGCTCATGTTTTTGAGATCCCAGTGTATCAAATCGCCTTTGCCGTCAGCGCCGTAATTGCCGGCGTAGAGTGAATGACCGTCATCCGAGAAGGCCAGCGTGTGAAGTAGTGACAGTGAATCGTTCATTTCCGGTGTCACATGGGGTTTGTAAAGGGTTTCCAGTGTTCGGCTGTCCAGTAATTCCAGATAGGTGCCGTTCAGAAAGCCCAATGCGATCAGGCCGTTCTGTTCACAGTAAACAACCCGAAAAGGTTGTGGGTTGATATTCTCGTAGGTTTTTTCCCGGATCATTCTCAGGTGCTGGTTTTCAAGCTGATACAGTCTGAGGAAACCATCGTTGCCCACACACAGGATCTGAGAAGCATCCGATAGAAAGATAGCGCTGTTCGTACCCATGGAGGGCAGTTCACTTTGAGCGATGAGATGATAATCGGAGGTGTCGAACACCATGACATCCCTGCAATCTCCCAAGGCGGCAAGCAGATACCGGTCATCGGCTGAAAATTCCAGATCGAAGGCGGTGTTTTCCAGATTCCTGATGACCTGTTGGACTTGGTAGTCTTGTGTATCAACGATGAAGATCAGATCGCCATTTTCCCAGTCTGAGCCCCAAACGGAACAGGCAATTTGATCGCCCTGATGAGAGATGGCCGTGCTGACAATCTTACCGGGGTTGCCGTTGTCAGCGGGAAACCAAAGGGTTTTTTTTAGGGTCAGGTCTTCAGTGTTCCAGATTTTCAACGTTTTATCGTATGAACAACTCACTAACAGTTTTTTTCTCTCATTGACGGCGATATCCCGAATTTCTGAATGGTGCATGGGGGTGTTGAGTGCCAGAAATAATTTTTCATGCAGGCTGTTCATTAAGGGGAAGGTGATTTTCACCAGCTGATCATTTCTGAGTAGGGTAAAGGCGATGGAATCATTTGTGCCCGCATCCTTGAGAAGCTCGGACAGGACAGATACTGTGATTCCGGGAAAAACCAAGTCTTCTTGAAGGATCGTTTCCAGTTGATTGAGATGCTTATCTTTGATTAAATCGGCCTGGAGGATGATGTCCTTTTCAAACAGCACCCCTTTGGCAAGAGAACGGTCGATAACAGCAGAGATTTCAAGGGTGCTATTTGAAATCAACCCATCGAATTCAATTTCTTGAGTTATGATCCCCAATTGTAATGAAAACAAGGTCAAAGAAAACGAGAAAAAGAGAAACAGCGTGCATAAAAGGGACTTAGAAAACGGAATACTCAATATACCTGCCATTGCGGTAAACGATAAAAACGCATGAACCGCCTGAAGTACCCAATGAACTGATGCGTTGTGCAAAATCGGATGTTCCTGAAATCGCATATTCTCTGTATGAACTGGCGTTGGAGATGTATGTGCCCTTTACCGTCTTTCTTGAGGAGCTTTGCGATTGAGGTCCCAAACTGGTAAGCGAAAAGACGGCCAGAATCAAATCATTTTGTTTCAGAAAGGATGCTGCCAACGAATTGCTGAAAACCTCCGTCACCTTGATTGCTTTTGAAAATGAAGGGAGATTGACACTTGTCAGGGCTCCTTTGATACCCAAGGTATAAGAGAAAACACAGGTCACAAACAACAGAACGATCAAAACAGATAGAACTTTCTTCATAGTCGCCTCCTTTAAAGACCGATTCAAATAGATGATGTATTCACCACTCTGCTTCTATTTCTTTGTTTCTTTCTTCCAACTCCATATGAAATTCGTCTTGTGATTCCCTCATATCGATGATTAGGTGTTGTTCATAGTAACCCTCTTTTTGAATGGTTAATTCGATAAAGGTGTCTTGAGTGAAGAACAACTCCAACGGGGTGATCCCCAACCGTTCATTTCCGAAATACACTTGAGCATGATCCGGTTGCGTGATGATTTGGACGGATCGGACTTGCTGTTGATCCCGATAGATGATTTCGCTTTGCGTTCGTCTTTCGGCTACCCATTCGGATTCAAAGAGTGAGATCTTTTTTCCATCAGTTATGTCAAAGACCAACGGGTTGAAGCTTTTGAGGAATTCGGCCACCCCTTCTTTCAGAATCAAATACTTTTGAAACCGGTCTTCCTCTGTGTAAATGGCGAGCTGGTACTGATTGACCGAGTTATTCTGTATTGGTGCAATAATCTGGAACAAACAGGCATTGAGACAATCTGTGCTTGAAGTGAGGATTGTTTTTTTCACGCCGATGGGAATCAAGTTATGCTGTTCAAAAACGATTGCATTGAGATCAATTTGTGTGATGTTGTGAGACGGGATGTCTCCTTCGACCTTCATCAATAACTGATCAGGGCTAAAGAGACTAAAATGCTGGTTTTCATCGTCGGTAACCTGAATGGGAATCCGAAAGGGTGATCCGTTATGAAAGAGTGTGATTTCGTGTGTGCCGGGTGAAAAAGATGTTTTTGAGTCTTCAAAAATCACTTCATCCATCTTGCACTCAACGGCTGGAAGGGAAATCCAAATTGTTTTTTTGTTCAAATCCCAAGTCATATCGTTGATTTCTCCAAATGAAAAAAGATATGTAAAAAGAAAACAAGGAATCAAAAATTTGAGTAGAATTCGTTTGATTTTTCCTCACGACCTTCCGTATCAATTGTATGACTAACGCTGAATAAAACAATTTCATTATAACACATATGTTGCTACAACAAGTTCAAAAACCCTTTTAATGAAATGAGAAATGATTGGATATCCGCTAAAAGAAATGCTTTTGTAGATTAAAGTCAAGAATACTCACAGAATCGAAAAAGAAGCCGATTCTGTGAGCTCTGATCAAGCTTAGAAAGGTAAGATGGATGCCAAAGTGGTTCCCAATATGGCTGCTGCTAGGAAAAGAGCAATTATTTGAGCAATAATATTAAAAATCCAAACCAAAAAGGCTTTACCGCTTGTTGTTTCATAAACATTTCTAATAATTGCCAATGATGCCCATATTCCCACTATGAATGCCAAGATAGGACCGGCGATGGGTATCCACCCTAAAAGGATTCCGACCAGCCATGTAATAAAAGAAACCCCCAATGACGCCTTGATCGCTTTTCCAAAGCCGCTATCTCTTAATCCGGCCATCTTTGAAGCGATCCACATAAAGAAACTCGCAATAATGACTCCAATAATAAAACCTAATAGTGCAATGCCGATAATACCTCCAATGAAACCGCCAATATCCATACTGCTGCCTCCTTTAATAAGATATGTGTTGCGTTTATTCAAAAAAACATTGCTAAATGAATGCATTTCATTTTCGTTTGTGGGGTGTTGCTTCTCAAAGACTGGATTATAAAGATTAATAATAAAGTCAATATCAACACATTATATGTCTCTTGGATAAACAATTTAAAAAATAATACCGTCAATTCAACCTTATTATAACATATAACGTTGTTATTGGTACACAAATGCTTCTATAATTGCTTTATATTTGTATTATTTGTACATAATTCTTAATTACATATCATTTTTAAAAGAAATGATATGTCACAAAGATTTTTAAAGAATTCGACGGTTCGTGTTAACTATAATGACTTTCGGGAATATCTTTTCTTTTATTCTGGAGGACGATGAACAAAAGGGTCAAGACTATCCAAATCAGGAGAAAAAGGGATATGTTCGCCACTACCAAACGGCTGGATTGAATGTCGATAAGAAGTGAGCTTTTCAAATTGAACAATTCCAGTATGGATTCGACCAGTTGCCATAGTCTCATTTCAATGTTTT
>Ga0209607_1003616_pt1 | contig 11807 bp, 9 predicted proteins | sample AD_UKC117_MetaG_FD_184413 | JGI IMG/M metagenome (GOLD analysis project Ga0209607, IMG submission 184413) | Active sludge microbial communities of municipal wastewater-treating anaerobic digesters from Hong Kong - AD_UKC117_MetaG (SPAdes)... | ecosystem: Engineered > Bioreactor > Anaerobic >... | reverse complement strand
GCCATGGTTCCCAGCTTCTCGAAGAGGTTGTCTGTCAACCCCTTGCGTCCCGACAATTCGCTCAGATTCTTCGACATGAAAATGCAGTCTTTGAGTAATGTATAAAAGTAAGGGGAAAGGGGCAGAAAACAAAAGTGGCCCTAACCCCATTGTTTCTTCATAGGTGCGGGTTTAAACCCGCACCTATGGAGAATCCTCCACACCCACCCACACTCTCTCCCGCACCCATTCCCTGTTAGCCGTCCCGCCGGTGTTACCGGGTGTGGATGAACAATTCAGTGTTTGAATCACATCACAGAGGAACGCCGGCGTTTTTAAATAGGAGGCTATTCGGATAGATGAACCACAGAGTTCCTTTCTCTCCTGCGGCGGGTAAACCCTTAACTCTGTGGGGACAGGAAACCCTATGTGGACGGAAGAATCAACAACAAAATTTTAAACTTCAGCTTTTACCTGCTTCAAATTCCAGTAAATGTAATTTTTACTGCCATTTGGTGAAAGTGCCATATTTTCCCTCAAATTGGCGAACACAAAACCAGTCTAACAGGATGAACGGCGTTGAAAATAGCCTTCCTGCTCGGTAAATACCGGTTGACCAGCTCTGAGTTATCACTAATTTGTAAAATATTAATTTGACCTAACTCCTTTTGAGGAAAGTCACCATTTTGTTAAGCTAAATAATTAACTTTTGCATTAGTTATGAATATAAGGGCCATAGTTTTTTTTGCATTTGCCACATCAATTTCTTCTCTATTAGGTCAAGTGCCTACAGGCCCAAATATAGCGTGGCAGCAGTGTTATGGGGGTACGGGTACAGATCATTATTATAACGCCATAAAAACAAGCGATGGGGGTTATATAGCTAGAATTGTAAGTGGATCAACAGATGGCGACTTGGCAGGTGTTGAAACGCCGGGTGGTTGGATTATTAAATATGATTCAACTTTAAATGTTCAATGGCAACAATTTTATGCAGATAACCCATGCAATGTACAAGCGGCTCAAATTGTAGAATTCTCCTCCCATTATTACCTTTTGGGTTACGGTGGCGCAGAATGCCCTGAAGTTAATGGCAATAATGATATTGTGATTACCAAGATCACTTTAGATGGAGAAGTAGTCTGGACCAGACTTTTTGGCAGCCCCGGCTTTGAAGACTACGGTACAGCCATTATTACACAAGATAGTTGTTTGCTGTTTGCCGGTCAAAGTAACAGTTCAGGAGGTGATGTACCTATTCATTATGGTGACGGTTTTTATAATGATATTATCGTGGGTAAGGTAGATACGTCAGGCAATTTACTTTGGGTAACTGTATTAGGGGGCAGTATTGATGAAGGGGCACTTAGCAACATACACGAAACATCAAGGGGTGAATACCTGTTTACCTTTGGTTCTACTTCGAATGACTATGACCTGGCGGTTGCCGGATTTGAAGGGCGCAAGCTGTGGTTTTGCAAAATGGACAGTCTGGGCAATGTGATGCAACAGGCATTTTATGATGGAGATTATTATGCAAACAGGGCGATCATTTTTGTAGAATCTCTCCTTGAGGAAGGTAAACTACTTTTACCCGGCTCCATTAATGTGGAAGCCACTTACCCGGGTTTTGTGAGTTATGGAGAAACTGATGGCTGTTTGGCTATTGTTGATCCTGAAACCTTAACCATTGATGAACTATATCACTATGGTGGTACCAATAGAGAATCATTGGTACGACTCAAAAAGGGATCAGATGGCAGATTTTATCTACTGGGTTATAGTCGTTCCAACGACATCGACCTACCTGACAATTACAACGATGGGGCAGAAGAAGACTACTGGCTCCTGGCCTTAAACCCCGATTATTCAGTTGCATGGAGTAGAAACTTTGGTGGGTCGCAGTTTTTTGGTGATTTGGGCGGATCCAGTTTAAAAGGCAGCATCCTTGCTGAAGAAAATAGCATAATTGCCTTTTTATCTGTAGAGGAAGTTTCCGTTTTACCCGATTACGATATTACTTGTAGTAAAGGGGGTGGTGATGATGCCTGGTTGGTAGTATTCGACCTGACGACGGGTGTAGTTGAACCACATCAAAAACCTACAATTCAGGTGTATCCTAACCCGGCAGATTCTTTCTTAAACATAAACTCTAATCAACTTCCCAACACTGAATTTAACATCCAGATCATTGATATATTGGGTAGAGTAGTGTGGGAAGGTTTGCTTCATAACGCTGCACAACAACATATAGATATTTCACCATTACAATCTGGCACCTACCAGATCATCTTGTTTGATGTCAATGGACACAACCATTCGATTCCCTTCATCGTAAACCGATAACCCATGAAAAATTCTGTTCTTATTCTTGTCTCGTTGCTTATACATTTTTACTCTTTTGTCCCCACAGAGTCAACCGTAGAGGACTCTGTGGAAGGTGAATCGGAATGTCTCATAAACAGAAAAACCACAGAGTTCCTTGGCAGGTAACTCTGTAGGGACGACAGTGTGTACCCCAACACTGGCTGGCCAGCGTTATTCAAGGGACTTTGATTAAATTTGCATGTATATGAAAACATATATCCTTCATTTTTTTGCTATACTTTTTTGTGGCGCATTTTCTCTTTATGGGCAAGCGCCAGATGTACATTTTCAAATGGGGTTTGGTGGTGCCCACAGAGATACACTAAAAAAGACCTTCCAGGAAAGTGACGGCAGCTATTTTCTTTTTGGAACCTCTGAATCCGGTATCAGTGGTGATAAGGATACGGAACTGTATGGTATGGCAGATACCTGGATCATAAAAACGAATCCGGCAGGTGAGATCGTATGGCAAAAGACATTTGGAGGAGATAAGGATGATTTTTTACACGACGTAGTACTGTTGGATAATGGACATTTTTTATTTGGATCATCCTCACTTTCGGCACCTTCAGGTAATAAGACAGCTCCCAAGATTGGTTGGGTCGATTACTGGTTGGTTGAAATGGATACTTCTGGAAGCAGTATATCACAAAGCAGCTTTGGTGGAGATGACAATGACATTTTAAGGTGCATTGTCCCAACAGCTGATGGCGGTCTTATTCTTGCCGGAAAATCTGAGTCAGATGCATATGGTACAAAGACAGAGAATAGTCGGGGAGGGTATGACTACTGGCTTGTAAAGCTTGACACTCTTGGAGAGGTGCAATGGGATAAAACACTTGGTGGTTCAGAGGACGAGGAGTTGACAACGGTCATTCAAACATCTTCCGGCGGGTATTTGGTATGCGGGCACTCCAATTCTCCTGCCTCCGGAGATAAATCTGAATCAACTTCCCTTTGGTCTTCTGATTGGTGGGTGGTGCTGCTTGATTCGGCTGGTGCAATGGTTTGGGAAAAGACCATCGGGGGTAGTTCTTTAGACTATGTGTATGATGGCATTGAACTTCCAACAGGGAATTATTTGCTGGGAGGAGCATCGGACTCTAATATATCAGGAGAAAAAACAGAAGCGAGTATTGGATCATTTGATTATTGGCTGGCAGAAATTACTCCGGATGGATCAGTCGTTAAAGATGAGGTAATTGGCGCCTATGCAGCTGATTACCTGAAAAGTATTGTGAAGCTTTCTGATTCAACATTTGCTTTAGTGGGTGAATCAGGTTCTGAGCCTTCTGTAGATAAGACTTCTGCCTGGTATGGTAGTTTGGATATTTGGATTGTAGTTACAGATATGGATTACAATGTACTTTTTGATATTTCATCCGGAGGACTTGGCAATGATTATCTGTCTGAAGCATCTGTAATGAATAATTTGTTGTCTATCTCTACCTTTTCTTATTCGGGTATATCCGGAAGTAAAGAGATCGATAACGAGGGACTGCTTGACTATTGGTTCATGGAAATGTCATCTTGTTCAGATACAGTTTCTATGTATTTTGATATGGATGGTGATGGATATGGTGGAAGTGATAGTATCGTGACTTTGGCATGTTCCTTTCCTGCAGGATATTCCTTTATACAGGGTGATTGCAATGACCTGGATCCTGCCATTCATCCGGCAGCAACAGAAACCTGTAACGGGGTTGATGAAAATTGTAATGGCCTGATTGATGATGAAGTACCACTTATCAATTGTTATCTGGATGCTGATGGCGATGGATTTGGCACTCCGGATAGTTTGATTCTGTCCTGCTTCATCCCGGATGGATACATCAACAATCCATGGGATTGTAATGATCTGGACAATACCATACACAATCTGGTGACCTATTGGCTTGATGCGGATGGTGATGGATACGGCACCAATGATTCTTTTGATCTGTTTTGTTTGAATAGCCCGCCGGAAGGATATTCATCTTTCAATGGCGACTGCGATGACAGCAACCCCGATGTGGTTGATGTTGAATTGTTTTATGAGGATAACGATTTGGATGGTTATGGTCAGCCTGGTTCTGGTTTTTATACTTGTCCTGACCCCGGACCAGGGTTTTGCAAAAACGCTAATGATTGTGATGACTCCAATCCTGATATCTACCCGGGAGCGCCGGAACTGCCCAATGGGATAGATGATAATTGCAACTTTGCTGTTGACGAAGGTTTGGTAGAAGTAACAGACATCGGGCAGGAGGGCTGGACGCTTTATCCCAACCCGGCTGATGGTGAGCTGTTACTGGAGTTTTCAGGAAGAGGTGTCGGTTCGGGTTCTTATGCTGTTTACGCCCTGACAGGAGAGGTCATTCTTCAAGGTGTGCTCTCCGGTAATATGACCAGGATCGATCTGACTGGTTTGCCTGAGGGCGCATGGCTGCTGGAATGGAAAACAAGTGATAGTACCCAAAGGTCACCCTTCCTGGTGGTCAGAGAATAAATGCGATCAACTGTAGTTCGTGAACTTATCATCCCTGCAAAATGCCAGCAGGGTGATGCCTGCGCTGCGACAGGATTCTACAGCCAATGAAGAGGGAGCAGATACGGCAGCCAGCACAGGAATACCTGCACGATAGGTCTTGGACACGATCTCATAGCTGACCCGTCCGCTTACGATGATGCAGAATGCCTGATCTAAAGTGCCATTCAGCATCAGTTGTCCGATGGCTTTATCTACTGCGTTATGTCTGCCAATGTCTTCTTTGATGACGAGTAAATTTCCAGCCTCATCGAAGATGGCAGAAGCATGAGAGCCACCGGAACTGTCGAAAGTATTCTGGTGTTCCCGCATGGTCCGGAACATCTGCTGTACACGTTCGGCCGAAGGAGATTCGTGTACAGGAATATCCACACCGGTCAGCAACAATTCGGCTTCCGTCTTACCGCACATACCGCAACTGGAAACCGACACCAAAGTGCGATTCACTTTTCCTTCTGTGCGGAATGCATTCTTATCTCCACTGATATTCACCGCTGTGATATAACCGGCATCATTCGCCTCGGTGATTTTGAATGTCGGATTCTCTTTTTCTGTATAGACCTGTTCAGATAATAACAAGCCACGGGCCAGGGCTTCTTCATCGCCCGGCGTGTGCATGGTGATGGTGTAGGGCTCGCCGTTCACATAGATGCTCAGCATGACCTCTACAGTGAGGGGGTCTTCCACAGGTTGCGCAGTTCCCTGCACCACCTTGTGGGCGTTGTATCTGCGAACGGGTTTCTGTTCCATGGTATTGGAACAATGAAGGTAAGTGATTTAGTTCATGGAGCTCCGTATCAGTAGGGTCCGAGAAAGTAGGTATCAATGTGATAGGTTTCCCCGAAACCGGTTGTGATGAGTACAGCATCACATAGAGTTACGGAATAGGAACCGTCACCATAGTTGTTCAGGTATATCTTTTCATTCAATTGCAGGTAACCGAACAGGGGACCCCCTTGTGTGACGGAAACATAAACCTTCTCCGGATCGCTCGGGAACATTGTGCTGCCGGAGCTGGAATAGATACCTGATGATGGTTCTTCACTGAACCTGAAATGGATGGACATCAATGTTCCGCTGACTGAAGCCGTGATCTCCCAATCGCCGCCTGCATCATTCAGAGCCGATGCATAATAGACATTATAGGAGCTGGCAAATGCATCCAGATAAAAATAGTTTGTGTCAAATGAGCAGGGTGCGATCACTTCATTGGTAATGTCGGCGGTTGAAATCGGTTCACCTTTTGCGTATCCCTGTTTATTGGATGCCCATGCATTGAAATAGTAAACGGTATTGTTCTCAAAGATTGCGCTTTCAAGTTCCAGTTTGAAGAATGAGCCATAGGTGGTCACCTCCAACTGGTTCTCCAGGATGCTGAACTCTTCATTTTCGCTGTAGCAGAAACCGGCATGCTGTATATCCGTGAACCCTTCATCAAGTATATGTCCGTAAAGGCTGATATTTCCGTCATCGTTGATGACCACAGAGTCCATACTGACCACCGGCAGGTAATCCTCCACGTTTTCAAAAGGCTTGATACACGATGACACCATAGAGAACATGGCCACCTGAAAAAGAATGATATGTGTGTTGTTTATTGCCATCAATAGTAGTATCCGATCCTGATTCCCAGACCATAATAGTCCACGAATTCGTTTGTGTCAAAATTGTAGTTCAATGAGCGTTCAAAGAGCAATCCTGCTAACATAAATTCATTGAATTCGTATTCTACTCCCAGCCTGCCGGAAATTCCACCAAGATATTCCGGCCCGGTATAACTCAGAGATGGGGCAGCTGTACCACCATAGTAATCTCTTGTATAACTCATGCTGAACCAGCCGAAACGGGCACCTATGCCTCCGAATCCAAACAGATCGATGCCCGGGGGCTGGTAGGGGCAGCCGTCAACAAACACGGAAAGTCCGAACAACATAGCTCTGTCGATCACCAGAATTCCCGGAACCACCTCGTCGTAATTCAGATCATCAAAGTAAACGATATTGAATGTGTCTGACCTGACAGACAAAGGTGAAAATTCAAATGATTGTCCGATCCTCAGATAATCTGATTCGGTGAAAGAGCTTTGATTGAACAGGGTGAATTGCCAGGAATTGCCATAGAAGTATGAGATATTCGACAGGGGTTGGATCCGGCCAACCTGAAGTCCAGCAAATTGGGCATGTGCATGTGACCCCATCATGATCAACAGTATGCATATCAGTTGCCGGGCCCTGGAGTTCATAAATTTTTATTTAACTGATTCAGATTATTTAGATCAGCTCAGTCCGGTGATCTTGCCGTTGTCGTCAATGTCCATGCCTTCACTGGCAGGATGCTCCGGCAATCCCGGCATGCGCATCATGTCGCCCAGAATGGGAATGACGAAACCGGCACCCGAAGCGAACTCGAACTCACGAACGGTGACGGTGAATCCTGTCGGGCGACCAACGATCTTTTCGTTATCGCTCAGCGACTTTTGCGTCTTGGCCATGCAAACCGGCAGGTTGTCAAAACCCAGGTTCTTGATGGTCTTCAGTTGCAGCAATGCCTTGGAAGAGAAGTTGACATCATCGGCACCGTAGATCTCTTTCGCAATGGTGCGGATCTTGTCTTCCACCGGCAGGTTCCAGTCGTACAAACGATGGAATTTGTTCGCACCACTTTCTATCATATCTACCACAGCCTGAGCCAGATTCATGGTGCCCTCACCGCCTTTGGCGAAGCCTTCACTGACCACAGCTTTGGCACCCAGTCTGGCACAGGCATCAATGACGAACTGTACTTCTTCCGAACTATCAGCCGGGAAGGCATTGATGGCAACCACAGGTGTCAGGCCATACTTACCGCAGTTCTCGATATGCTTCTGCAGGTTCTCGAAACCTTTCTGCACCCGCTCCAGGCTGGCGGTGTTGTACTCTTCTTTCTTTGCTCCGCCATGGTGACGAAGGGCACGGATGGTGGCTACGATCACGATGGCATCGGGACCGAAACCGGCGTATCCGCACTTGATGTTCATGAATTTCTCTGCACCGAGGTCGGCGCCGAAACCGGCTTCTGTGACCACATAATCTCCTAAGGACAAACCCATCTTGGTAGCAAGTATGGTATTGGTTCCCTGTGCAATATTGGCGAACGGTCCGCCGTGGATGATGGCAGGATTGCCTTCCAGTGTCTGCACCAGGTTGGGCTTGATGGCATCTTTCAGCAGGATGGCCATAGCAGATTCTGCTTTCAGGTCGCGGGCAAAGACCGGTTTCCTGTCGTAGGTCTGTCCGATATAAATATTTCCCAAACGTTGTTTCAGATCGGCAAAGCTTTGCGACATACACAGGATGGCCATGACCTCTGAAGCAGGAGTGATGTTGAATCCATCTTCACGCGGAACGCCATTGGTCTTACCGCCCAGTCCGATCACGATCTGACGAAGGGCCCGGTCGTTCATGTCCATGACCCGCTTCCAGACGACGGTTCGCGGATCGATGCCCAGGTTCTCTTTGTTGTTGAGGTTATTATCGATGAGTGCTGCCAGCAGGTTGTTGGCTTTTTCCACGGCTGAAAAATCGCCGGTGAAATGCAGGTTGATGTCTTCCATCGGTATCACCTGGCTGTATCCGCCACCGGCGGCACCACCCTTGATACCGAACACCGGACCGAGAGATGGTTCACGGATCACCACGACAGATTTCTTCCCGATCTTGTTCATGCCTTCGTGCAGACCGATGGATACGGTGGTCTTGCCCTCGCCGGCAGGGGTGGGGTTGATGGCGGTGACCAGAATAAGTTTGGCTTTTTTGATCTTCTCTTCGTCTATCAGACTCAGAGGCAGTTTCGCCTTGTATTTACCATAGAGTTCGAGGTCATCTGAGGAGATGTTCAGTTTGGCTGCGATCTCAGTGATGGGCCTGATCGCAGCCTTCTGTGCGATCTCGATATCGGTTGGAAAAGACATTGGGTTGTTGTTTGGAAACAAATGTAGGAAAATGAGTTGATTAGCCGATGAGCCGAGAAAATGTGAAAATGTGAAAATGTGAAAATGTGGAAATGACGAAATGGGGAAAAGCTGGGATGTGAAATCGGGGTGGAATTTGCAGGGTATATCTGGCTTATGTGTCCAGGCAAAGCATAAACCCAGGCTACTGGAATAAACAAAAATGAAGTATTTGCATATTAAATTCTTCTGCCAATTGCTTCATTCTCACATTTCCATATTTGCACATCTTCTTCACCCATCATGCCGCATACCCGCACTGACCCTGAACAAATGCAGGACATAGGGAAACAATGCATCCATGGTCTCGATAGCTCCTCTGGTGCTGCCGGGCAGGGTGATGACCACACTGTCGCCGATCATGCCTGCCACACCCCGTGAAAACATCGCATAAGGCATCCGTTGCTGTCCATAAGCACGGGCTGCTTCCATCATACCGGGGATATCTCTTTCCAGCAGCGGGCCAACTGCTTCCGGTGTGATGTCCCGTTTAGACAATCCGGTGCCTCCCGTAATGAGTAGCAGTTCGGTACCTCCGGCGATCAGTTCACGTACTTTTTGTTGAATGACATCCTTATCGTCGGAGATGATGGTATAGTGTTCCACTTCCACCTGGAGGGGTTCCAGTTTTTCGATGATGGCCTTGCCGGCTTTGTCTTCCTTCTTTCCGGAAGAGATGCTGTCGGAACAGACCACCACGGCGGTCCGGATATTCCTGGCAAGCTGGTCTTTGAAATCGCTCTTGCCGCCTTTCTTTTCAAGTAAACGAATATTGGAGATGCTCACCTGTTTGTCGATGGGTTTGAGCATATCATAGATGGTCAGCGCCACGATGGAGGCACCATGCATGGCTTCTACTTCCACACCTGTTTTGTAGACCGTTTCCACCTGTACGCTGATCAGAATATCCAGGCCTTGTATATCATGGCTGATAGATGCACCTTCCACCGGCAGCGGGTGACAATCGGGTATGACGTTGGAGGTATTTTTGATGGCCAGCAATCCCGCCGCACGACTCATTTCGAATACATTCCCCTTCGGCACTTTTCCTTCTCTGATCGCTGTGATGGTCTCTTCCCTGCTCACACTGACAACAGCCTGCGCCACTGCCATGCGATAGGAGGGAGATTTATGGGTGATGTTGTTCATGGAGGAGTGGTTGGTTGTTGGTTATTAGTTATTGGTATTTGGTGATTAGTTGTTGGTAGTTGGTATCTTGTTTTTTAGTTGGTTGTTCCGATAGTTATATGTGCTGTTCTTCGGCTTATTTTTCACTACTCACTGCTCACTGCTCACTGCTTAATTCAACCGCAAAGGTATTTCAGCATTCCAACCTATCGGTCTCAATACTCAATACCTATACCCACTACTAGTTGGTCTTCCACACATACTCCCCGTCTTCCAGCACCTCTTTTCCCCACACCGGCACTTCATTCTTGATGCGTTCCACGATCTCGTTGCAGGCGTCTATGGCTGCTCTCCGGTGCGGTGAAGAAGTGAACACGAACAAGCTGATCTCGCCAGCAGCGACAGCACCCAGGCTGTGATGAATATGCATGCAGGTGAGCGGATACTTTTCAAAGGCATCTTCCCGTATGCGATGAAACTGTTCATTCGCCATCTCTTCGTGCGCCGTATAATCAATGGCCTGCACGAATTTTCCATCCTTCTCGTCTCTGCGCACCTGTCCCAGAAAAATGCTGTGTGCACCGATGTCAGTCTTGCTGCTGTGGTTGGCGATGCTGTCGGCAACGAACTGTGCCGATACAGCACCCTGAACAAATACTGTTTTCCTTTTATGTTCTGCCATACCGTTTATTCATTTCTGCCAGTTGCCAGGCTTTGATGCCTCCCTGCAAAGAAACAAAATGTATATCCGGATAGCGCTGCTTCAATAGTCTGATGGCTTCCGGTGTGCGACTGCCGGTCTGGCAATACACCAGCACATCGCCCTGCAATTCCGGTTGGTTGATACCGGATCTGATCTCATCCAGCGACCATCTGAGATGATCGAACCAGGGTTCCGGCAGTTCATCGGTATTACGGACATCGAGAAAAAGATAGGTCCGGTCTTGTACGACCAGATCATCGGCGGAAACTGAGGTCTCATCCCTGATTCCGCAGAAAGCAGGATAGTCTGTCTGACGCAGTGCATCCAGGGTTGCCGGCACATGCTTTTTGTATTCCGCATCCCGCCTGAAGGTCCACTTGTCGAAGCGTTGTTCTGTTGCCTGCCAGTGCAATAAGGTCCCCTGCATCACCACTGGTAGTCCCGCCAGGATCTTCAGAGCTTCGGTAGCCATCAGCATGCCGATGGTGCCTGGGATAGTGCCCAGAATGCCGCTGGTCTCACAATCAGGAACAGCACCCGGTTCTGGTGGGGTGGGAAACAGGCAGCGATAGGTGGGACCATTATGAAAATTCAACACAGCCAGCTGGCCTTCCATGGCAAAAACGGCTCCGTATATCCAGGGTTTGTCAAGCAGTACACAGGCATCGTTAAGCAGATACCTCGTAGGGAAGTTGTCGCTGGCGTCGATGATCAGGTCATAGTGGCGGATGATGTCCCCGGCATTCGTAGCGGTCAGATGATAAGAATATACAGTGGTCTGCACCTCACCATTCAGCAAAAAAAGTTTTTCTGCTGCTACGGTCGCCTTGTTTCGTCCGGTATCATCCGGATCGTACAATGGCTGTCGGTGGATATTGCTGAGCTCCACCACATCGCCATCGGCGATACCGATATGCCCCACACCAGCTGCGGCCAGATATTGCAGTACAGGTACACCTAATCCTCCCGCACCTACCACCAGCACAGATGATGATTTCAGGCGGGCCTGTGCGGCTTCACCCCATCCGGGCAATTGTACTTGTCTTTGGTATCTTATCTGCATCTTATCCTCCCGAAAAGGGTGGCATCAGACTTACTTCATCACCGTCCATGAT
>Ga0209607_1003615_pt1 | contig 11810 bp, 10 predicted proteins | sample AD_UKC117_MetaG_FD_184413 | JGI IMG/M metagenome (GOLD analysis project Ga0209607, IMG submission 184413) | Active sludge microbial communities of municipal wastewater-treating anaerobic digesters from Hong Kong - AD_UKC117_MetaG (SPAdes)... | ecosystem: Engineered > Bioreactor > Anaerobic >... | reverse complement strand
CCATGATATCCGCCCTCACCCTGGTTATCGGCAATAAAACCTACTCGTCCTGGTCGTTGCGTCCCTGGTTGTTGCTGAGGCATCTCGGGGTAGCGTTTCAGGAGATTTCCGTCCCGCTGCATGCGCCGGACACCGCCGCGCAGATTGCCCGCTATTCCCCTTCCGGCCGGGTTCCGGTCCTGCTGGACGGCGATCGGGTGATTTGGGAGTCGCTGGCGATCGGCGAATATCTGGCCGAACGGTATCCGGCGGTCTGGCCGGTCGATGTGCATGAGCGGGCGCTGGCTCGTTCGGCGGCCAGCGAGATGCATGCGGGTTTCGCCGCGCTGCGTGAGGAATTGCCTTTCAATTGCCGTAGCCGACGCGCGGGCGTCGTGCCCTCGCTGGCGGCTCAGGCGGAAATCGAGCGGGTGGTGACTCTTTGGAGCACCTGTCGTCAGGCGATCAGCGACGATGAGGAGGGGCCTTGGCTGTTCGGGCGTTTCACCTGCGCCGATGCCATGTTCGCGCCGGTGGCGCTGCGCTTTCATACTTATGGCGTCGCTCTGCCGGAACTGGCCGCGCGCTATGTCGATACCGTCCGTCAGGACATCCATGTGCAAGCCTGGATTGATGCGGCATGCGCGGAGACCGCCATCATCCCCGAGGAAGAACGCGGCGAACCGATGGATTGAGAAGGTCGCGCCTCCACGGCGAACCCGCCGACCATGGCGGGTTTTGCCCGTGGGTCGAGGCGCCGGGTTAGCTGGCTGGAGCGGGCGCGAAGGCCGCGATCCGTTCGGTTTCCGGTTGCAACTCGTCGACCAGTCGTTCGACCAGCCGGGTCATTTTTTCGAGGGCGTGAGCCGGCGTTTCCAGCGGCAGGTCGCCAACCTCCCAATACTCAACCAGCGGTCCGTAAGTCGGGAAGAATCGTTCCACCATGGGTTGATGCTCGTGGCGGCTCAGGGCAATGATGCGATCCGCCCGGTCAAAATCGGCGGTCTCCACCGATCGGGGATAACGTAGCGATGCACCGGGACTGGCGCCCAACTCGGTCAGCCTCTGAAGGGTTGCCGGTGAAATGGGTCCGGGATTGCGAAAGACATCGACATTGGGCGCCAGCCCCCGGGAATCCGCCCGCCACGGCAGCCCCAGACACCGGGCTCGATGATTGAAGTATTCTTCGCAAAACCGGCTCCGGTAGTAGTTGCCGGTGCACAGGAAAAGAATAGGGTTGGTCATGGACTTGGACCTATCGGATGTAGTAACCGGACACTTTCCAGGCGCCGTTCTTTTGGCGCATCGGCGTGACGGTTTCAACCGCCGCCGCCTTGTTCTCGAACTGGGTATCGAACTGGATGACGACGTACTCGCCATCCGGTGCACCGGGCAAGCTGCGGGTAAAAGTGGCGGTCTTGAAGACCCGCGACTTCAAGGCGCCCAGCGGCGCGCGCGCCGACTGAACCGCCTTCATCCATTCCTGCTTAGTCACGGCGCTCTTGAACAGCGTCGCGGCTTCGTCCCAGCTCTGCCCGTACTGAGTCGCGTCCACCAACGCCAGCCAAGCACTGGCCGACTTCCGCGCCTGGTTCACCGCCTCGGTATCCGCCGCATGGACGCCAGATCCGGCCAGCACGAGGGCGAGAAACAAAAAGCGTAGCGCTGTTTTCATGTAGAGGTTCCTTGCGGGATCAACGGTTGGTTGGCGCAACGGGCGGGATGAGCAGGTCGGCCTCGGATCGATATTACAGCATTGTTCACAAGTTAATTTCATTTCCAACTCATAGTGCGGCACTAATCCAATGCGATTTTTGGGCTTCAGTATCTCGATCAGCCGGAGGGTCGAAACGTCGCATATTGCTTTCTCGAAGCCGACCGGGCCACCATGTCAATTTTCCGCAAGGAGGTACGGCGGACCTCGTGTTTCCGGAAGCGGGTTGCTTACCACGAGACCTGGAAACAGACCGTGCACACGGCGGTGTACGAGATCAAGAAATTCCGAGTACTCACGGTGACGAGCCGCTCCGAGCGGGTAGGAGAGGGAATAGACATTGAATGCGGCTATCATGGCGATTTTTCACCACGACAGATGAGATGAGGTACGCTATGCGGTGGGTCAACGGTCGAATCCACGCTGTACTGGGCGTGGCGATGCTGGTGTTTGCGAGCGCTGTCCTGACGAGCCTTCCCGCCGTGGCGCATTCCCGCGCCGATCGCCACTGTTACTGGTCCCACCATCAGCGCCACTGTCATTACCATCGTGTCCGCTCGCATCACCGGTATTACCGGCGCTGTACGTGGCGCCATCCGTTTCGCAGGTGTTCTGCCCCCTATCGGCATCGTTCCGGCTGGAATAACCGGTATTAAGGCTCGCCGTTCGCCGTCCGGTATGCCGGTCAGGTTGGGCGGGTAGGGGGCGATTCTCGCGGGCAAGGGATTGTTCGCGTATGGAAAAAGTCGTGCAGTCCTTGGAAAACGGAAAAAGCCACCGGCCGCGCCGGGGAACAGCAGGCGGCGGTGGCCTTTAGTCCGAGTCGGTCGAGTCTCTCGTTAGGTCAAGAGTGCCGACAGGAGCGAAACGATTTTCTCCGCGAGCAGGATGGTGGCGAGCCACGCGGTCCATTTCAGCAGGAGGCCCAAGCGCCGAAGGACCAGCGCGGCTTTGGGGGTTTCACAGAGCTGTTGCAGCGCCGTGATGAGTTGGATCAGTTTAGTCAATGCTCGATTTCCTGGTGTATACCGAATACCAGGGAATGAGCCGCTGCTCGATGAATGTGTGCAGACTATCGTCTCAAGGTCACTTGAGAAACGGTTGGGAGTGGCGTTACCTATCAATCAAGCCAACATGTTCCTCGCGTCGCGGTCCAGTCGCCTGGAAAGGGGCGGGAAGTGCCGGTGGTTTCTGGTGCGTTTCGAGCTGCGGGACGGGGAAAGGATGCGCCCAACGCGTGAGATTGGAGGCGGTCGCCCCCAGCGGGAAACGTCCATTAATTCTTTGGATCAACCGCGAAATTGAAAGTTCTCCAACCGCCTGCCATTAAAACACCCCCATCAATGGGGGTGTTTCTTGCAATATTTTGAAAATACTCATAAAAAATGAAACGGATTTCCTGGGGTCGTTTTGCGCGCGCGACTGAAAAAATTTAACTTGCTGATTTTCATATAGATTATATTGTCCGCAGCACAAGCTGGATTCAAGAAAAGTCAACCACTGAACGATTCAATCGCGTCATGCCTATAATTAAAGGTCTCGGATATTGACGGGTAAGAGGAGCTGAATCATGAAAGCGATACGCCAGTTTTTCGCGGGAATAGCGCTCGCCATCCCCCTGTTGGGTGTAGGTGTGGTGTGGGGAAATTCGTCAGTCGTCGGTGGAAACGTCATTGTCAACCGACCCTTCGTGGACTCCTTTAAAGAATTTTATATGATGGATACCAATCATCCCATCAATGTGGATGGGAAACTGGATCGTTGGGAAATCTATGCCGGGACGAGGGAATCTGTGCAACTCGTCATCTACCGGCAGCAGGAGGATGGCAGCTTCTTCGTGGTTGGCAAGAGCGATGTGAGGACACCTGAATTAGTAGGATACAATCAGTTCTTGTTGGACCCGAAGATTCCCGTCAGAGCGGGAGACTTTGTGGGTGCCTACTCTTACTCTTCAGACCCCTTGGAACAGCCGATCATATCGAGCCCCATCGTATTTAATTATGACCCGCCGCTCTCTTTAGATTCTCAATTCTTTGATCAATATGACCCGACTAGCAAGCTGATTGGCACGACGCTTTTCACCGATCCAGGTGCCTCTCATCTTCCGAATGAGCTTCCGGAGGAGAGGATTGTTATTGACTTTTCTTTGTCCTCGAATCGCCATTATTCGATCCGGGTTAGAGGGGAAAGGTGGCAAGAAGAGAATTGCCAAATCAGTATTGAAAGAGCAGAGGCAAGTCCGAATGTTTTGTGGCCGCCGAATAATAAAATGGTGTCGGTGAGGGTAGAGGTTTCCACATCAAACACTTGCGATACCGCGCCGTCGCTGGTCTGTACCATTGACGCTATAAGCAGCAATGAGTCACTCAGTACGGATGATTGGCAGATTACTGGTCCCCTGACGGTGAGTCTCCGCGCCACACGTACCGGCGGTGGCGATGGACGCGTGTACAAGTTGGAGGGGGAGTGCGTGGATGTGGCAGGTAACGGCGTGCCATGGAGTACGACCGTCACTGTCCCCCACGATCAAGGGAAGAAATAGAGGAGTCTAGCGGTACAACTTGCCGTGCCACACCCCCGCATAACCAAACTCCGTTTCATTCCACGAAACGGGGTTTTTCTGTTCTGTCCTGTTCTGTTCTGTTCCGGTTCATTTTAACGGGCACGACGCGAAGATAGCCCAGCCTCATACCCCGGCAGAACGCTTCACATGCTTGGGGGGGCCGTCCTCGTTTTTTCCAGTGTAGCCACCACCCCTTCCCGTCAAGGTGAACGGATGGAACCCGCCAGAGGCGGGTGCTTTTTCGCGTCCAACGTTCCACGCGGGCGATCTACCTTGACGGGAAGAGGACCCCGCCGGCTGGTTCTTGAGAAAGCGAGGCTCAAGAAGAAGTCAACCCACGCGACCTATCGACGGCCGAACAATTCTATTCCCTCGCGGCTTAATCGCGCCTGATACCGGTCCCCTTCCGGCACAGTCTACTCCCCAAAAATTAACGCAATGGACCCACTAAATGTCTTCGCCTGAATACTCACCCCTGCTCAAGACGAAGATCAGCATTCCTCCGCCACGACCGCAATTGGTTTCCCGAAACCGATTGCTGATGCACCTGACGGAAGGTGCGAGCGGGCCACTCACCCTTATCTTTGGTCCTGCGGGCTTTGGCAAGACAACCCTGATCAGTGACTGGATCAGTACCGGCGATGACCACCGCCGTGTTGCTTGGTTCTCACTTGATCAGGACGATAACGATCTCGTGCGCTTCATTTCTTATCTGGTCGCTGCTCTGCGGACCGTCGAACCGGGAATCGGACGGGCGCCGCTGTCCTTGCTGGGCTCTTTGCAAACCCCAACGCCCAGGGATCTGATGGTCCAGTTGCTCAATGAAATCGTTGACGTATCGACCCCCATCGTGCTGGTTTTGGACGACTATCATGTGATTGAAGACCCGGAAATCGATGCGGCTGTGACCTTTGCCGCCAATCACTTACCGGAACAATTGCGGCTGGTCATCGCCACCCGTGAGGAGCCTAGGCTACCTTTGCCACGCTGGCGGGCGCTTGATCGCATTACCGAAATCGGACTGGAGGATTTGCGCTTCTCGGATGAGGAGGCCGCACTGTTTCTGAACCGGACCATGGGGCTCGAACTCGACGCCGAGTCGGTACGCGTGCTGGAGACACGAACCGAGGGCTGGATCGCGGGGCTCCAGATGGCGGCGCTTTCCTTGCAGGGTCATTTGCGGGTCGAGGGCGTGAATCATCTTGCGGAGGCCGTGGAGACCTTTAGCGGCGAGCACCGCTATGTGATCGACTATCTGGCGGCGGAGGTGCTTCGCCAGCAACCGGAGGAAATCCGGGCCTTTCTGCGCCAAACAGCGGTATTGGATCGGCTCTGCGCCTCTCTCTGCGATGCATTGACCGATCGAACGGACAGCAGATTGATCCTGACCCAGCTCGAACAGGCCAATCTGTTTCTGATCAGACTCGACGACCATCGTCAATGGTACCGCTACCATCAACTCCTCGCCGATTTTCTGCGAGTCGACCTGAGTGCCGACGAACAAGCGGCACTGCACCGGAAAGCCAGTACCTGGTATGAAGCCAACGGCTTCGGTACCGAAGCGATCAAACATGCCCTGGCGGCGGGGGACATCTCCACGACCGTATCATTGATCCGCGCCCATGTGGACGAAATGTTATGTCGGGGCGAGTTCCCTGCGGTGCTGGCCTGGTTGGAGACGCTGCCCGATGGCACGATCCGCGCCCATGGCGACCTTGCCGGTTATAAAGCCTGGTTGTTATATCTGCGCGGCCGGATCGAGGAGGCCGAGGCGTATTCCCCATCCGCCCACACGGCCGAGCACGCCGACATTCCCTCCACGCACCAAGCGACGCTGTTGGCCTTCCAGGCATTCCTGGCCATCAATCGGGGCAACCCGGAAAAAGCCGTGGCACTCGCTCGGCAAGCCTTGGACGAACTACGCGAAAGCGGATCCTTCTTCCACACCTGTGCACTCAGCCTGCTGGGCCATGCGCAACGCCTCTCCGGCGATCGAAAAACGGCCATCGAAACGCTCAGCCAGGCCGTGCAACTCGGTCAGAAGCTCGGCAATCACTTAATCACCCTGGACGCACTCGGTAATCTGGCGCCGCTGATGTATGCCCAGGGTCGTTTACGGGAGGCGATGCTGCTTTGCTGCGAGAACGTCGAGCGTTACGTGGATGTCCGAGGCAAGCCGCTGGCGGTCGCCGGCCTGGTCTATGTACCGCTGGGTGTATTTTTTTACGAAGTCAATGACTTGGAGTCGTCCCGACGGAATCTGATCACTGGTATCGCTCTCTGTCAGCAATTGGGAATGGTCTATTACACCTTGATGGGCCAACGGTCGCTCGCCAAATTACAACATGTCAGCGGCGAGCGCGAAGCGGCCTGGGATACGCTGACGGCGGCACGGCGACTCGCCGAAAAATCCGAAAATCCCCGGCGCTGGCGGTTGATAGACGCCGCCGCCGCCGAACTACAATTGCGCGAGGGAAACGTCGCGGCGGCCGCGCGGACCCTGGAGAAGGCGGCTATCTCGGCCGAATCCCATTCCGAGTTCGAACGCTTGGTCCATGCGCGCCTGCTGCTGGCGCAAAATCAGCCGAGGACAGCGGAGCGGGTCCTCAATGGCCTTGAAGCGGCGGCGGTCAAAGAGGAACGGAACGGCAGTCTGATCACCGTTTACGTGCTGCAGGCGCTGTGCAAACGGGCCGCCGGCAACCGGGCCGCCGCTCTGGACCGATTGGGACAGGCGCTCTCTCTGGCCACCTCGCCCGGGTACCGACGGGTTTTTCTCGACGAGGGTCCAGCCGTGGCCGCGTTGCTACCGCAACTGCGCCATGTAGCGCCCGCTTTCGTCATCGAGCTCTTGCAAGCCTTTCCCCACGGGGCCGCGCCCGCGCCGGAGGGACTAACGGGACCAGTCAGTAAAACCCAATTCGAGATCCTGCGCCTGTTGGATTTCGGCCTCACCAATCAGGAAATCGCCGACAAGCTGGGGATTTCCATCGGCACCGTCAAGTGGCATTTGCACCAGATCTTCGGCAAACTACAGGCGCGCAACCGCACCGAGGCGGTCACCAAAGCCCGCGAACAGGGGTTGCTGTAATCCGTTCCAACTCCCACCCAACCTATCGCACCTATCGAATGATAGGCGACGGCTCATCTCCGAACATCCACGGTCATCAGTGCCAACTATCTAATCCTATTACGTATCCGTGCTAGGAACCGCTTCGCGCGGCGGCTATTGTCGGGCTTTCCAAATCGGGCTGCGTAGTCCCCAAATCCCTAACTCATCCCCAACCCTAATGCCTATCCACCGATAGGTGAGCTTCTCCCTCGCGCGTCTACAGTGTTACGACGTAATTGATAACCCGTTCAGATCAAGAGGTAAGGAGATGGCTCTAGCAAACTACAGCATCGCGACGATCAGCGAATTCGTCGGTCGTGAGCTGGGGGTTTCGGACTGGATCGAAATCGGCCAGGCGCGTATCGATCAATTCGCCGAATGCACCGGCGATCGCCAATGGATTCATGTCGATCGGGAGCGGGCGGCCAAGGAGAGTCCCTATGGCGGAACGATCGCTCATGGCTTTTTGTGTCTATCGCTGATCGCCATCACCCAGTTCGAGCTCGGTATCGCTCCGCCAGACACGGGCCAGGTGCTCAACTACGGACTCGATCGAGTGCGTTTCATGGCTCCCGTCAAGGCCGGCGCCCGGGTGCGCAATCGCGTGGAACTGCTGACGGCCGAGACCAAGGGGCCGGGCCGCGTCCTGATCAAGACCCGCAATACCATCGCCATCGAGGGCGAAGACAAACCGGCTTTGGTCGCCGAACTGCTGACGATGCTCATCGCCTCTTGACCGGGAAGACATCATGGCCGCCGACAACGGTCGAGGCGACCATGGGCTGCCAAACCCTAACCCTGTCGTTGGCTTAAGCCGCGAGAAGATCACCGAAACGACCTTTTGGCTTGCCTTGCAAGTTGCTTGGCGGTCTACAAGCAGCTAATCGCAAAGCATTTTCGCAAGACGATCGTATTGGGCGCCGAAATCATGGGGGTGGCGATCGTCGCCCATCTCACTAACACCGATGTACCGGTACCGCTGTTCAATCCACCGCCCCAGGAGGGCGAAACCAATGGCTTCGTCCGACAGGCGCTCGACCGCCTGAAGCCACTTGCACGCGACCTGTTTAGAGTCGTCCGACCGGGCGGCCTGAGCGACGGGCTTATTCGAAACCTTATAGGGTGCAGGTCACCTATTTATCCCCATTCGATGGTGTGAAACGAGAGAGGACAACAACAATGACTAACAACATCATAAACAAGACCCCATCGGCTTACGCTTACCCGCTGCTGATCAAAAATCTGCTGGCTAATCCGCTGCGCCAGTTTCCCAATCAGGAAATCGTTTACGGCGATTTCAAACGCCAGACCTATCGGGAGATGGGCGAACGCATCCACCGCTTGGCCAACGGTCTGGCCGGATTGGGCGTCAAACCTGGAGATACCGTGGCGGTCATGGATTGGGACAGTCACCGTTATCTGGAATGTTTCTTCGCCATCCCGATGATGGGCGCGGTGCTGCACACCGTGAACATCCGACTGTCACCGGAGCAGATTCTCTACACCATCAATCACGCCGAGGACGACGTGATCCTGGTCAACACCGAGTTCCTGCCGGTCCTGGAAGCCATCCGCGACCGGATCGAACCCGTCAAGAAATTGGTATTGCTCAACGATGCCGATCAGCCTCCTGCAACCTCCCTAAATATTGACGCCGAGTACGAAGCGCTGCTGGCCGCCAGCGATCCTAGTTACCCGTTCGCGGATTTCTCGGAAGACACCCGCGCCACCACGTTCTACACCACCGGCACCACCGGCTTGCCCAAGGGCGTGTATTTCAGCCACCGGCAACTGGTGTTGCATACCTTTAGCGTGATGACAGCGCTGACAGGGAGCCGACAAGGCATTACCCGCAACGATGTGTATCTGCCGATCACCCCGATGTTCCACGTTCACGCCTGGGGCGTCCCCTATATCGCCACAGTGATGGGCGTGAAACAGATCTATCCAGGCCGCTACGTACCGGCTCACCTGCTACGCCTGATTCAGCGGGAACAAGTGACCTTTTCCCACTGCGTGCCAACCATCCTGCAAATGCTGCTCGCCAGTCCGGTTGTGAACGAGGTCGATCTGTCGCGTTGGAAGGTGATCATCGGCGGGTCGGCGCTGTCGCCAACCTTGGCTCAGCAGGCCCGCGCCCGAGGCGTGGACGTCTTCACTGCCTACGGCATGTCGGAAACCTGCCCGATTCTGACCTTGGCGCAACTCAAACCGCACATGCTGGACTGGGACGAGGAACGGCAACTGGACATCCGCTGCAAGACCGGTTTGCCGGTGCCACTGGTCGAGCTGCGCGTGGTGGACGAGGAGATGAACGATTTGCCGCACGACGGGAAGACGCCGGGCGAAGTGGTGGTCCGCGCGCCCTGGTTGACTCAGGGTTATCTCAAGGACCCCAGGAATTCCGAAGCGTTGTGGCACGGCGGCTATCTGCACACCGGCGACATCGGTGTGATCGACGAGGAGGGCTATCTCAAGATCACCGACCGACTGAAGGATGTGATCAAGACCGGTGGCGAGTGGGTTTCCTCGCTGGAATTGGAAAACCTCATCCTCAAACACCCCGCGATCGAAGAAGTCGCGGTGATCGGTGTGCCCGATCCCAAGTGGGGCGAACGGCCGCTGGCGGTGGTCGTCCGTAAGGACGGACAGGAGGTCAGCGAGGCCGATATCAAGGCTCTGCTCCAGGATTTTGCCGCCAAAGGCATCATTTCCAAGTACGGGGTCCCGGATCGCGTGGTCTTCGTGGACGTATTGCCCAAGACCAGCGTCGGCAAGCTCGACAAAAAGGTGATGCGCGCGCAATACACGGTCGAATAGCGGCCTGCCGGGGAAATAACGAAAGGCTTCGCTGAACTGGCAACGATCGCGGGGACAACCCCGAGCCAACGATAGCAGAACGAAGCCTACTCAATAACCAGATGAATACAGAAGGATTGCCATGAAAATTCTCGTCACCGTGAAGCGGGTGGTCGACTACAACGTCAAGGTTCACCCCAAGGCGGACGGCTCCGGCGTGGAGACCGCCAACATCAAGATGAGCATGAACCCTTTCGATGAAATCGCCGTGGAAGAAGCGGTGCGGCTGCAAGAATCGGGCAAGGCAACGGAGATTGTCGCTGTCTCCATCGGTGTCAGCCAGTGTCAGGAGGTGCTGCGCACGGCGCTTGCCATGGGTGCCGACCGGGCCATCCTGATCGAAACCGACACCATGCTCGAACCGCTGATGGTCGCCAAGTTGCTGGAAGCCTTGGTCGAGCGCGAGCAGCCGGACCTGGTGATCCTCGGCAAACAAGCCATCGACGGCGACTGCAATCAGACCGGGCAGATGCTGGCGGCGCTGCTCGGCTGGGGGCAAGGCACTTTCGCCTCCAAGCTCACACTGGGCGAGCAGGAAATCGAGGTCACTCGCGAGATCGACGGCGGGCTGGAGACTGTGGCGCTCAAGCTACCGGCGGTGGTGACCGCCGACTTACGGCTCAACGAACCTCGTTACGTCAAGCTGCCCAACATCATGAAAGCCAAGAAAAAGCCGTTGGAGACGCTGAACCCAGGCGCCCTGGGTGTCGTGTTGGCGACACAATTGATCACGCTCAAGGTGGCCGAACCGCCCAAACGCGAAGCCGGCATCAAGGTGGCCGATGCGGCGGAACTCGTCGCCAAACTCCGAAACGACGTCAAGGTGATCTGATATGACCAACATACTCGTCATTGCGGAACACGACCACGCCACCCTGAAAGCGGCCACATTGAATACGGTCACCGTCGCGCAGGCCATCGGCGGCGAGATCCACATGCTGGTGGCGGGAAGCGACTGCGCCGGCGCGGCCACGGCCAGCGCCAAAATCCCTGGGATCGCCAAAGTGCTGCAGATGGACGCCAACCACTATGCTCATCACTTTGCCGAGGACCTCGCGGTGCTGATCGCCGGGCTCGCCAACAAGGATTACAGTCATGTGTTGGCGCCAGCCACCACCTTCGGCAAAAACCTGATGCCGCGCGTGGCGGCACTGCTCGGTGTTACCCAACTGTCCGACATCGTCGGCGTGGAGAACGCCGACACTTTCGTCCGTCCGATCTACGCCGGCAGCCTATTGGCCACGGTACAGTGCAGCGCCCCGATCAAAGCGATGACGGTGCGCGGTACCGCCTTTGCGGCGGCCGCCAGCGAGGGCGGTACCGCATCGATCGAAACGGTGCCGCCGGCGGTGCCTTTGGGCGTGACCCGCTTTATCGGTCAGGAGCTGACCAAGTCCGAGCGCCCCGAGTTGACCGCCGCCCGGATCGTCGTCTCCGGTGGTCGCGGCATGGGTTCGAGCGAGGGCTTCAAGCTGCTGGAAGACATCGCCGACCAGCTCGGCGCGGCGGTGGGCGCCTCGCGCGCGGCGGTGGACGCCGGCTTCGTGCCCAACGACTGCCAGATCGGTCAGACCGGCAAGATC
>Ga0209607_1003612_pt1 | contig 11814 bp, 8 predicted proteins | sample AD_UKC117_MetaG_FD_184413 | JGI IMG/M metagenome (GOLD analysis project Ga0209607, IMG submission 184413) | Active sludge microbial communities of municipal wastewater-treating anaerobic digesters from Hong Kong - AD_UKC117_MetaG (SPAdes)... | ecosystem: Engineered > Bioreactor > Anaerobic >... | reverse complement strand
ATCTTGATGCGGTTGGCCGTCCCCTGGGAACTTTGGCCATCCACCAGCACCGCGCCGGTTTCATTGCCGGCAATCGCCAGCGCCTTGTTGGGCAGGAGCGCCGCCATGCCGAGCTGGGTGTAGCTGGGCAGCATCGCCAGCGCCGGTTCCAGTTCGGCGCTGTAACGGTCTTCCTGGCGGATGAGGCTCAGCAACTCATCGCCGATCTCGTAGCGCATGGCGTCGGAGATGATCACGCAGACCTTGTTGTCCTTGCGCAGGAACGGCCGGACCCAGTGTTCGAAAAACTCCTTCTGCTTGCGCACGGGGGAGGCTTCCCACTTGGAAGCCGCGTCCACGAAGGTCTGGAAGCGGTCACCCAGCTTCAGCAGGTAGTTGTTGGAGTAGAGGTTCTCGATCTGCTCGGTCAGGCTGCCCATCAGCGATGCTTGCCCCGACATGCGAACGTGGTAAGTAAACTTGCGGTAGAGCTGATCGAGCTGATACCAGAAGCGGCTGTAGCGCTGCACGCCTTCAGCCAGACTGTCCATGGCGAGCTTGGCCTCGCCCAGGGCATGGGTAAACTGGGCGGCGTAATCGACCGCCTCGTACAGATGCCGGTATTCGCGATACCAGTGACCTTGTCGCCGCTGGCGAACCCAGATCGCCACGTCACCGCTTGAGGCCGTGCGGGCTGCCACCGCCCGCACCAGGTCGCTGATGATCTTCTGGTCAATCAGGCGGAAGGTGTCCAGCTCGATCAACTTGCGGAAATCCCGCTTGGCCAGATCCTGCTCAATGTCAAGGACCTCGGCGCATTCCCCCGAGAGAATCTCGAAGCCGCCTTCGAACTGACGGCTATCCTTCCAGCGCTTGAGAAACACCAAGGCATCGCCGGTCAGTTTCACCTGGCCGTCGGTGCCCATGGCGTAGCAGGATTTGAACAGCTCGATGGCGAAGTCGCGGATGCCCGGTTCGTCGGACTTATAGCCATAGCAGCGGGTCATCTGTTCCCAGAGGAAGCCATCCAGGCTGCATCGGCCTATCAGCTTGATCTTCTCGTCCCTGCTGTCGGCCAGCTCCTGTAGCAGGTTTTCCACCACCGCATCCATGCGCGGTTCGCTGCCGGTGCATACCGCCAGCATCTTCAGGCGAATCTGTCCGGCGGTGTCGTCCGCTTTCAGCAGCTTCTTGAGGGCGTCCTTGCGCTTGATCGCCTGAAAGAACTCCGCATGGGCCTGCACCACATCCGTGAACTCCAGGCCGAGCTCCAGTTCGGACAGCCAGATGGCCACCTGATCGGTGCGGAACTCGCCGTGGGCCAGTTGTACATCCAGCAGCCAGTGATCCAGATCGGCGGGCTGAGGGCCTTCTCGGTAGAGCAGGAATTTCTGTTCCGGTTGCTCGCGCAGCAGCTTGTACTTGATGCCGTACTCGTTGTTGATCAGCTCCAGCTTCTCGACGCCGGGAAGCTGAAGCGCCTCGAAGTCGTCGCGCAATTCCTGCTTGGCGTCGTACCAGAAGACGATCCGGTGCCGGTCGAAGAGTTTGGTCAGGGCCTGGGCAATGCGGTTTTCCATCGTCACTTTCCGAAATCGATTTTCCAAATACCGGCAGCAACATTCGCCAACTGCTTTTGCCTGGACTCTATTTTTTGCTCGTCCCAGGTTTCGTAATGTTCCGCAATGGCCCTGGTCATCTGAAACACGCTCTGCTCGAAGGCTTTTCGCTTGGATGGATAGTCTCCATTGCCCAAATCCCGGTTTCGGTTGGTTTCAAGCGGAGTCATGTTGCCGATCCGGTAGATCATACGGTCCTGTTTTGATTCTTCGATGGAGGACCAGGCTTCGGAAGGATGCTCGGGAAGGATATGTTCCAGGTTATAAGCGGCGCTTTCGAAGTCGAAGTCGTGGTCTGAGCACTGCCGCTCTATTTCAAAGAGAATATAGCGCACCACTTTTTTGTTCCGGCTGTTCGTGGTGCGCAGTTCCTTCTCGGTAAAGGCGGACTTAAACGGGTTGTCGTCGGGATAAACCTCGTGAAGAGCGGAAATGACATCTGATGGCGCATAGACGCTGGCGGATACTTTCCAGGCAATGTCATTGTACAAACGCTCCTGCTCATGGGTCTGAAGGTTGCAGATGACGTTGTAGCGGAAGGAGATGATTGCCACCGTCCTCATGAGGCGAGTAAAAAGGGTCCTGTCCGCTTCGAATAGACGGGTATGGCACGCCATCAACATGGCCAACGGTTGGCGAACATTGAACATCAGCAACTGTTCAAGCGCGCGCTTTTCGTCGCTGTTCCATAAGGCATCCTGTGGATCGCGAAGCGCTGCATAAATCGCGGCGGAGTGGTCCAAATCCCGCAAGAGTTCAAAGGCCGCTTCACGGGTAGTGATTCTTCTACGGATCGTTTTAAACAGGTCGGATTTGCGAACCAGTTTGTTGCGACTATTCCAAAATACCCGCAGAAACTCCGGGAAACTCTCGCTGCCCAGCAAGCCGACAATGCGTTCCCAGCGATCTTCCAGCGCCTTTAATTCGGTCTCGTGGGTTTCCTGAGTGCTGATCAGCGAGAACAGGTAATTTTTCAGAAGATCGGTGGCCGAGAGCCGCACTCCCCGGGCGTTGAGGGTTTCAAAGACCTTAAAAGCATTCAGTTCGTCGGTTACGGTAATCACCGTGAAAAAGAGCTTATCCACCAGTCCGTCCAAAAAGGCGGCTAAATTCTTTCCACTGGCCATGGTGACGCCGCAACGGGATTTAATGCGTTCCTTAAACCAATTGAAGGCTTTTCGCAGTTGATGCTCGGAGGCGTTCAAACCGCGTTGTGGGAGTCTCTCCAGAGGGACCAGATACGTTTGGTAGAAGCGGTTGTTGTGACGATTCAACTCCAGCTTGGGACGGGACACCAGGCTGACTGGGTCAAGGTAGCCGATGTAGCTGTTTTGCAGTTGATCTTTGCGCTTTGCATTGTTTTCCGCGTCAAGCGTGCTGTTGATCAGATCTTGCAGATGTCCCAGGCTGGCCAGAATCATCACGCTGATCGTGGTCAGGCGTTGCTGACCGTCGATGATATCGAATCGCTTGCTGTCCGAAGATTGCAAGACCAGGTATCCCATGTAGTGAGCGGGTTCCCCATCCGCTTCGAAAAGGCCGATGATGTCCTGCCAGAGATCATCCCATTCATCCTCGGTCCAGGAATAATCGCGTTGGAAGGGCGGAACGTGGTAACTCAAGCCGTTGGCCAGCAGCTGCCGAAAGGTAGAGTTGGTCGTGTTGAAGTTCATGCGACAATCAGGTCTCCGAACAGATAACGAATCGTTGTCCAGAATTCGCTGAAATGCCCTAATGTATCTTTTCTCAGATACCCGGAAATAAATGCCCGCATTTCCTCATGCGACAATTCATCGTCCAGAAACGGCTCAATGGCCTGGGCGCGTAAGGCGTTGAGCTTGGGAATATCCAGTCCAAGTTTTTCGATGGTTTTAGAGGCGGCTTTATCAGGGTCAGCCGCTGCCCTGATTGAGCCGTCGCCCGTAAATGCAAAGCGATTTTCACATCCAGGGTCCAAAGGTGAGACCAATAAATGAGAATCGAACCAGCCATTCTTCAGATTTCCACAATGGCGAGGTTCACCTTTCTTAATCTGGTTTTGGCAGGAACACAGCAAGTTGTAATAATCCAGTGGATCGACCGTCGGATTGCTTTGCGGTCGAAAATGTTCGATATGGGAATCGTCATCAATCAGTCGCCGTTCGCAATAGCAACAGATATGTCCTTGTTCGGACATTAGAGCCTCTTTAAGCACTCGCTTTATCTCGCCGCTCAGATGGGCGTAATCGGGTTGCCAATCCTCGTTGGCGAGTGCTTTCCACTCGCTAAAGGCTGGAGGCTCGACTTGCTTCACAATGTGCTTCATTTGCCGATCAATTCCTTGCGTTTGATCAGCACATTGGCTTTAACCAACTCGGGGTCTTCGCCGATCTGGTTTTCTAAACGGAGAATCGATTGCCTGGCGCTCTCAAGTTCCCCGCGATCAATCTGTTCAAAAAGGGTCCTCAGCGCTTCTTTAACGTCATTTGGACGGGTCGTTTCCAATCCCATCAGGTCTTCCAGAACGCGCTCGACGGTTTTGCCATAAGATTCGGATGGGCGTAAGGATTTCAGTCCCTCGTGGGTCATGCTCAGAAGGAACAGATTTTCCGGTCGCACATGGGTGATGACATGCGGTGAGTGGGTTGAAATCAGCAACTGGCAGTTGGGAAAGGCCTCGGTCAGCTTTGGGATGACCATGCGCTGCCATAGAGGGTGGAGATGGAGATCGATTTCATCGATCAAAATGATACCCTCACCCTCCAGTGGGTTGTCACGCAAAGGGTTGGCGATGGCTATGCGGCGGGCTATGTCGCCGACCATCGCCATCAGGCATTTTTCGCCGTCAGAAAGCTGATTGACCGTCAGGCGTTCTCCCTGTTTTTCGACTTCCATGCGCAGAGGATTACGCCGCACGGTCAAGTTTTTGAATTCTGGCATAAACCTGGACAAGGCTTCCCGCACGGCTTCCAGTTGCGGGTCCGGAAATTCTGTCGTGGAAGTATTAGCAAAAATAGTTTGCTGGTCCCGCCTTGCCTCGTTTTCCAGATCTTCCCGCTCACGAAACCATTCAAAAAAAGTTCGGAAATTAGCGCCGCTGGTCAATGATTCGTCATACGCAGAGATAAGGTCAAAGCGGTGCTTCTCTCGGATGCGTAGTGGAATATCGAGCACCGCACGGTTGACTGGGTAATAGGCAAAAAGCGGGAGGTTGACTTTCCCGTCGCTTTCCGTGATCGCCGATTGCATCTGTTTTGCGGTTTCGGACGCGAGAATTAAAGCCGAAATGACATCCTTTCTACTATGGCCTTTTCGCACTTTAGCAATATTCCAGCTAAGGTATTGACTCTCGTGATTAATTAGGATTTCCAGGTTCGCTGATGATTCACCATTTTTGATGTCGGTTTCGGTAATGGGTCTTCCAGATGCGCCCGCATGTTTAAGCCGATTGACCAGCCATGAAAGCAGGATGGCCGTTGCATCCAGGATGCTTGACTTGCCGGCGCCGTTCATTCCGACGAAAACATTTAATTTTTTATCAAACTCAAGCGATAAACTTTGCGCTCCTCGAAACCGCTCCAGTGTGAGCCGATGGATATACATATCAATCCTCCCTGGCATCCAGGCCGGGAATCTTCTTTAACGCTGCGCCGAACTTGGGGTAGTTGACCTTCACGCCGTCGTCGAGATCGATTTCTATCTGCTCGGTGGCCCGTGTTTTCGTCATTGACTCTTTCCCCCCTGCAACTGCTGTAAATCCTGCTCTATCTCCTCCACTGTTGGCAGCGCGCCTTTCATGTTGTCCGGCAATGCTTCTGTCAGGATGTACTCACTAACCCCCATGGGTTTTTTCATGTCGCGCAGGGCAAATTCCACCTCGATGTTGTTCTTGTCGCGACACAACAACAGACCAATGGTGGGCTGGTCGTCGTCACGCTTGAGCAGGGTGTCCACTGCGGAGAGGTAAAAGTTGAGTTTGCCCGCGTATTCGGGAATGAACTTGCGGTTCTTCAGTTCAACTACCACATAGCACTTCAAAATGACGTGGTAAAAAAGCAGGTCGATGTAATAATCATTGCCTGCAACTTCCAGGTGATATTGGCGGCCGATGAAAGCAAAGCCCTTGCCCAGTTCCAGCAGAAACTGAGTGATGTGTTGGGTAAGTTGCCGTTCAACATCCTGCTCGTTGTACGGCGCCGTCATGGCCATGAAGTCGAAGGTGTACGGGTCTTTCAGTGTCTGCTGGGCCAGATCCGATTGCGGCGAGGGCAAGGTGCTTGAAAAATTGGTGACCGCTTGCCCTGCACGGACGTGCAGGTTGGACTTGAGTTGCAGCGCCAGCACATCGCGGCTCCAACCGTTTTCGAGGGTTTGTTGGAGATAAAAGCGCGCCTCTTGCAGGTCAGCCGACTTGGTGAAGATAAGAATGTTATGGCCCCAAGGAATTTGAGTCAGTAATTCCGCAAGTTGACGAGACACCCCTGCCCATGAGGTCTCGCCTAATTTGGCAACAGCCTGTTGCCAAATTTCAGGGGCGCAGTAAAAGCGGAAGAAGGCGCGACAATAGCGCAAGTTCTTGGGTGAAAACCCGCCGATATCAGGAAACGACGCTCTCAAGTCCTTGCTAAAGGCGTCAATGAAACCACTGCCCCAGTGGGCATGAGACTCCCTATCTACAATTTGCGCCCCAATTTCATAGTAGAGCGCAATCAATTCGCTGTTAGCTGCGAGAGCGATCTTCATCCGCGCAGCATGAATTCGCTGTTTTACAGTAACAAGCCATTGGCAATAGTCTGCGTCTGAAAACGGATGACCTGTAGGGGGTTGGTCGGTCGGGTTATTCATTTGTAGGTCAATCCTCCCTGGCATCCAATCCGGGAATCTTCTTCAACGCTGCGCCGAATTTGGGGTAGTTGGCCTTCACGCCGTCATCGAGGTCGATTGCTACCTGTTCGGTGGCCAGCGGGTAAAGCACCTCGCGCTCGTACTCCTCCAGCTCAGCGATGATCTTCTTGAGGTTTTCGATCTCCTTCAAAGCCTTGGTTTTCTCGCCTTGGGAGGCGCTGGCGCTGATGCTGACCGCTTCCAGGTGGTTCTTGTGGGCGGTGAGTTTGGTGCGGAACTCGCGCAGGTAGTCGTTGAGCACCACGCTGACGGTATCCGGGCGGTAGCGATGCAGGTAGATCAGCGCGTTGAAGCTGCCCTTGGGGCTGGAGAACAGCCAGTAGATGGGGCGCTTTTTGTAGCGTTTTACGTGGTCGGTGTAGAACTCGTTGAGAAAGTAGTCGCGGAGGCTGTAGTTGCGCTTACCCTTGATGTTCAGCCCCTGCTCGACAAATTGGAGGTTTTCCTCGTAGTGTTCATCGCCAAAGGCCACGCGCAGGAATTTGCGGAAGCGTTCGGCGATGTCGCCGGTGAACCAGTCGCCGTCGAGCATGGGGATGACGTTGTTGTCGTCGGCTGGAAAGCTTGGCTCCGGAACTTGCTTCAGGTAGTCCGAGAGGGTCTCGCCCTGGTTGGCCAGGATCAGCCCTGGCTTGTCCAACGCATAGCGGCCGAACATGCAACCCACGGCATAAGAGACCAGTTCGCGGATGGTGTCTGCCAGCAGTAGCGCTTCCAGCTCGTCCTCGCTCTTGTCGTTGCCGTAGCGGTAGTGCGGGTTGCAGGTCAGGGTGATTTCGTTGAGCGGAACCTCTGACGTCAACTCATCTTGCAGACCGTAGGCATCGATAAAGATGCGGTTGTTCTCTTCCTCCAGTCGCTGCATCTCCAGCGTCATCTCTCGCCAATGGGCACGGAGCTTCTGGTAGGTGGCCTTTAGGGTTGGCTGGCGGTAGTCGGGATTCAGGAGTGGGAGGATGGTGAAGTCCCAGGAGGTTTCGTATGCATTCCAATCTGAAAACGATATGTCGACAAGTACTTTTTCTTTGGCCTCAATCGAATTTTGGTCTTTGGCATTTATCTGACAGACAGGAAGGGCCATCACATCAGCAACCTGTGTATTTAGGGTCGGGTTAATGGCTTTAAGAAGAAAAAGGGATACTTTTGAATTCAGAAACGCCAGAATATAGTTATCGCACTTAAATTTTGAATTGAATATCGTTGGAGAGGCAGAATCATATTCTGTCTCGGATCGCTTGATTCTAAAGCTTGGCACCGTTGATGTTATCTTTGACCAGCAAATACCCTCTTTTTCACGATATTTTTCTGAGTACAAACCACCATGTTCTTCATAAAAAGAAACGGCATCATCTGACCAATCCACCAAGAAATCCTCATTACCAAAATATTTTCGGTAATCACCTCCCTTGAGAAGGCGTTTCCATCGGTTATTTTTATTAGATATTTCCCAGATAAATCGAATATACTTCTGGCCATTGTGAGTTTTGATCCTTCCTCCAGAAATCCAATCATTTGCTATTTTTTTAAGATCAAAAAAATCAAAATTTGGCACCCAATACGCAATCGGGCTACCAGGGATTTTTTTGAAGTCGGAGGTGAAGGCTCGGTAAAATAACTTCAAGCCATTGTTATGAGATTCTTCACCGATTTCATTTATTTCGCCATCTTCTCTATATCGATCAAAGTCGTATCTATATTCTGGATTTTTCTTTGCATTTAAAAATATTTTAGCAATGTCATGATAATAGATATGCTGGAAGTTTCTTTTATGTAGCCTAAAGAATGTGCTGATCTTCCATGTTTCTTTAGCTTTTTTAATAACAAATGCAGTTGAACCCCAATCGATGCCGAAAATTCCTCGCCCCATGTGTAACATAGAATCAATTGTATATTTGTCGAGGATGTTGGCACGTAAATCTTTAAACGAGGATAAGAATAACCAAGATGGAAGATTAATCATCCCCATATAACCATTTGTCTTGGTTAGCTCAATGGCTCGTACCATAAACATCGAAAATAGATCTGATTTACTTTTTTGGTAATTATCATTTGCCCACGATGAAAGCCTCCCATTCATCCCACCCCCACCCATATACGGCGGATTAGCAATTACCACATGGTATTTCGGGCTCAGGTAATCGGCCTGCAGCAGGGCTTGCAGCACCTTCTGATGGGTCATGCTGAGAAACAGATGCCCGGAGACGTTCTTTGACTCCAGAATCCTGAGCATGCCGTCCATGTCGGTGACATCCGGACGGATCAGGGAGCCGAAATTGTCGGCCTCTTCGAACTGGCGCAGGGTGGTTTGCAGCGGCGCTGTGAACAGGTCGCGGCCGACAAAATCCATGTACTCCTTCAACTCATTGCCGTCGAAGTGGACATTCTCCAGCACGCAGATGTTCGGCTTGACACCCTTGTTGAAAAACCGGCGCTGCCTGGCGCGGGCTTTCATGGTCAGCGCAAAGGCAGCCAATTCCCCGGCGCGTTCGTCGATCTCGATGCCGTAGAGGTTATTCGTGAGGATCTTCTCCGGAATCTCGGCGGGCTCGTAACCTTCCTCCTCGTAGATGGCGTAAAGCAGGTCAAAGGCATAGGTGAGCATGTGGCCGCTTCCACACGCGGGATCACAAATCTTGATCTCTTCCGGCTTGCTGATGCGCAGGAAGTCCGTTTCCGCCTGTTCGGGCTTGATGTAGTAGTCCATCTGCCCGACCAGCTTCGAGCCGGGACGGTTGAGCAGCCACAGACGGCCGAGGGAGTTTTCCACCAGGTAGCGCACGATCCAGTGCGGGGTAAAGAGCTGGGTGGCGGCGGGGATGTTCTCGGGCGTGATCTTCTTGTTCTTCTTAAGACCGTCGAACACCTCGTCCTTCTTCTCGGAGATGTAGAACTGGTAAAGCCACCCGATCACCTCGACATCCTCGCAGGCATCCGGCGTCATTGCCTCGCGGGTAGAGGCGAGGATGGAGTTGCCCGAGAGCAGGTCGTCGGGCATCAGCAGTTCGGTGTAGTCGTCGATGCGCTGGAACAGGAACGGCATGGCCTTGTTCCAGAAGTTGCAGGCGGCCACCACCAGCAGCCGGTAAGCCTCGCCTTGCGGGTCGCGGCTGGGTGCTTTGCCGTCGAGCAGGGCGAAGATCTGCTGCCGGACCTTGTCATGGACCATCTCTTCATCGATATGCCCCATCTTGGCCTCGGCCAGAATCTCGGGCTGGAACTGCCCCTCGGCAGACGACACCACGCCAATCTGGGTATAGCGGTTCACGTCCATGAAGCGCAGGGCGCAGAAGCGGTTGAACCAGATGTAGGCCACCCGCTCGATGACCTGTTCCTTGCCGTAACCCGTGATCGCCTCTTCGAGCTTCTTGATGGCCTCGGCGCGTTCCCGCCGGGCAGCGCTGTTCTCGGCCAGCACCAATTTGAGCTTGGCCGAGACCTGCTCCAGCAGGCTGCGCCGGGCAAACTGGGCGAATTTTTTCAGTTTTGCGGTTTCCATCGAAAAACCGTTAACCTCGCAAAAAGGCTAAAATAGCAAAAAAGATTCACCATATCCGGGAGATAGCATAGGCATCAAAATTTTGGTCGCAACTAACCAGCGGTATCGCTTCGGCCATTGACTGTGCGATCAGCAAGCGATCGAACGGGTCACGATGATGGAAAGGTAAGTTCGTCAAAAGCGCAGTATGCCGTGGCAGAATCGGTAATATACTGAAATCGTTGATCATTAGTTCTCGTTCCATGAATTGGGCGTAGGGTTCTGGCAACTCATATTTACCAAGACTGATCTTGATAGCGATCTCCCAGTAAGAAGCGGGACTGATCTCCACGACCGTCTCTGCATCAGAGATCATTTCCTGCGCCCGCTGAGACAATTTGTGATCCGCCAAAAGAAACCAGAGCAAGGCATGGGTATCAAGAAGGACTCTCATGGCATGTAATCCTGAAAGTCCTTTAGATGCTCATCATCTTCAACTAGCATTTTCAATTTACCCACAGCACTGCCCGGTGTCCGCGTCCGTCGCTGCAAATCCCTTTCAGATGCGGGTTTTAAGTCGTATCTAGCCTCGATGAAGTAGACGAAGTCCAGCACCTCACGCGCTAATTCGTCAGGTAGTGTTTGAACTTCCGCATAGATTTTTTCTGCAATGAGCATGATGACAATCCCCACGGTTGAATAACATTTGACAAACCCTAGATTTGAATCCGCTTGCCCTGGCGAATTTCTTCCAGCAGCGCCTCGCGCATGGATGCCAGATAGCGATCCACATCAGTTTCATCGGCCAGCCAGGCCGCATTGAAGGGAACCTTCAGCGAGTGGATGGTGACGAGTGGATAGTGGGTAGTTTTCTTCCCGCCTTCCGTGGCATTTCCCTCCTGCTTTCCACTTTCCACTTTCCACTTTCCACTCAACCGCGCCAGCATCTGCATGTAGTCGCTGTCCTCAAACCGGCGCATCGTGTCACGAATAACAGCTATCAGCTTCTGGCTTTCAATGGCGGTGGCCAATTCGTCGAACGGTCGGGTAATCCGTTCCTGTTGCTCGCCATTTAACGCGCCGAATTCAGCCATGCCGCACAGGCGGCTTTTAAGGTCAGTCACCGTCTCCCTGGCTTTAGCCCTCTCAGCCTTAATCCGGGCAGTGACTTTCTCTTGCAGCGTCTCAACGTGTGTCTTGACCTGCTGCATACGGTTGCCCTTGAAACATTCCGGATCGGTCAACGCTTTGAGCAAAGCGGCCGGAGATGTTTCGTCTCTACGATCTTCTTTCAAGCCCCATTTCCCACTTTCCACGGCTTCGCTGATGTAGGCGAAGTTAGGCTCCTGGGCCTGCACAAACTTCCGGGCGTTATCAAAGATGTCTCTCTGCGGACCGTTCATGAATTTGCGGACGGGATCGATCACCCCTTCCTTCATGTCCAGCAGCGCGTCTTCCTGACGGGTGAGTTCGGTCAGATACCAGGTATAGGGCTTGCCGGTCCGTTCCTTGAGCTTCTCAATTACCGGCGTCAGCGCATTCAAAAACGGATATTGGGAGGTTTGAGCCACTAACAGGGTGAGCTGATCCAGGAGTTTCTGGAGAACATCACCGGTTTCCTTGCCCAGCGCTTTGGCCTCACTGGCGCGAGGCGGGGCATCGAAGAAGTCCGCAAAGAACTCCTTGAGCGCGCGGACTTGCGACGCGGTAAACTCAATCTGCGGTTCCAACACGACATTGCCGTGGCCATGCGTGTTGCGCAGCGCCCGCTCCAGCTCGTCTTCTTCCAGCAGGTTGCCGTCGGTGCGCACCTCAACCTTACCTCGGGCGCAGAGATGGGCCAGCGTGCATAGCACG
>Ga0209607_1003609_pt1 | contig 11822 bp, 7 predicted proteins | sample AD_UKC117_MetaG_FD_184413 | JGI IMG/M metagenome (GOLD analysis project Ga0209607, IMG submission 184413) | Active sludge microbial communities of municipal wastewater-treating anaerobic digesters from Hong Kong - AD_UKC117_MetaG (SPAdes)... | ecosystem: Engineered > Bioreactor > Anaerobic >... | reverse complement strand
ATGAACACAGGTAATGTGCCGAATCTCCTTGTGGTGGGTGATGACTGCATAATACTGTTTCGTGTTTGTTTTTTTGCGCCCTAATATATTAAAAAATACATGATCCGGTAAGTATTATGAGTCTGTAAAGAGCCTTAGTATTCCAAGTATCTGTGACTGATCTCTTAAGTTAAACCTGGCATGTGTAGGTTTACATCCGATCTTGATGGTAAAGCCTCTGTCGGAAACAGCCTGAAAAAGGTCTTCATCAGTCCGGTCATCGCCAATGGCAATAATGAAATCGTATTCACCTTCGCTGATGATACGGTTTGCCATAATACCCTTATCGTACAATACACTTTTGATCTCAATCACCTTGTCACCCTCAAGTATCTGCAGACGTGGCTCATTTTTAAGGAGTTCGGAGATGTCGTCTCTGAGCTCGTTTATCCTGATCTGTGCTATATCCTCGTCGGCATTACGGTAATGCCATACCAGTGATGCATGTTTGTCTTCTATCATGGAGCCTGAGCACCGGTCGACATAATCATTAAGAAGGGGTATGAATTTGCTTTTCCATGACAGATCGATTTCCTGCATCTGTTCCCAGTCTTTTCCTGGATTCTTATAGAGGTACCCATGTTCAGCAACAAGTATCGCATCAATGTCCCTGAACTGATTTTCAAGGAATTCATCTGAACGGCCGCTAATGATGACCAGTCTATTGAAGGGGTCAGAGGTTATTTTCCTCAGGATTTCACCTGTTTCTTCATTAAGCACAGCTTTTTCGGGAAGACTTACTATTGGTGTAAGGGTACCATCATAATCTATGAGGAAGAGGCGCTTACTGGTTTTCCGGTATTTAGCTCTGATCTTTTCAAGGGTCTCTTTGTCGAGATAGTTAACTTTAAGGTTAATTTTTTCTTCTCTTACCTCATTTACCTGGTTAAGAAAATCTTTAGTCCATGTGAACACATCATATCTTCTCAGTCGGTTTTGCATCTTAAGGACTCTCTTTTCTTTTTCTTCTTCAGGCATTGTAAGCGCTTTGTTGAGGGCTTCGGCTGTCTCTTCCACATCGGTTGGATTGATGATGATTGACTCGTTAAGCTCTGTCGCGGCACCGGTCATTTCGCTCAGCACCAGCATTCCGTAGTGTCCTTTCTGGCAGGCGATATATTCCTTTGCCACAAGGTTCATCCCGTCTCTCAAAGGAGTTATCAGTCCCACGTCACTGAGGTTGTAGACAGCCACCATCTCATGAAAAGGTATGGACCTGTACTGGTAGATCAGAGGGCGCCAGTCAAGAGTACTGTATTTCCCGTTGATACGTCCTGTGGTAGCTTCTATTTCCTTTTTCAGTTCACGGTATTCACGGATCATGTCGCGCGAAGGCACTACCACCATGTTAAATACAACTTTATAATGCCATTCGGGGAATTTTTGGAGGAAGCGTTCATAAGCATGGAGCCTTACCAGGAGGCCTTTCGTATAATCGAGCCTGTCGACTGAAAAAATCAGCTTTTTGTCGCCCAGGTATTTTTTAATCTTTTTCTTGCTGTTGTCGGTTTTATTCTGGGAGCAGGCATCATGGAATTTGTTGAAGTCAATACCTATGGGGAATGCATCAGCTTTACAGATCCTTTGGTTTACTGAAATAAAATTACGGTCGTAGCTGTATCCGAGCGTTCTTTTGACTGATTTAATGAAATACTGGGTATAGTCATTAATATGAAATCCTGCGACATCGGCACCAGTGATCCCTTTTAGAATTGCTTCACGCCATAATCGGGGGAGGAGTCTGAACATCTCAAACGACGGGAAAGGAATATGAAGAAAAAATCCCATATCCGCACCGGGGTATTCTTTCCTGATAAGTCCGGGCAGCAGAAAGAGCTGATAGTCATGTACCCAGATAAAGTCGCCAGGCTTTATAATGTCTTTTACTTTCTGAAAAAAGAGTTCGTTTGCTTCAACATATGCATCGAAATAGCTGTTATCGAAAACCGTGCTTGAAGCAAAATAGTGGAAAAGAGGCCATATAGTATCATTACAAAAACCTGCATAATATTTATCGTTTAACTTCTTCGGTATCTCCAGCGGATGAAGTTCGACAGATAAACCTGGGCTCATGTCCTCAAGCCTGGGGTCGCCGGTCCCTACCCAGACTATTGAAGCTGATCCGTCGGAAAGGGGTTTCATTTTCTCCGAAAGTGACAGTATTGCCGAAACCAGTCCGCCGGAGTTCTGTACTGCCTGATACTGTCCTTTCTTTTTTACAAGGCTGAAAGGAAGTCTGTAGGCAATAATGATGATCCTTTTAAAATCCAGATTGTCTATTGTTTTCAAATCTTACAGGAATATTGGTTGATCTATTTTTGTTGACAGCCGGTAAACTGCATTTACCAGTCCTACATGGCTGTAAGTCTGTGGGAAGTTTCCCCACTGACCTAAATTTTCATCAGCGTCTTCGCTGAAAAGCCCCAGATGATTCGAGGTTTTGATAAGCGTCTCGATCACCCTGAACGCTTTGTCGATCATTCCTATTGCCGCCAGGGCTTCAGCATACCAGAATCCGCATATAATGAATGTATTCCTGGCTTTACCCAGGTCGTCATGTTTATACCTCAGGAAAATATTGTCTGCACTGAAGAGTTCCTCTTCAAGAGCTTTAAGATGCTGTATCGCCCTTCCGCTGTTGGGATTAAGATAGTTCATGGTAATAAGCTGAAGGTTACCTGCATCCATGTTCTGGTTTCCGACCGATTGCATGTATGCCCTTCTTCCGGGGCTGTAACAATCTTCGATATATTTCTGGGCTCTCTCTTTCAGTCGGATGGCTTTTCCCGTAATCTCATTATTGTTTATCGATTCTCCAATTTTTGCAGCTGCCGAACATCCGGCCCAGTGAAAGAGATATGTATAGCAGTGGAACTGGTTTGTGGTGCCGAATTCCCATGGTCCTGAGTCGGGGATGTCCATGTTTTCATCTATACAGTTAAGCAGCCAACCTGTTATAAGTTCCGACTGGTGAAGGTCGATGTAATTAAGTCTTTTGTCGATAAAAAGAGGGAGAAGACTCACAAGTATCTGACCGTAAACATCATTCTGAACCTGGTAGGTTGCGTTATTTCCAATTCTGACAGGCTTGTTTTTCAGGTACCCTTCAAGCAGAAGAATCTTCTCATCGGGAACCGGATCGCCGGAAATTGTGTAGAGGGGTTTTATTTGTTTTTTTTCATTCAGTATGATGTTGCGGATGAAATCAAAATATTTTTCAAGTTCCTCAAAATGGCCTATATTGTTGAAGGCATTAAGTGTGTAGTAAGTGTCCCTCATCCAGCAGAAACGATAGTCCCAGTTGCGGTGAGCCTGATCTATCTCGGGAAGGCTTGTTGAACCTGACGCGATCACGGCTCCCGTATCTTCATACTGGTGTAATTTCAGAACCAGTGCCGATCTTATCACTTCATCCTGGTACAGCCAGGGTATGGAAGTTGATTTAACCCAGTTCACCCAATACCTCTGCGTTTTGTTCAGAAACTGTTCGGACGTCTCTGACAGAGGTGCTTCGAGAGGGGCGCCATAGCTGAAAACAAGATATTGAGTCTTGTTAAGAAGAAAAGCCTTACACTTTGTGATATAATTGAGAGGTATGTCTGTGGTAAGCCTTACATTGGTGCTCAGGTTCAGATACCGGATGTGATTGCTGCCCATTACCGTTTCCGGAACTCTCTTACCGTAATTATCTACAGGGCTGCATTTTACGACAATATATGGATCTCCTTCAAGAAGTTCTATTTTCCTGAAGAGCATAAGGGGTCTGAAATATCTGTCGTACTGGACAAATCTGGGAGCGAAATCCACAACCCTGAAACGACCTTCCGGCATCTCGAATTCTGTTGCAAGGATATTTGTGTTCTTAAGGTAATATTGCTTTGATTTAAAAATGGTGTTACTTGGTTTTATGCTGAATTCCCCTCCTTTCTTCCTGTCGAGGAGAGAACCGAAGATGAAACTGCTGTCGAATCGTGGCATACAAAGCCAGTTAACGTTTGCATCTGTGTCGATATAAGCCAGATAGGAGCAGTTGCCAATAACACCGAAGTTGTATTTTCTCATTATTATCCTCTCTTTTTTCGTTTATATGAACCGGAATTTATATATCCTTCGTAGATTCCTTTCAGAAACTGGCGTGCATTTATGCCCAGGAACCTGTTCCTGTATCCTCCTTCCTGAATAATCAGAACAGGCAATCCGGTCTTTGCTATCATCTCCCCATTAAGATGAAAATCCCTGGCAGAAAGCATCCATGTACCTGTCGGATCACCTTTGGCAGTATCTAGACCCAGGGCGACAACAAGATAATCAGCCTTGAATTTTTTTATTATTGATAAAGCCCTGGCAAGGGTTTTTCTGTATTCTTCACCTGAAACCACTTCTTTAAGCGGGAAATTGAAGTTGAAACCCCATCCTGATCCTTCTCCCTTCTCCTCCCTGAATCCGCTGAAATATGGATAAGCAAAGGAGGGATGACCATGTATTGAAACAGTAAGAACATCTGACCTGTTATAAAAGATATCCTGCTGCCCGTTACCGTGATGATAGTCGACATCGAGTATTGCCACCTTTCCGTATTTGCTGAGGTGACTGGCAGCTATTGCGACATTATTGAAATAGCAAAATCCTCCGAACACGAATCTTTCTGCATGATGGCCCGGGGGGCGGGTAACAACATAAGCAACAGGATTTCCTTCAAGAATCGCATCGGCAGCGCTGAGGGAGCAGTTCACTCCCCACCTGGCTGCAAGGAATGCGTTGAGGTTAAGGGGAGTGAAAGTGTCTATACAGTAATATCCTGCCCTTACCGAAAGAACTTTTGGAGGTCTTGTATTATTTCTGACCGGGAAGACATAGGGATATACAGATTCTCCCGCATCCATACTTGTACAGATCTTTTTGAAATAGGTATAATATCCCCGGTCGTGTATTTCAAGAATATGCCTGTCGGGGTATTCCCTGACTTTTTTCTCAGCTACAACTCCCAGTTTTATTATCTCACGCAGGATGCTTCTCACACGTACAGGAGATTCGACATACCCGATTTCCCTGACATGATGGATCTGGTGCTTGTCATTAACGAACAGGAGGATGTTTACCCGGTCATTGTTTCTTATCCTGATCTTTTCTTCCCCCACTTTCACATACTTTGGTTTTCTGAGCCTTACCGGGTCATCCTTAACGCTTTTCACCACCATTTCGACATAATCGGGGGGACAATAATGCTGGTACTTTCTTTCGAGTACGGCCCTGAATATCTTTCTGAGCTCCGCTGCTGCGAGCGGTCTGCCTGTTCCAAGGTCGTCGTATACAATATAGGGAGCGCAATCGTCGGTTTTACTCACGGGAGTTTCATACCTGGTGTTGATGACAGGGTATGCTCCGTATCGTTCATAAAAGGCAAGTCTTTTCTGATTCTGGGGCAGTGAGGCAGGGTCTTTGCACAAAGCCGGATCGTCGGGAAGGCATTCAAAAAAAATTCCTATGGCGCCAAGTGATGAGGCTTCCTCCCTGAGCCTTTCATAAAGAGACCCTCCTACTCCTGATGTAGGCAGTCCGGGAGCGACAGACAGGAAATCGAGATAGCAGAATTTAAGGTCCGACATGTGCATTAAAATTGCAAAACCCCTGATATTGCGTTTTGCATCCTCGGCAATGACCAGAGAAGTCTGAAATTTTTTATCGACAGGGTTTACCATCTGTGCTGGCAATTCCTCAACCTGCGATTCACTGATTGCCGGGAACTGAGTTTTGATAATCTTCTTAATACCATCCATCACCTGCCTGTTGCCTTCAAGAAATGGATTGGTAATTTTGCGTATCCTGAACATATGACCCTGGTTTTTAGGATGATTTGCAGATGATCTCCTTAGGTGCGAAAGCAGAGAAAAGAAATCATGTCATAAGATATCAATATTTTTCCCAATTCTCCTATTTTTGAGGTAAAATTTATATTTTCCTGAGAATACGGCCCTGGTTGCATTTTTTACCGATGACCTGACCGGGGAGCCCTCAGGATAAACCACGATGATCAATTTTTAAGGATATACCGGTCTTGAAATGACTGAATACATTATTCTGGCACTGTGCATACTTATACTTCTCTCGTATCTTTTTGATATAACGAGCATTTATTCCAGGATACCGGGAGTTTTACTCCTCATCGGGCTTGGCATATTGATGCAGATTGTAATTGAAAATACAGGTATCGAGATCCCCGATATGAAGCCCCTGCTGCCGGTTCTGGGCACACTCGGGCTGATTCTTATTGTCATGGAGGCAAGCCTCGATCTAAGGGTTGAGAAGGCCAAAACGGGAATGATAATTAAATCTGTAACAGCAGCCATTGTTCTGTTTGCAATATTTATTGCGATAATGACCTTCATCATGGTCAGGTTTCTGAATTATAGTATTATCGATTCATTGCTCAATTCCATTCCTTTCGGTATAATCAGCAGTGCAGTTGCCATATCAAGTTCGGTGAACCTTAACAAAGAACAGAGGGAGTTTATTATCTATGAAAGTTCCATCTCTGATATTATCGGGATCCTGGTTTTTGATTTTATTCTTATTTACGGAAGTTCTGTCGGTTTCGGACTGCTGAATTTTGCCTTCAAGGGAGTTCTTACGGTTCTGATCGCAGTAGTTGTTACCACCGGACTTGCTTTCCTGCTTCACAAAGCTACCTACCACATCAACTATATAATCATCCTTACAGTGCTGGTAATGGTATATGTTCTCGGAGAGCTTATCCATTTACCTGCACTTCTTCTTGTGATGGCTTTCGGCATTGCCCTGGAAAACCATTCTCTGGTCGAAAAAACCAGGTTTAACAGGTTCATCGATTTTGAAAAGTTCAGGACCGACCTCAATTCTTTCAAGAAGATCATTACCGAGCTGACCTTCGTGGTCAGGTCATTCTTCTTCATAATGTTCGGCTATTATTCCAGAATTGAAGGTCTCTTTAATATTGCCAACCTGCTTACAGCCCTTGCCATTGTGGCTGGCATCTACCTTCTCAGGGTAGTCTTCCTTATCCGCTTTTTAAAGATACCTGTTATCCCTTATCTTTTTTTCTCTCCACGCGGACTTGTCACGATACTTCTGTTTCTGGGCATCCCGGCAACATCGAGAATATCACTGATTGGAGAAGAGGTGGTTACCCTGGTAATACTGCTCACACTTCTTTTTATGATGGCAGGCAACTTTTTTCAGCGAAAGAAGATACCCTTTGAACCTGAGGTGATGATAGGGAGCGATGGTGAAGTGGTAACCAGGGAGCCTGAAGATGAAAAATGATTCCCCGCAAACAGAAATACACATAACTGAATCGAATCTATTCTAATAATTATGAAAAGGGACCTGCTGAGAGTTATAATCCTTTCTATGGTATTGTCGGTACCGGGTTTTGCACAGTCCGACGGAGTAAGGCAAATTCGCTTAACGGCTTTTGAACTACAGTCATCGACATTGATTTCTGAAGCAGGAGCAGAATTGTCGATGGCGGACTATAAACCTGATGTTTACTGGTTTCCTGTTAAGGTACCATGTACCGTTCTCACAGGACTTGTGAAAAACGGTGTCTATCCCGATCCATACACGGGATTGAATAATATGCTGATACCTGATGCATCCGACGATTTTAACAGAAAATATGATCTTCAGCGATTCAGTCATCTGCCTCAGGCTCCGAATCCCTGGAAAGATCCATACTGGTACCGGACAACATTTAATGTACCGGCAGCCGACAGGGGCAGGCAGTTCCAACTGATATTTAAGGGAATAAACTACAGGGCAGCTGTCTGGATCAACGGCAGCCAGATTGCCTTCCCGGAAAAAATGGCCGGCATGTTCTCTGAATTCAGCTTTGATATAACCAGATATATCAAAGCCGGTGAGATGAACGGACTGGCCGTGAAGATCTACCCGCTCGATTATGCCGGAGAGCCTGATAGTGAACAGCTTAAAGCACTTGGTGATTTTTATCTTAACGGGGGCCCGACAGGTGATATAGGAAAGAATGTAACGATGCTCTGCTCTGTTGGATGGGACTGGATACCTCCTGTAAGGGATCGGAACATCGGGATATGGCTCCCTGTTTACCTGAGAACAAGCGGACCCGTTTCCATTGTGAGTCCGCAGCTGATCAGTGAACTTCCGGACCTGCCTGACACTTCAACAGCAAAGCTTTCTTTAGGGCTTAGGCTTGTAAACCACCTTAATACAAACCTTAGAGGGACTCTCAGTGTCAGCATGTCTCCTTTTAATTTCAGGGGAAAGACCATAAAATTCAGGAAAGAGCTGACAGTGGAGGCAAACAGTTCATCTGTTCTTCAGTTGGAAGGATCAGACACACCTGAGCTGATTATACGCAAGCCTGGTCTCTGGTGGCCCAACGGGTATGGCAAACCAGCTCTTTACAGGGTCAGGCTTACATATTCGTTACCGGAAGGTGTTTCAGACGATACCACGTTCCTTTTCGGAATACGGACCGTTTCTTCGAAAGCTGTGGAGGTGAACGGTTCATGGCGAAGGGATTTTTATGTCAACGGAAGGAGAATTCATCTTACGGGAGGAGCATGGGTGCCTGATATGATGTTGAACCGCGACTCAGCCAGGTACGAATACGAGATGCGACTATGCCGTAACGCAAATATAAACCTGGTAAGGATATGGGGTGGGGGAGTCACTCCCTGTGATGAGTTCTGGGATGCAGCCGACCGAAATGGAATGCTTGTCTGGTCCGATTTCTGGATCACTGGCGACACACAGGGTGAGTTCAAGGGATCACCCGACTGGCCGCTGGAAGGAGATATTTTTAAAAGGTGTGTTGTTAGTACCATTCTGAGGATCAGAAACCATCCTTGTCTTCTGGTCTGGACAGGCGGAAATGAAGGCCATGCCAGACGAGAGCTGTATGATTTCATGAGAAACAGCATTATTGAACTTGACGGTACAAGACCTTTCATACCCAGCTCTTCAGGTTTTGCACAGCTGCCGGAAGGATGGCCTGCGTCATGGCCCGATAACAAGCCCGGAGGAGTATACAGCGGAGGTCCATATACATGGCAGCCACCTGAAAACTATTATAAGAAGGTGACAGGCGGCAGAGACTGGGTTTTCAAGGACGAAACCGGAATACCTTCCATGGTTACCTGGAACAGCCTGCCAAAGGTTATCCCCAACCTTGTATGGGACAGCGATCTTCCTTTTCCCCTTAATAATACATGGGGATATCATGATGCCGCCACCGGCAACGGCAGGTGGGATCTTTATTACCTGGAAGCTGTAAAAAGATACGGTAAACCCTCAACCATGGAGGAGTTCTGTGATAAGATGCAGCTTATGAACGCAGACGGTTACCGTGGTATCTTTGAGGCTGCAGGGCATAGACTGAGTGAAACAGGAGGCGTAATGCTCTGGAAGCTGAATGCAGCATTCCCCAGCGTGGTATGGCAGGTGTACGACTGGTACCTTCAGCCCAATGCCGGCTACTATTTCATGCAGTCAGCCTGCGAGCCTGTGCATATCCAGCTGAACCTGGTAAACCATCGAGTGACTGTTGTGAACAGAAAATTTGAGCAGGCAGAAAACCTCACAGCCGAAGTAGAGATATTCGATACAGAATCAGGATCTCTTTTCAGGGAGGAAGCTTATTTCAGTGCAGGTCCCTCAGAAGTTAAAGAGCTGACCCAGCTTAAAGATCTCAATGAAAGCAGGAAGGGGATATCATTCGTATTTCTTAAACTGAAAGACCGTTCCGGAAAAGTGATTTCGCGGAATATGTACTGGCTTTCAGCGGATAATGACTTCACGGAACTAGACAAACTGCCTCAGACAAAACTGACGGCATCGCTGGTTAGGAATAAAAATAAAGATCATGAAACGGAATGGACTATCAACATAAAAAACAATTCTCCCAGGATCGCCTTCTTTATACGTCCGCGCCTTATGTCTGAAAATGAGGAAGTGCTCCCGTCATTTTGGTCAAATAGTTATTTTTCGCTTGCCCCCGGCGAAGAAATTACCCTTACAGCAGGAGCCCCTGACGATGCGATTAGAGATGCGGATCCTCAGATATCAGTTGAAGGTTGGAATATTGAAAAAATACAGCTTCAGACATCGAAATGATATTTCATCATTTCTTCATCAGCGTTTTAATATTTTTGGTGAATAGCAAGGGAACAGATTTATTTCATGCCAGATACATGATTCTATGAGGACAACAATTCCGGAACTGAAATTATGTGGATTTATCATAACATTAATTTTGACCGTGCTGCCGTTAAATGGCCAGCAGGATTCTACAGCATTAAAACAGCATTCTCCTGACTCGGCCGGAACAGTGCACAGTCTGTTCTCAGGAGCAGCCGTGGGTTACAATATGATGTATATGGGATCCTCCATTTCCGGCGATAAGCCATACTATTCAGGCGGGCTGACCTATGGATTCAGGAATGAATTGTATTTTTCTGCCTACACATATCACCTGAACACCTTCGATCCTGTTATTTCCTTTTCAACTTTTTCTCTCGTATACGCCCATACCTTTAATACGTGGTTTGATATTTCGCTGAGTGCATCCAGGTACCAGGTCAATAAAGATTTGACTGACACCCTTTTTACCAGTTTTTTCTATGGCGACCTGACTCTGGGTTTTGACTGGAGAATACTTTATACGAAACTCTCTGCAGGAGCCCTTTTCGCTGAATCAAACGGTTTTTATTTACAGATTAAGAACTCAAGATATTTTGAAACGCCGTCATTTTTAAAAAATAATGCATATTTCTCTTTTGACCCTGGTGTTAACCTTCTCTTCGGCACTCTGACTGAGACCTCAGAGGGAATGGTAGTAAGGCCACCTTACAGTTCCGGCAGGCAGGGAGGAGGAAGTAGTTCCACCAGTACAAACACAAGTTTCAGTCTTCTCGAGATCGATTTTGGACTTCCCATATCGTTCAATATCGGGAAATTTACTATTGATGCAGAACCGGGATATGCACTTCCTGTATATAAGGACGCTCCGCCGGAAACAAAAGGATTTGTTTTCTCCCTGAGTGTATTTTTCAGGATTTTATAAAGTCATAGTCCATGAAAAATGCTGTGAGGGCAAAAAAAATGCAAAAAAAATGTATTTCATCGTCAAACTTCATGGATACTTCATTTACAGGGGTATAAATTTGGATCATAAACTTGTACTTACAAAATAAATTGAAGATTATGAAAACCAAATTATTTTTTGCAGCCGCAGCACTTATGATAAGTGCAGCCATAGCAGCACAGGAGGTCGTTCCCACCCAGGCAAGGGAAAGGGTGCAGACCGGAAACCAGACTCAGACTCAGGCTCAGACCCAGACACAAAATCAGGCTGGTGTAATGACCCAGACACAGGCTGGTGCAATGACCCAGGAGCAAACTCAGTACAAAAATAAGGGTCAGCAGACCAGAGCTGAAAAACAGGCAAGAAATGCAGCCAGAAAAGCTGAAAAACAGGCACAGAAAGAGGCTAAAAGACAAGCTAAAGCACAGGCTAAAACCCAGGAAGGACAGGGAAGCATGACACGTGAAAGGAACATGGATGCTGCAAAAACAGCCACCCAGAACAAGGGTGCACGCCCGGCAAATCCTGCCAAGACAGCAACACAGACAGGCAGAGGAAGCGGACAAGGTGGTAAAAGGTAGGTATATACCTTTTTAATGACAAAAAGAGGGTGTCTCAAAAGGGCACCTTCTTTTTTTATATGTTCATTTCTTTTTGTTCGTCCAAAAAGAAAAGAACCAAA
>Ga0209607_1003604_pt1 | contig 11829 bp, 8 predicted proteins | sample AD_UKC117_MetaG_FD_184413 | JGI IMG/M metagenome (GOLD analysis project Ga0209607, IMG submission 184413) | Active sludge microbial communities of municipal wastewater-treating anaerobic digesters from Hong Kong - AD_UKC117_MetaG (SPAdes)... | ecosystem: Engineered > Bioreactor > Anaerobic >... | reverse complement strand
CGGCTCTTCCTCCCGCCACGGCCCCCACAACTCCACCGGCATGTGGATCGACCCGTAGCGCAGGTCTTTGCCCTCGGTCGCCACGCTGAAGACATTGCAGGCGAAGAGTTCCGGCACGAAGCGCTCGTAGTCGTTGTGCACCTGGAGCGCGCCGTCCACCCAACTGACCGCGTTGCGCACCGGCGTCTTGGCCTCGACGAGTACCAACGGGAAGCCGTTGACCAGCAGGATGAGATCGGCGCGGCGCTCGGCCGGCCCGGCGCGGAAGATGTACTGCGTGGTGACGACATACTGGTTCTGGCTGGCGTCCTCGAAATCGACCAGCCGCACCGTGACATGTTCGTGGTTGGGGCCAAAGGGCATGGAACGCTCCCCGCGCAGCCACGCCGTAAACTCCTCGTTGGCGCTGACCAGCCCGTCGCTGCGCACGCCCAGTACGATGGCGCGCAGCTTGTAGAGCACCTCGTCGGCGCGCTCCGGCTGCGCGGCAATGTCCGGGTTGAGACGGATGAGCGCCTCGCGCACGAACGCTTCGACAAAGACATCCTGCGGCTGGCGGGGCAGGGCCGCGGCCGGCGCGTAATGCCAGCCCGCGCCGCGGTGGGCGAGGCCGGATGGGATGTAGGGTATGGGCAGGTCTGCCACACCTTTAGGGGCGGCCGCTTGCGTCCCGCACAGCAGGTCGCGGATCATGGCTTCGACAGTATTGGACTCAGTGAAGTTAATCATTCCGCCTTCTGCGCCAGATGCATTTCTCGCGACAAATCATAGATAGCCACCTGACTGTCCCGTCTTCGCTCTAGACTCTGCGCTGCCCACTCTACGGAACACAACACAGAGGCTATTTCTTTTTGTCTGCTAATATCTGGCATTCGTATGCGAAAATCTCTTACAAGAGAGCAATTAAGGGCATGCTGATTTGTGCCTTGGCTCCACGAACGTAAGCGCTCGTAGTGAGCATCCAGTTGATAGAAAAGGTACCAAGCGTCAATATCATTCTTTGGAATCACAGCCGCAAAATTCTGATTGATGCACGCATCGATTTCCAGGCGAGCCGCTTTTCCTCGTGTCTGACCCTGACCGATCATTGCAATCAGTGTTGATCCCGCAGGTATCATTCCGAGCGAACATTCTGCAAGCGCCAAATCCGAAATGCACTCGTCTGCGTGATATATGAAGCGCTCATTTACTTTTGCTGTTGGTAGCCAAGCGATTGTGCCATTCCAATACGCTTCTCTTGAACGAGACGGTGTAGTCCCATTCCTAACATCTGCAACATCGCCTACAGTGAGCGTTTCCCCTTCTTGTGATTCAAAGAAGTATTCTTTCTGGAGTGCCGATAGAGTGATTCTGCTAGACGCGGCTGCCTCGATAATGCTATCTCCAAGCTCTCTACATCTTTGCATGAGTTCCACAATCCGCCGCTGCTCCTCCAGCGGTGGCAGGGCGAATTCGTACCACGCCAGATCGGAGAAATTCACATAGGGATTGACCGATCCCTTTGACTGATTGATCGAGTGATCATGAAACGGTTCTGTCTGCATGATGAACGGCAGCAACTCGGGAAGGAGCACCGTCGGGTCTTTCGGTTCCAGGACGAACGTCGTATTGGCACAGATGCCTTCAAAGTCAGGCACGGCGACCTTGCGCAAGTACGTTCGCCGCGAGCCATATAGCACCTGCCCTGGCTTGAATCGCATGTGAAAGGCGGGGCCAAGATAGCCGTCGTCTATTGTGCCCCACCGGCGAATGCGCAAATCATCCGTGTCCATATGCTCGCCGGCGATATAGCGCTCCAAACCAGAGGTTTCCGGGTCAACTTTATCTTTGACCTGACGCACGACATCGCCAAAGGCGACGATCGGCCAGCCTCTGCTTGCACCTTTCATGGTGTGGCCCCGGTATCCTCAAAGTCATTGTCAATACCGTTTGCGGGGTCTGGCGCTGCGCTATCGACCATCCTATTCACCTGCTTGACAACAGTCTCAAAGAATTCAAGGCGTAGACCTGAATCGTAAATCTTGTTCACCATATCAAGGACGACATCGAAGTTTTTCACACCATCCGATTCCTTAAGGAAGCCATGAAGATTTGCCGCATACTTACGTATTCGATCATACGCATCGCGACCGATTACACCGCGACAATACGTTTCGAAATTGTCCTCAAAACAGGCATGCTTATCACCTACATGCGTAGGAGGAAAATCCACGTCGGGTGCGCCACACAATCTCAGCAGACTTCGATTCTGATCCTTGGTATTCTTTTCGGTATTGGTTCCGGTTCCTCGGTCTCCGCAATCACCATCGAAGATGATGAATGTTGGTATTTCTAAACCAGAGAATACTACTGCCGCTCGGTCTATCTTGGTCTTCCCTTCCAGCGAGATTACAGCTATACCGCTGGAGAACCAATCGTAGCCCATTCGGTTCGCCACTGCGTAAAGTGTAGCAACTTCCGTCAGTCCTTCAACCAGAACAACTGCATCGGCGAAGAAGCCTTCATTGACACTTTGTGTCATGATAGGATATGCCCTGGCACGAAAAGACTGCGCAGTGAATTGACTCGCAGGTTTGTCCGTGATTGCTGCCATTCTGTCGGCCGCACTCTGGAGCGAATAGCTAGTTACCTTTGTGCATGGCGGTAGTGTCGGGTCCTGCTTCTTCTTGCGAATGACGCGAAGCTGGTCAAATTGCCCCAGATCAACAAAATATGTCGAGTGAGTCGTATACAGTATTTGGTTTCGTCCGCCAGGACCGATTGAACTCTCTTTGGACATATCAAGGAGTATTTTGGACAGGTGCCTTGCTCTCAGGGGATGCTGGTATAACTCCGGTTCCTCTATGGCAATGATTAGTTCAGGCCCGATGAGTTCTGTATGGTCCCGGCCCGAACTGATAGCAGAATCAGTATCCTCACCGTGCTGCCCATCATTGCCTCTCGGATTGATCTGAGGGGTGTCGCTGCTTTCTATGGGTTTTGCTACTGCGAGATGCTGGAGAAGCGAGAAGATTAGTGCCCGCTGTAAACCATGCCCTTTCCGATCTATCGTGCCGGCATAGTCGTCTTCAACTAGTTGAGCAAGCGTGGCCGGCGTAGGGATTTCAGGCAACGCCGGTTCGGCCAGGCGAAGCGCAAGTTGTGCGTTGGGCACATAGACTCGCAAAGTGTCCGATATCTGCGTAGCTAGCTCATCAAATTCACTTAGCTTGGCGGGGTCGTACAGTTCTTTAAGTCTGGTGGTGAACTCGCTCTGGAGTGAAAGTACATCCCGTCGCGCGCGAAAACGACGAAGCACAATAAGGTCAAGCAGTTGAAATAGTGCAGACCCTTTTTTGTCGGCAGAATCTTCGGCTGCATCGCGGACGGCGGGCACATATACGAACTTAGTGAAATTGTCTAGCTTTCCGCCTCCGACATTGGGCGGCCCGAAAAACTGTACTTCTTGCTGAATCCACGCGGTTAATTCTGGATGCCGTTCTTCATAGGCTCTCGCATGTTCCTCTGGATCGTCACCTCGCACTGAAAGAGGGCCTATATCCGGTAGTTCCGCAGCTTCAACCAATCGATTCCACGCATTTCGCTTTGCCGTTACTCCACTTTCGCCTCTCATTTCGGCTAATACGGGTATTTGTTTGGTTGCGGCAAAGTATCTTTGGTCTAGCTTTCCGTCTTGCAACGATATCCTTTTTGTGACGGCGAGGGTACCGCCATTCAAGTAGGTAGAGAATTCATTTTGCTCGTCTGTATTTAGGTCTCGATACTCGACAGTAATTTCAATCGGTGTCGTGATGTCCCCATTGTAGAAATCATGCTCTGTGATTGCAGCCTTTATGTTGTAAAACACCCCCAGTGCCTGCAAGATAGTCGACTTCCCGCTACCGTTGCGACCAACAAACACAGTGAGGTCAGAAAGCAACACAGATACATCTCTGACACATCGGAAGTTCTTGATCGTTAGTGACTTAATCAGCATGTGTATTCAACCAAAAGTAAGAGTCGTAATTCTTTGCGGATTTGATGACCAAACCTATGGAATGTCATTGGAAACAAGCCCATCTAGCATCACCACCAACTCATCCATCTCCTGCCAGAACGCCCGCCCGCTCTGCTCCCATTCCGCCCAAAGCTCGGGCAGGCTGGCATGCTCGGCGGCGCTCTGTCCGCTGCCGGCGAGTATGCGCTTGACGTAGAGCGGGATCGACAGGCTGAACTGCTGGCCGGCGATCTGCTCCACCGTCGCCACGCGCGCAAAACCGGGGTCGTCGGCAAAGGCATGGTAGGCGTCCAGGACACGCTGCTGGTGCTCCGGCTTGAGAAAGCTCTGCGCCCGCTCGCGCGCCACTTCGGTCACCGCATCGACAAAGAGAATGCGCCCCTGCCGCTCGGCCGGCTTGCGGCTGCGGCAGACCACGACGCACGCCTCCATCGGCGAGTTGTAGAAGAGGTTCGGCCCCAGCCCCAACACGCACTCGACCAGATCGGCCGCCACCAGCTTCTGGCGCATCTCGGCCTCCTCCTTGCGGAAGAGCACGCCGTGCGGGAAGAGGATGGCGCAGCGCCCGCTCTCACCATCCATGCTGGCCAGGATGTGCTGGAAGAAGGCGTAGTCGGCGCGGCCCTGCGGCGGCGTGCCCAGGAAGTTGCGCCGCCACGCGTCGCTCTCCCACGCCGCCCGGTTCCACTGCTTGATCGAATAGGGCGGGTTGGCCAGCACAACGGGAAAGGTGCGCAGCCGATCTCGCTCGGTGAACGCGGGCCGCTCAAGCGTGTCCCCGCGCGCGATCGCAAAATTCTCCACCCCATGCAGCACCAGATTCATGCGCGCAATCGAAGCGGTCATGTGGTTGCGCTCCTGGCCGTACAGACGCAGCGTGCGATACTCGCCGCCGTTGCGCTTCACCTCGTCGATGGTGGAGATCAACATCCCCGCCGTACCGCAGGTGGGGTCATAGACGCCCTCGCCCGGCTGCGGGTCGAGCATCTGCACCATCAAATGCACGACGGTGCGGTTGGTGTAGAACTCCTGCGCCGTGTGGCCGCTGTCGTCGGCAAACTTCTTGATCAGAAACTCGTAGGCGACGCCCAACTCATCTTCCGGCACCTGCGCCAGCGAGAGCGTGTGCTTCGAGAAATGCTCCAGTAGGTTCTTGAGCGTGGCGTCAGGCAGGCGCGACTTGTTCGTCCACGGCGCATCGCCAAAGATGCCGTCGAGCCGGTCAGGGTTGGCCGCTTCGATGGCGCGCATAGCGTCGCGGATCGCCTGCCCCACATCCCTGGCCACGGTGCGCACATCGTTCCAGTGCGCCCCTTCCGGGATCACAAAGCGGTCGTTGGCCGTGGCGCGGGCGTAGTCGCCATCACCCGTTTCGTCCACCGCCGCCGCATACTCCTCATCCCACACATCCGACAGGCGCTTGAAGAAGAGCAGGGGAAAGACATACTGCTTATAGTCGCCGGCCTCGACCAGCCCGCGCAGGATCGTGGCGGCTCCCCACAGGTAGGATTCCAGTTCTTGCAGTGGCAGACGGTCGCTCATGCCAGCCAACCTCCCTCGGTCATGACACGGCGCAACTCATCCTCCGCCTCGCGTACTCGTTCCAGCGCCGCCTTGAAGTCGCGCACTGCATCTTCCAGCGGCGGGATGTCCGCCCCAATCGGCGGCAGCACGTAGCGCGAGATGTTGAGCGTCCAGTCCTCAGCTTCGATCTCCTGGAGCGTCACGACACGCGCCCGATCTTCCACATCCTCGAACGCCCGCACCCAGCCCAGGATCGTCTTGCCGTGTTCGGGGTCGAGAAAATTCTGCGCCCGCCCCTTGCGGAAGAGCGACGACGCATCGACGACCAGCACCTTGCCAGCGCGTTCGGGCGCTTTGCGTTGGCGCAGCACCAGGATGCACGCCGCCAGCCCCGTACCGTAAAAGAGGTTGGGGGCCAGCCCGATCACCGCCTCGATCAGGTCCATCTCCAGCAGTTTGCGCCGGATTTGTCCCTCCACACCACCACGGAAGAGCGCCCCCTGTGGCACGACGACCGCCATGCGCCCCGTCACCGGGGCCATCGACTTGACCATGTGTTGAATGAAGGCATAGTCGCCGCTGCTGTCCGTGGGCAACCCGGCAAACGCCCGGCCCCAGGGATCGTTCTCCCATAGCTCGCGCCCCCACTGCTCCAGGGAAAAGGGCAGATTTGCCAGCACGCACTCAAAGGTTGCCAGCGCGCCGGTCGCCGGGTCGAAGAACGCCGGCTGGCGCAGCGTGTCCCCCTGCACGATGGCAAAGTCTTCGATGCCGTGCAACAGCAGATTCATGCGCGCCACGGATGCAGTGGTGACGTTCTTCTCCTGCCCGTAGAGTTTGCCCAGCAGCGTGCGTGCGTCGCCGCCCATTTCGGTGACATAGAGGATCACCACCAGCAGCATGCCTGCCGTGCCGCAGGTCGGATCGTAGACGCTCTCGCCCTCCTGCGGGTCGAGGATCGCCACCATCAACCGCACCACGCTGCGCGGCGTGTAGAACTCGCCCGCCTTCTTGTTGGTGGCGTCGGCGAACTTCTTGATCAGATACTCGTAGGCGTCGCCGATTACATCGGTCGTGATGCGCTGGTTGCCCAGATTGAGCGCCGAGAAGTGCTCGATCAAATCCTTGAGCAGCGGATCGGGCAGCCGCTCCTTGTTCGTCCACTGCGCATCGCCAAAGACGCCGTAGAGGTGCTTCTGGTTGGCGACCTCGATGCCGCGCATGGCGTTCTGCAAGGCCATGCCCACGTTGGCCGGCGTCTCGCGCACGCGCTGCCAGTGACAGCCTTCCGGTATCTGGAAGCGGTGGTCTTCGGCAAAGTCCTCGCCGTAGCTCTCCACCGCCGCCGCGTACTCCTCGTCCCACACATCACAGATGCGCTTGAAGAAGAGCAGGGGCAGGATATAGCTTTTCCAGTCGGTGCGGTCCACCGGGCTGCCGCGCAGTATGTTGGCGGCCTCCCACAGATGGGATTCCAGTTCGTCGAGTGTCAACAATGATGGAAAGAGGGGCGACTGCTGCATGAAAGAGTCAAATCACCTTGTCTATTGTCGGGCAATCCATCCGGTTCGGTTGCCGGGTTCGGGTCGTCAGATGGAGCGCGGGCGGATAGTCCAACCAGTGAAGATGCGCACGCTCAATAGTATGATCGTCGATTGGCGGGCAAATCCTTCGCTGGGATTAACGGTCTTGTCAGTTATTGGATGGTTGTTGAGAAAACTATACCGCTGAAACACGGATAGGCGCAAAGTGAGGAGTGCATGACCGAAGTCTGTATTTACAAAAGACTTCTGCCGATATGAACGCGTGCCTGTACCAACCACAGAAGAAGAACAAAACCGGATTGACACGAGCGATATCCCCTAATAAACTTAGCGCAATCTCGAAAAGCATTGAAGTAGTACCGACTACTAGCTACCTACCTGCATTGGGCCTCAATACAACTGGAACTCAGAGGCAATCATTGGTGAAATCTCAGTGAAATTATCGGGTAGTCAGTTCCACCAAATACAGGATGCATTTCTTGATGGGTTTTCATCGCTTGATGAACTCCGAATGATGGTGCGGATTGAACTGGAGGAAAATCTTTCTTCGATCGTTGATGGCGGAAACCTACGAGTTGTTATCTTCAACCTTATCGTTTGGGCAGAGAGACACGATCGTGTCAACGACTTGATACTTGGCGCGTCGCACTACATTCCAGGAAATGCAAAGATCGCTTCCTTGAGCCAACAGGTCAAGAATGGGTCTCGCGCAATTGATGCAACTATCGATCAAGAGACCTCAGAGCAATTTGATGTGTCGAAGGTTGATCCGACCTCAATTGATGTTTTTCTATGCTACAGCCATGAAGACGCCGATACCGTCAACACTGTACAAGAAATCTTGCGTTCCACCGGAATATCCGTGTGGTCAGACGAGGGGCTTGAAGCGGGAACGCCAAATTGGCAAGAAGTAGTGGAAGAGGCGATCAAGCAAGCGGCGTGTGTTATTGCAGTGTTGTCGCCGGATGCCAAAACGTCTAGATGGGTCAGCAACGAGTTGTCTGTCGCGAGCAGACTAGATAAACGAGTCCTGCCGATTCTTGTGCGTGGCAACGAGGACACATCTATCCCTCTTGTACTGGCCAGCACGCAATTCGTTGATGCCAGACAGGACCTGCACACATCGCTGAGTCATGTGCTAATACCTGCATTGGAACGTACACTCAATAGGCAGTCTGCTGAGACTGTAGATATCGCTGTCCGTATACCCAAACCAGATGTCACAACCGGTCCTGGTGCTGATAACGTGTTGTCGAGCGATGCAATCAACGGGCTTGGGAGTGTGAGTGTTGAAGCGCGTGATCACATGTCGAAGGCACGACCAAATTGGCTGACTTTGGGTATAGGTTCGTTGTTCATGGGTGTCCTCTCCGGCTTTGTATGGCTCTTTCTCAGTTTCGCAGTTTTTGCGGGTTTGGCATTCCTCATCTCAGATGGGCCGTTCCGATTGAGAGAAGCCTCGTTTCTTACTGTTTCTCTAGTAGGGTTTCTTGCTGGTATGGGATTTGGAGTCGGCGATCATCTCGGACGTTATCTGCCTCAACGACAAGGATTTCAGCAATGGCGAATTACTACGTCTTGTGCGTGGGCCATCATAGGCGTCGCTGCTGGGCTGATTCTGATCTTCCGAGTGGGTATTGACAACCAGTATCAATCATACCCTAATGAGTTCATTGTACCCTTAGTGTTAGTGATGGCGGGGACGATGGGCGGCGTTGCGCAATGGAAACTATTGCGTAAAATGGTGCCAAGAGCCTTCTGGTGGATAGTGGCCAACTTTTTAGGTTGGACTACTCTCGCAGGCTTCACCGTTGTATTTGGAAGCACAGGAATTGACTTCTGGGGTTGGCTGCGCTTTATGCTCGGAATACTGTTGGGTGTCATGGGCTACACTGCAATTGTTGGTTTAACGTTTTGCCGCTTATTTGAGCTAGATATTCCAACACCTGAAGTGGACAATCTTGTAGTGAATGGTCATGAGAAGGTGTAACGACGACTGAATTCATTTCACGATTATGATTTGCTGAGGTCTTTTCCCTCTACGCCGCCCAGAGGTGTTTCATGGCAAGCAATACCCCGCTTTCGATTCGTCCCGTACACAGCAGCGTGACCGTGCTGCGCGACAAGTCTGCCAAAGGCATAGCCGGCCGGACTGAATTGATAGACAACTTCGCCCAGCAACTGATCGCCATTGAGCTTGCCATCCCTGGCATCTATGCCGCTGTACTCAAGCTAGTTGCTGGCTCTTGCTGCCCAACAACGCTTCCAGATATCCGGGGACTCCGGCATTTACTCGGGGGTCTCGCGAGACTTCCTGATTTCTTCTTGAATGCGCCATACTTCATGCCTCAATATGATCTCAAGCGCCAAGATAAACATACGGTTCACCGCTTCCTTGAAAGGACGAAAGCTTGCTAAGATGATGCGATTACCTTCAAAATCAATGTATCTTGCGTATACAACGCCTTCCGCAAGCATCTCCGCCTCCTTATCGGGAGGAAAGATGCCTTTCCCAAGTTCGTTGGTCGGGTCGGGATCGAGTTCTGGCATTCGGTTGCTCCTTCCGATTGAGGTGTCCGCAAGAGAGCAAGACAACTCTGCCCAAAATATGTGAAAAGTGGGATGGGTGCTGACATGTGGCCTGTGTGATCCACGCGAAGAATTCGCAATGTGATCGCACTGCTTCATCTGAAGTGGCAACACGACCAATGTTTGACGTATAAGTTCTTATCTGGCCTCACAGGTTATTCGTTCAGCCCAGTTAGTAACATCTCTGTATTTGACCAAATTCGACCCTGGGGGTACTTGGTGACAAATAGGCATCTGCGATTCATCTCATGGATTGCCGTATCCAGTAAGCCACAGAGCGAAAAGGAATCGCTGGAGATTCAGCGCAGACTGAACCACGAGTTTGTTGCAGAATTGAGTCGCCGTTATCCAGGTTATTCGGGCACAATCATCAAGGAACTCGAAGTCGTCGGTTCGCGATCGATCATCGAGATTGCTGAAGCACGCAAGAGCTATCAAGCTTATGCGACACTCATCGACCTGATTCGCAAGCGGGCATTTGACGCTCTCATTGTCCGCTCGCGCGACCGCCTGGGTCGCGAAGGCAGTCTCATCCTCACCATTGAACGGCTGTGCTGGCAAAATGGCATCGTTGTTGTCCCTCGACAGAGCCTGCCTGCAACCCTCGACGTTGAAGAACTGCGCGATAGTGAAGGTGCCTATCTGATCGGTGCCCTCGAAGGCCATTTCGCCAGATCGAGTGTGCGTCGACTCGTGAACGAATCCTTGATGGGCCGGAGAGCACGCGTTGAGAAAAAAAAGCTGTTTGCAGGCACACCTCCCTGGGGCTATCGCTATCGCTACGACTCAGAACGGAATGAGCATATCGAAGTCGATCCTGAAGCAGCCGAGATTATTCGGACGATTCTGGTCGAGCTTTTCACTCAGAGACAGCTAAGCTACCCCCAGATTGCGGCAACTCTGAATGAACGAGGACTCAAGACCTCGAAAGGAAAACCGTGGACCCATAGTAACGTGCGTAACTACGTCAAACGGGCCGATCCGTATGGTGGCTATCTGGTCATATTTCGCGAGTCGAAAAAGGAAACGGTTATCGTGCATGGCAGCCACGAACCGATACTCACGCAAGTCGAGTGGGAAGCACTGCTCCGGGAACGAGAGCGTCGGGAGTATAGCCGCAACCCACCTGTCAGTGCATATGCAAATGTCGTGTACTGTACGGCCACTAAAAAGAAGATGATCGTGACACGCACGAACGTCAGGCGCGAGTCGACCAATCCCAATATCTTTGTGTGTAACCATTGTCCGGTGCGTCATACGATCACTGAAAGCGCCGTTGCCCGCGCAGTGCGTTGGTGGATGGAAATCATGCAGGGTAATATGGATGCCGATAGAGTGTCTCGACGTTATCAGTCGGAGACCTTTGAGATGCTGAACGCGAAATATAATTCTTTGCGGGATGCGGAGATTGCCAGCCTACAAGATCAAGGAAAAATTCTCGATCGGTACATCTGTGGCTATATTTCAGACGCGGAGTTCGACCAGCAGTTGGAGCGAAATACGGAGGAAGTAACCGCCGCACGCTCAGCCTCGCACGAGGTTGCCGCCGAAATCGAAAACATCGTGCAAGAACAACAGAAGCTGGCCAAGTCCAACTGGCTGCGGACCTTCGGCATTGACCTGCTTGCAAGAGCAGAAGGTGAGCCGATAGCGGTGGGACACATGCTATCGGAGTCAATGCGGGTTTACGTTTCGTCTGTACGGGAAAAGAGGGTGAGTGCAAGAGTGGATGTGATCGCATTGATCTAGCCATCACTCCAAACTCAACGCAACCATTCCCGACAGAACAAGCTATGTAACGTTCCAAGATACAGACTCTCCTTGACGGTCTCTGCTAGTGAAGTATCAGGCTCTTCGACCCGAACCGTTAGTGTTTGCGTGCAGTTGGTGTGGCATGTCATCCAGCGACAGTCCCTTCTTCGACAAGTACGCGCGCCACGAAACGCTCGGCGCGTGCGAGAGCGAGGAGAGTCCCTACCGGAGCTGGTACTTCTTCGACCCGGCGCGGCCGGCCGGCACGGGTGCCTGTGCGGGCGATGTCAACTACCGCGGCTGGTTCAACGTGGGCACGCTGCCGCAGCTCGACACGGCCAACGAGGAGGTCATCGACAACTGGCTGGGCGACGCGGGCATCGCGCTGAAGTGGCTTGACGTGGCGGGCGTCGACGGCTGGCG
>Ga0209607_1003601_pt1 | contig 11832 bp, 13 predicted proteins | sample AD_UKC117_MetaG_FD_184413 | JGI IMG/M metagenome (GOLD analysis project Ga0209607, IMG submission 184413) | Active sludge microbial communities of municipal wastewater-treating anaerobic digesters from Hong Kong - AD_UKC117_MetaG (SPAdes)... | ecosystem: Engineered > Bioreactor > Anaerobic >... | reverse complement strand
GCGACCGGGATGGACCAGACGCTGTTCAACCGGGAGTACCGCACCCAGCAGTGGGCGACCACGTTCGACTCCCCCCTGAAATCCGAAGGGCCGCATATGGGTGTGACCGATGTGGGTATGCCCTTGATCGAGCCTGGACACCCGCTCCGGATGTCGGTCACTGGCTGCTCAGCCGGTGAGCCGTCGATCCGGTCCGGCCTGATCAGCCTCGCGAACAGTTCGCCAGATGTTGCGGCAGAGGCAACGCGGATTCGCTCACGGATGCGGCAGACACAACCGGGTCATCGGGCGAAGTGCCGACTCGGTGGAAACCCGCAGCCGCTAAGCCTCGGCCCGCTCGACCACTATCCTGTCCAGTGCGCGATGGAATACCACAGCCTCACCGGTGGCCAGGCCGGTGTCGGGAACCTGGCTGAGTCCCAGCCGTCCTGCGACATGTTCGAGCAGTTCAGGCAGAACCGGGCGATGTGTGCAGATCACCGCGGGTGCTGGATCTCCGAGGATCTGGTCGACGCGTTTCAGAGCCGCGGTGGGCGAAGATGAGAAGCCCTCCTCGCTGAGCAGTGGTTCGCGGGCGATGGCGGCGTGGGTGGCGTGGGCGAAGGGTCGAACCGTATCCAGGCAGCGCAGCGAGTCCGAGGAGTAGACCTTGCGGACACCGAACGCTTCGAGTACCCGTGACACGCGATGAGCGGCTGCCATTCCGGAGGAGGTGAGGGGACGTTCAGCGTCGACGGCCCCCGAGTAATCCGAGCGTCGCATCGCGTCGGTATGGCGCAGGATGATCAGCGGATTCGTGGCAGGAGCAGCCAGCGCGTCCCGTACGAGGTCTCCGTCGCGGGGATAGCTCAGCATCGCGATGGCCGGCTCCGGGGGCAACCAGCGGAGTTCGTCGACCTCCTTGTTGGGCAGGAAGCCCGGTCCGCCCGGGCGTTCCCAGCCGACCCAGTAGTGCACCGTCTTGGCACGAGATTCCACGCGGTAGTGCTGGGTCGGCAGCGGCATGCCCAACACGACATCGCAGCCGGTCTCCTCGATCGTCTCCCGGCGCGCGGCCTCGATGGTGTTCTCGCCGTTGTCCAACTTGCCCTTCGGCAGCGACCAGTCGTCCTGCCGCGGGCGATGCAGAACACATACCAGCGGGCCGTCCGATTCCCTGCGGAGCAAAACCACCCCGGCCGCACGGATGGGCGACGACGACTTGGCCATCAGGCCAACCGGGCCTTTTTGTGGGCTTGTTTGACGCTGGGCCACAGTTCGACGAATTCGTTGCGCGCGAACAACTCCTGCTCGAACTCGAATTCGTGCAGCAGTCCCAGACTGAAACCCGACAAACCGTCGATCTCCGGGGCCGAGGCCAACTCCTTGAGTGTCTGCTGAGCGACCCAGGCGTCCTGGTGTTCCCCGAGCACCTCGGTGACCCCCGACAGCGCCTTGGCGAACTTCTTGACCTCCTCGCCCATCACGGGTGCTACCGCTTCGGCGGCGTACCGGGCCTTCTTCGCCCGGATGCGGGCCTCGTGCCACGGGTGGGCTTCCCCGTCGAGTTCAAGGAGTTTGACCTCTTTGCGCAGCTTCTTCCACGCCTTTTCGACCAGCGCCGGCAGAACGTCCTGGGCCGGTGCGTCCGCGGAGGAGTTCAGGCGCGGTCTGCTCGCGGCATCCACGAGGTTGTCGAGGAAGTTCCGGTAGCGCTGCGAGACCATCGCCTTCAACGCGTGGTCGCGCGCGTCATGCCAGCGCTCGGACAACGCCGGATCAACCACCGCTCGAATCAAAGGCGCGAAGTCCTCACCCACTTCGTCGGCGTGAAGGTCGATACGGGCCTGCAGAACCTCCGTGTCGCGACTCACGCCCAGTTCCCCGGCGATCCAGCCCAACTCGGTGCGCAAGGTTTCAGCCCATTCGATGTCGAGCATCGGTTCGAAGACCTTGAGCCCGCTGCGCAACCGCCGGGCGGCCACGCGCATCTGGTGCACACTGTCGGGCAGGTCGCGCCGCACGCGGACGTCCTGGGTCAAGAAGGCCTGGGTATGACGGCGGATGTGCGCGGTGACCGCTGCTCCCGCCGGGTCTTCCGGGCCGACGATCTGCGGAGCAGGAACGTCCGGCGGTTCCTGGGTGACCGGGCCGAGCGCGGTCACGGCCTTGGGGGTGTCGTCGGGCCGGGCACCCAGCGCCACGAACGCGGCTACGAGCGGCTCCAGTTGCGCATCGTGGGTCAAACCCACCAACTGCAACTCACGGAAACGAGCAGCGATGTGCTCACCGTCGAGTACCGAGACCGTGTCATCGAACAGTTCGGCAAAGGCCCGTCCCTGCCCGTCGTACAAGACGTAGGGCGTGCGCTCGGTGCGCAGTTCGGCCACTGGCCGCACGTCGACGTTGCGCGCATACGCCAAGACCAATTCCCGCATGTCGTGAGGCACATCGCCGACCTCCCCTGCTGACAGCGGCAGGTGGACCTCCTCGCGGATACCGGGCTGCGACTCCACCGGCAATTGCAGATGCCAGCCCTCATCGACGCCACCTTGTCGCCGGCGCAGTGTCACCTCCCAGCGTGCGAGGCGCAGGTCGTCGGTGTCGTGGTAGACCGCCGACAGGTTGCGCAGCACCTGACGCTTGGCCCGCGAGACCCCGACCTCGGCCGCCGAGAGGTCCGGCAGCCGGAACAGGCCATGGACCCGAAGGGTGTGCATGGCGACCGGCCCCCCGCCGGTCGAATCGTCCTCGGCGGCCGGTGGACTCACGTCAGTTTCCGGATCCACCTGCGGCGGTTCCAGAACCTCTGCGTGGTCGATGGTGACCACATCCACCGGCGGGCTCACCTCGACGGCGTCCTGGGGATCCTGGTAGATCTCATCGGCCGGGTCGTCGGGCAGTTGCGCCACACGAGCGTCGGGCGGTGTCGGATCTTCAAGCGCCTCGTCCGGGTCGCCCATGACTGTCATCCTCCGCGTAGGTGCTTGCGCCGGATCATGTACGCCTGGAAGTCCTCCAGGCGACCATCTGGCGCTTCATTGTGGATCCATTCTCCGTCAGGTTCGAGGTCCCACGCCGAGGTACCCGGATCGAAGCCCTTGTCGAGAATCTCGCCGACGTAGGCGATCTGATCGGGGCCCTGCAACGACACCAGTGTTTCCACACGCCGGTCCAGGTTGCGGTGCATCAGGTCCGCGGAGCCGATCCACACCTCCGGATCCCCGCCGTTGAGGAATTCGTAGGCCCTGGAGTGCTCGAGGAAGCGGCCCAGGATGCTGCGCACCCGCAGGTTCTCGCTCATGCCGGGCACCTGCGGACGGATCGCGCAGATTCCGCGCACCAGGACGTCCACCGGCACCCCTGCCATGGAGGCGCGGTACAGGGCGTCGATGACCTTCTCGTCGACGATCGAGTTGCACTTGAACCGGACGCGGGCCGGCAGACCCGCTTCGTGGTTGGCGATCTCCTTGTCGATGCGCTCGAGCAGGCCCTTACGAATCGAGTGCGGAGCGACGAGCAGGCGATGGTACTCGGTGTGCATCGAGTAGCCCGAGAGCTGATTGAAGAGGTTCGCGACGTCCTGGCCGACCTCTTCGTCGACGGTCAGCAACCCGAAGTCCTCATAGAGCCGGGCGGTCTTCGGGTGGTAGTTCCCGGTGCCGATGTGGCAGTAGCGCCGAAGCCGCTCGCCGTCGTCGCGCACGACCATCGACAACTTGCAGTGGGTCTTCAGGCCGACCAGCCCGTAGACCACATGCACACCGGCGCGCTCAAGTTTTCGCGCCCACTTGATGTTCGCGCTCTCGTCGAAACGGGCCTTGATCTCGACCAGGGCCAGCACCTGTTTTCCGGCCTCCGCCGCATCGATCAGGGCATCGATGATCGGCGAGTCGCCCGAGGTCCGGTACAGCGTCTGTTTGATCGCCAGCACCTTCGGGTCGGCGGCCGCTTGCTCCAGGAAACGCTGAACACTGGTGGAGAACGAGTCGTACGGGTGGTGCAGCAGCACGTCGGTCTGCCGCATCGCCTCCAGCACGTTGGGCGCGCTGGCGCTCTCTTTGTTCTGCATCAACGCACGGTTGGTCTTCGGCACGAAAGCCGGGTCGGACAGGTCCTCACGGTTGAGCCCGACGAACGCCCAGAGCCCACGCAGGTCCAGTGGACCGGGCAGCACGAAGACCTCGTTGTCGTCCACCCCGAGTTCACGGATCAGCAGATCCAGCACGTGCTGGTCGATGGTCTGCTCGACCTCCAGCCGCACCGGCGGGCCGAAACGGCGCTTGCTCAGCTCCCGCTCGAGGGCTTTGAGCAGGTTCTCGGCGTCGTCCTCCTCGACTTCCAGATCCTCGTTGCGGGTCACCCGGAAGACGTGGTGCTGCAGCACGTCCATGCCGGGGAACAGCAGGTCGAGGTGCTCGGCGATGACGTCCTCGAGTGGGACGAAGCGCGAGTTGCCCACCGCGAGGAAGCGGTCCAGCGAGGGCGGCACTTTGACCCGGGCGAACAACTCGGAGCCCGTCTGCGGGTTGCCCACGACCACGGCGAGGTTCAGCGACAACCCCGAGATGTAGGGGAACGGATGGGCCGGGTCGACGGCCAGGGGGGTGAGCACCGGGTAGATCTTGTCCCGGAACAGCGTCGCGAGTTTGGCGCGGTCCTCGTCGTCGAGTTCGGCCCAGCGAACCAATGTGATGCCCTCGGCGGCCAAAGCTGGGCGGACCTCGTCGCTCCAGCACTCGGCCTGCCGGCGCATGAGGTCATGGGCGTGCACCAGCACCGCGTCGTGGACCTCGCGTGGGAGCAGACCGCTGGCCGCTCGCACAGCGATTCCTGCGGCGATGCGGCGCTTGAGGCCTGCCACCCGCACCATGAAGAACTCGTCGAGGTTGGAGGCGAAGATCGCCAGGAACTTGGCGCGTTCCAGCAGCGGCAGGTCCTCGTTCTCGGAAAGCTCCAGCACCCGCTGGTTGAACGCGAGCCAACTCAGTTCACGATCGATGAACCGGTGTTCTGGCAATTCGGGTGGGTCTCCCACCCCGTCAGGTGTCTGGGCGGTGGCGGTGCTCATGTCCCCCAGCGTGCCAGAAACCCCATGGGGGTTCCCAACCGAGCCTGCCGCATACTGCGCATCGCAGTCCGAGCGCACAAACCCAAGCCGTGTGTAAAGCCCCACGGCTGAAGAATTGTCGGCGTCCACGTAGAGCATCACGTCATGCAGCCCCAGCCCCTGCAGGTACTTCAGTCCCGCGACGGTCAACGCCGATCCGAGGCCGGTTCCCCGCGCACGTGGCGCCACCCCCAGCACATAGACCTCACCAGTCCGCTCGTGGGCGTGCTCGCTGCCACCGTGGACCTTCGTCCAGTGGAATCCGACCAGGCCCTCGTCGTCGAAGGCCAACAGGAAGCCGTCGGGATCGAACCAGGGCTGCTTGAGGCGTTCGGCGAGGTCGTCGGCGTTCCATCCGCCCTGGTCCGGCAGATCGGCGAACGCTACAGCGTTGAGTTCCAGCCAGGCCGCAGCGTCCTGCGGGCTGAATGGGCGCACCTGCACACCCTCGGGCAGGCCACGGTCCGGCAGATCCTGCAAGGTGCGCGTGTAGCGGCACAGCAACCGGACTTGCTGCAGCCCCGCCCCGGTGGCCAGCGCATTCGCTGCCGGCAGCTGCCCGTGCGCCCACAGCCGAACCCCCGGGCCGCCGGCGGACAGGATGTTCTCCAGCAGCGCCTGGCCGATCCCGCGGCCCCGTGCGCCGGGATCCACGAGGAACTCCGCGACCGGTTCTTCCCCGGAGGACAGGAACGCGTAGCCGACGATCTGCCCGTCCTCGTGCGCCAGCGCATGCCGTTCCTGATTCCCACCTCCGGCCAGCAGATGTAAATAGCTGTGCTCGGAGATCGCCGAAACCCCGTCGGCGGCGCTGACTCGGTCGAGCATGGCGTCGACCTGCTCGACCTGCGACTCGGTCAGCCGTTGCTGCCATGTGATCGGGACACTCACGATGTGAACTCCGACTCCAGATCGGTGCGTGGTGGCACCAAGCGGTAGCCGACGTTGCGCACGGTGCCGATCAACGCCTCGTATTCGGGCCCGAGTTTGGCCCGTAGCCGACGCACGTGGACGTCGACCGTACGGGTGCCTCCGAAGTAGTCGTAACCCCACACCTCTTGCAGCAGTTGTTGTCGGGTGTAGACCCGGCCGGGGTGCTGGGACAGGTATTTCAGCAGTTCGAATTCCTTGTATGTGAGATCCAGTACCCTCCCGCGCACAGTGGCGGTGTAACTGGACTCGTTGATGAGCAGTTCACCGTGCTGGATCTCAGATTCGCCGTTCTGCTCGGACGAGGTGGACCTGCCCAGAGCCAGCCGGACGCGGGCCTCGAGTTCGCCTGGGCCCGCCGTGTCCAAAACGATGTCGTCCACGCCCCAGTCGGCCGAAACGGCGGCCAGACCACCTTCGGTGACGATGAGCAGGACCGGCAAGTCCGAGCCGGTGGCCTTCAGCACCCGGCACAGACTGCGGGCGCCCGGTAGGTCCCGGCGGGCGTCGACGAGGATCAAGTCGGCGTGCGGGGCGTCAAGCAGGGCCGCGGCCTCGGCCGGGAGAACCCGCACCTGATGGGACAACAGGCCCAGGGCGGGCAGCACGTGGTCACTGGGTTCGACCGCATCGGTCATCAGCAGAAGACTGCTCATCGCGCCACCTCTTGCGTACACGATATGGCAGAGACCGGATTCGCACGGACCGGACCGCACCGTGGGGGAAACCAGCCAGTGCTGATGCGCATCGCTGCCCGACCTCGACCTCAGGCCGGAATCGCCTCTCCCAGTGCCGAGATCACGTCGGCCTTGCGCGGCTGACCCGACGCCCGGCGCACGATGCCACCGTCGGCGTCCAGGACCAGGACCGTCGGCGTGCGGGAGATGTTCAGCTCCTGGGCGAGGTCGAGGTACTCGTCCACATCGAGGTCGAGATGCTTGACCCCGGGCACCATCTGCGCGACCTCTTGCAGGATGCGGCGGGTGGCCCGACAGGGGGCGCAGAAAGCCGACGTGAACTGCACGAGTGTGGCCTGTTCGCCGAGTTCATCCCCCAGTTGGGAGGAGGTCAACCGGTCACCGGCCGTTCGGTGGCTGCGCAGCCGACCGTTGGCGACCCGGTGCCACACACCGAATCCGGCCAGCAGCACGCCGATCACGAGGAGAATCCACACACCGGACATGTTGTGCAAAACACCTCCCATACCGCGGACATTCCCACTGCGCGGTTTATCCTGGTCGAACGCATCCCCCGATGGAATGCATGAGAAAGGTTTCGGGTTATCCCAACAGCACCCATCACGCCGAAAGACTTGAGAGAGCCCACAGTGATAGACCCCCGCGGCACCCGATTCTCCGCTGCCATCACCACCCTCGTGCTGGCACTGGTCATCGTGACCACACCCAGTCCCGCCGCCACCTTCCTGCTCAGCCTGCAGACGCTGGTCTTCGCCTTCGGTGCCATCCTCGGCCCGAGTGCGCAGCCGTACGGCTGGTTGTTCAAGAAGGTCGTGCGTCCCCGTCTCAAGGCTCCCTCGCACACCGAGGACGCCCTTGCGCCGCAGTTCGCGCAAGCGATCGGGCTGGGCTTCGCGCTGGCGGCCAGCATCAGCATGCTCTTCGCCTGGACCCTGGGCGTGTGGATCTTCGCCGGATTTGCACTGTTCGCGGCTTCACTGAACGCCGCCTTCGGGTTCTGCCTCGGCTGTGAGATCTACCTGCGTGTGCGCAAGTTCATCCCCGCCTCGGCGATGCCTAAGCAGCAGGACGGTCACCTCGTCGATGTGCGTCGCAGCGCCGAGGTTGGAGACCAGACATCACCGAGCCTGGGATGAGCAAGCGGCTCGTCGTGCACCTGACAACCGACGAGCCGGAGAAGACCGCGACCGCTCTGACCGTGGCGATGACCGCGGCGGCCGGCGGGGCAACGGTGGATCTGTGGTTGTCAGGACCGGCCACGATGTTCGCAGTGGTGGACCGCGAGCCCCAACTCGACCTGGAACTCGCCCCGGACCCGCGGCAGGCGCTGGCTCTGGTCTCATCGGTGTCCGTGTGCAGCCAGTGCGCGGCACGGCGGGGGTTGAGCGACGACGATCTGCACGCCGGTGCCCACATCGCCGGGGCGACCAGCCTGGTCGAGCTGCTACTGGCGGATGGCACGCAGGTGGTCACGTACTGACGATCAGTTCGGTCGTCCAGCGTGACCCGCGTCCGATCCCGCCGCCACGCACTAGGCTGTATCCATGACCGAGTTGTTCTTCACGTCGCTGCTGGTGCTGGTGACGCTGATAATCATGTGGTTCTCCGTATACGTGCTCTACCGCTTGTTCAAGAGTGACTAATGGACCTGCCTGACGAAGTACTGCCGCTGTCCTGGCTACTGGGCCAATGGGTCGGCGTCGGCACCGGCCATTACCCCACGATCGAAGACTTCCGCTTCGGCCAGGAACTCTCGTTCACCTGCGACGGGCGTCCTTTCATCGCGATGAACTCCAGGTCGTGGATCCTCGACGACGAGGGCAACCGGGTCCGCCCCGGCGCCACGGAGGCAGCATTCTTCCGCCCCCGCCCCGACAACCAGTTCGAGGCCCTTTTCAGCCATCCCACCGGTTTCGCGGAGGTGTGGCACGGCCGCGTCACCATCGCCGACATCCAGGACGCCCGCATCACCCGGGCGAGTCTGGAGATGACCACCGACACGGTCATGCGCACCGAGAGCGCCAAGGAGTACATCGGGGGCCAGCGTCTCTACGGCCTGGTACCCGACGGCGACCTGGCATGGACGTTCGACATGAGTGCGGTGGGCGAACCCTTGACCAACCACCTGGCCGCCAAACTCCAACGCGTGTGAACGACGGTTTCGAAGCCCGGCTGCGCGACGGCGGCTACCGGCGCACCGACCAGCGCCGCGACGTGTGGGAGACGGTGGAGCGCCTGCGCCACGCGACCCCCGACCAGATCGCTGCGCAGTTGCCAGGCGTCGACACATCCACCGTCTACCGAGCCCTCGACGTCCTGCTCGATGTGGGCCTGATCACCCACACCCACATCGGCCATGGCGCCCCGGTGTACCACGCCGTCGACCCCACCCCACACATGCACCTGGTGTGCCAACAATGCGGAACCCAGGCATCGGCCGGCGTGGCCCTGGCCGACGGACTTCTGCAGGCCCTTGTGCGCGAACACGGCTTCGCCGCCGACCTCGACTACATCTCCCTGCCGGGATTGTGTGCCGAATGCCGAGGCTCCGCAACGGTTCAGCCGTCAGAGTGACCGGGGACTGGCAGCCACGCTTGCGCATGGTGGACCTCGCTGTGCGGATCGGGGGCAGTCTCGGTGGACTGGCGGCGCGTGGAGCATTGGCCCTCTCGGGCGTGGAGGCGTAGACCAAAGCGACGGTTAGGCGCCGCGCCGTGCCACAGACGTTGGAGTTAGGTACACGCGTTGGAGATCGGTACACACGTTGGAGATCCACGGGCCGCGCAACTCCAACGGCCGTGCGCTTGTCCAACGGACGTACGTAACTCCAACGCCTGCGCCCGGAGGGGGTGCTCCGCGCACCGCGCCGGGCCGGGTGCTCGCGCGCGTCGGCCCACAGCCCGTGAGAGTTGGGTACACACGTTGGAGATCGGCACACACGTTGGAGATCGGTACACACGTTGGAGATCGGTACACACGTTGGAGATCGGTACACACGTTGGAGAACCACGGACCGCGCAACTCCAACGGCCGTGCGCTTGTCCAACGGACGTACGTAACTCCAACGCCTGCGCAGCGGCGAGAGCACCGGCCCGCAGGTCGTGAAAGATCGGCGAGGTCGCGACCTGCCAGTGATCCGGTCACGGCCCGTCGGAGCGCAAATGGGCTCAACGGAGCAGCAGACCAGCCGGTCCCGCGGCCACAACGTGAAACATCCGCGGGCTCTGCGGTGTTGCACAGAGCATGACCCATTTCGGCGACCCCTTCCGCGAGCAGAAATCCCTGTCGGCCGGAGAGGGCTGGGTGGAGTTGGACACCCGCAGCGTGGTGTCAGTGACCGGGTCCGATCGCATCCACTGGCTGGACTCCCTGACGTCGCACCGCATCGGGCCAGAAGCCTCGACGCAGGCCCTCATCCTCGATCCGCACGGCCACATCGAATACGACCTGCACATCGTCGACGACGGCGAGTCCACCTGGCTCATCGTCGACGGCGCAACCGTCGACAACCTCGTCACCTACCTGAACTCGATGCGGTTCATGGCGGACGTGGCGGTCGCGGACGTCAGTGCCGCCCACCACGTTGTGTGGGTGCCGCGGCGCGAGGAGCACGACGGCCACCCGACGTGGCTGATTCCGCTGGAGTTCGCCGGGTTGGGAACGACCCCGTCGGGGGAGGACCGGGGCGGCACGGCTGACAAATACGTTCCCGCCCGACCGGACCGCCTGGTCGGCGCCGAAGTGATCCTCCCCGTCGGCGAGGTGCCGGAGGGCCCCCAGTGCGGTTCGTGGGCGTTGAACGCCTTGCGCATCGCCGCCGGGTTCCCGGTGGTCGGTGTCGACTCCGACCACAAATCCCTCCCGCATGAGCTCGGCCTCATCGGCCCAGCGGTACACCTGGCCAAAGGCTGCTACCGCGGCCAGGAGACCGTCGCCCGCCTGCACAACATGGGACGCCCGCCCCGGCGCCTGGTACTGCTGCACTTCGACGGCGCGCTGCCGGACCCGGGCACCGAGGTTCTGCGCGGCGAGAAAGTCGTAGGCAGGCTCACCTCCGCGGCCCAGCACCACGAGCTCGGCCCCATCGGCCTGGCGGTCATCAAACGGTCCGTTCCGCTGGAAGAGCCCATCTACGTGGAAGGCGTGGTCGCCTCCCAGGAGCAGATCGTCGCCGCCGAGTGACCGTCCGGCACCGCCAGAACCCCAGTGATTCAACACCCAAGGAGACCCTCATGATCACCATGTATTCAACATCCTGGTGCGGCTACTGCATCCGGCTGAAGTCGCAGATGAAGCGCGCAGGCCTGAACTTCCAGGAGATCAACATCGAGCACGACCCAGCGGCGGCCGAGTTCGTCGGCAGTGTCAACGGCGGCAACCACGTCGTACCGACCGTCGTACTCCCGGATGGGTCGGCTCTGACCAATCCCAGCATCGGGCAAGTCCTGTCCGCAGTGAACTGAGGCGCTCAGGCCCGCCGGCTGCGCCGGTACGGACTCACGTGCGGATCGCCCTGGATCCAGAAGCGCCAGTTCCAGTCCGCGGCTTTGCTCACTCCGACCCGTGGACCTCGGCTGAACGTCGCAACGGCGTCCGGGGCGGACAACTGCAGACGTCCGCTCCGCAGGTCGACGCCGCTGTCAGCCGCAGTCACGCCCAGCGCCTGCCCCAGCCGGCCGGGGCCGCGTGCCAGTATGTCGCTGCCTGATCGACGCGCCCGGGCGAGCTCCACACCCGCCACGACCTCTCCCGCACGCAGCAGGATTCCGCCTCCCACTCCTTCGGGATGACACACCACGTTCAGGCACCAATGGACGCCGTAGCTCAGGTAGACGTAGGCGTGTCCAGGCGGGCCGAACATGACGGCGTTCTTGGCGCCCGGTCCCCGGAAGGCGTGGCTGGCCGGGTCTCGCTGTCCGGCGTACGCCTCGACTTCCACGATCCGAACGGCCACCACATCGTCGCGGATCGTGGCGCCCAGCAGCAGCGGCGCCACCTCCTCGGCCGGACCAGCGAGCGCGGCGAACAGATCGACGGTCACTCGAACAGTGTCCCCAAAACCGCGTCGGCAAGTGATCGAGGTTGGGTCACCGCGTGCGCTGGATCTGGGACATG
>Ga0209607_1003600_pt1 | contig 11832 bp, 12 predicted proteins | sample AD_UKC117_MetaG_FD_184413 | JGI IMG/M metagenome (GOLD analysis project Ga0209607, IMG submission 184413) | Active sludge microbial communities of municipal wastewater-treating anaerobic digesters from Hong Kong - AD_UKC117_MetaG (SPAdes)... | ecosystem: Engineered > Bioreactor > Anaerobic >... | reverse complement strand
TGGTAGGCACAAACACACGATGGCGGCACGGAGGATGACGGAGACGATGGCGGTAAACCGAGTGACGGCAGGTTCCGTCGCGAGCGCCCTTCTTGCCGGCATCATGGCAATGGAGGCCGTTCCGACTAAGCGTAAAACCCACTTCTAGAGACTTGAGAAAGCCGACTCATCGCCTCTTCTAGAAAATCGCGTCGCAAGGTGTTCGTCGGTGCGTACTGGGCAGCCACGCCTGAGTAAAGTAGCCGCCGCATTTTTGACACATCGCGCTCCCGCTTCACCGCCGCCAATTTTCGCTTCAGCGGCGCCAGTTCCCGCACCGCCGAGCAGTTTTTGCGATCCACCCCGCGCACTCAATCGCTAACTTAGCACCACCACTATGCGTGGTATGTTCAATAGCCAATGCAACAGAACTCGAGAACCTCAATATGCTGATGCTCTTACTCATTGCCGTTTCATTGGTCGCGATGACGGTAGTCCTCCACGCCATGGGGACCACTTATTGGATACGTTATGCAGTGCGACGCTATGCTGATCGTAATGGTGATTTCAAACCCCATACGACGCTGCCGGCGGTGATGTGGACCGCGATCGTCCTCATGTTGTTGCATATGGTGGAGGTCACGCTGTGGGCGTTGACCTACAGGTTGCTACTGCCAGGCGATCAACTCGATAGCTTCGAAAAGAGCCTCTACTTTTCCATGGTCACTTTCACCACCCTGGGTTATGGTGACATCACGCTGACGGAGGACTCCGAATGGCGTTTATTGAGCGGGATCGAAGCGCTGGACGGCATTTTGTTGGTGGGATGGTCGACAGCCTTGTTATTCATCGTCGTACAACGGAGTTGGAAGCATCTCGGTCCTGAATTATAACGGCCCTGCTATAACGGCCCTGCGCGGGAGAGCCTCCGGCGCCGCAAACTCCGGGCTGCCCTCAACGATGACTACCGGTTGCGCCGACTCGTCGGCCAGCTCAGTCCGGCTACCGCATAGCGCGATTGCCCTGCTCCCCCACCCCACCCGATTTGGTTAGGTCTTTTTTTGGGAATCGCCTTATCATCTGACCCTGTTGGCGTCACCTCTGTCTTCCCGAAGTGCACGGCGCTGGGTTCCGGCGCGAAGCGCCTCTACCCAGCCTACGCGTTTCGACGAAACCCATCGAGAAATAGCCTCGATTGTTTGCGGAGAGCACCTCATGACATCCAACCGCGCATTCAGCGCCCCGGCCCGCGGCCTGCTCGTCGCCGGGGCCTTCGCCCTGGTGGTGACCGTCCTTGAGGCCGCCGCACCGATCCTTGTACCCATCCTGCTCGCGGTGTTCATCGCCATCGTTACGACCCCGATACTGCGTTGGATGCGCAGTCGCGGGATCCCGAAGTGGGGCGCCTTGATGGTAATCGCCTTCGTCCTGCTCGATGTCGGCAGCCTGTTCGCGCTAGTGACCACCGGAGCCGTGGAAGGATTCAGGAACAGCTTGCCAACCTATCAAGAGCGGTTCATGGCGTTTAGTTACCAACTCGGTGGCTGGTTGGAGAGCGTGGGCGCCGGCGGCTCCCGTGAGGCAATACCGGACCTGCTGGATCCAAACAAGCTGGTTCATGGTGTCAGACTGCTTCTGTCCAACGCCAGCGGCCTCTTCGCGATGGGTTTCCTGGTCCTGCTCGCCACGATCTTTATCCTACTTGAGACACCCACAATCCCCGCCAAGTTGCGGGCAGCCTTTCATATGACCGAAGAGGGCGACGCGCGCCTGAAGCGATTGTTGGACACCGTTAACCGCTACATGCAGATCAAGACCCTGACCAGCCTCGGAACCGCAGTTTGCGCTTGGCTTTTACTATGGTTTTTCGGCATCGATTTCGCCATCCTCTGGGCGGTGCTGGCGTTTTTCTTGAATTTCGTGCCCGTGCTCGGAAACATCCTGATGATGATCCCCCCAGTCTTGCTCGCGCTGATACAGACCGGTCCGCGAACGGCGCTGCTCGTGGCAATCGGCTATCTCGTGATCAATACCGTGATTGGGAACGTGCTCGAACCCCGGATCATGGGCAAGGGGCTCGGGGTCTCCACCCTGGCGATCTTCATCTCGCTCTTATTCTGGGGCTGGCTGTTCGGCACCGTGGGCATGTTCCTCGCGGTACCCCTGACCGCCGCCGTCGTCATCGCCCTGGACGCGAGCCCCCACACTCGTCCCCTAGCCATCCTGCTCGGCCCGGAGATCACCGAGGAGGCAACTCCAGATGCGGACTCAAGTTTCTCCGCAGCCGGCCGCAGGACAGGATGACACAACCACTTAGAGAACATCTGTCTTTTTGCAACATTATGATTTAACAACAATAAAATCTGATTAATTTACACCTATTCAACTTTCTCGCCTCCAGGGATTAATGACCAAATGAAAACGCCGCCGTCGCTGGAGAGAACCCGATGAGGAACATTTCCGTGCGCGCCGCAATGGCCCGATGGGCGGGCTTCTTCGGTTTCTGGCTGCTGCTCATCGGCCTTGATCCGGTCGATCTTGCGGCTGGACTCTTCGCCGCCGCCGCCGCGACCTGGACCAGCCTGCACCTGTTGCCGCCCAGCGGTGGACGACTGCGATATGCCGCCTTGGCCCAGCTCGCGCTGCGCTTTGGGCAGGAGTCCATCATGGGAGGAATGGAGGTTGCCCGGCGGGCGCTATCCGTGCAACTGCCATTGCGACCAGGGTTCGTCGTCTATCCGGCACGCCTCCCCCCAGGCCCGACCTGCAATGCATTTACCACGTTGACGAGTATGATGCCGGGCACGTTGCCGGCCGGCATCGACGACCATGGTGCACTCCTCTATCATTGCCTCGATGTCGAACAGTCGGTGGCGGCACAACTCGCCATCGACGAGGGATTGTTGATCCGTGCGCTGGGTGAAACGCATGACGATACCTGACTTTCTGCTTGCCGCCGCCGTCTTCGTATTGGCGATGGTGGCCTTGGGACTGGTCCGTATCCTGCGCGGGCCGACGGACGCGGATCGGATGATGGCGACGCAATTGTTCGGCACCGGCGGCATTGCGGCGCTGCTGCTGCTGGGCGTGGCCACGGAGGCCAACGCGGTGCTCGACGTGGCGCTGACCCTGGCGTTGCTCGCCGCCTTCGCCTCGGTGGCCTTCGTGCGGAGCGCCCCCCGCTCGGATGGCGATGACCCCAAGGAGACGAATAGCCAATGAGCCTCGTCCTGGACATTTTCACGATCGTTGCGGTCTTGGCCGGCGCCTTCTTTTTCCTCGCCGGCACGGTGGGGCTGCTGCGTTTTCCTGACACGCTCACCCGCCTGCACGCACTGACCAAGGCGGATAACCTGGGTCTGGGCCTGGTGGTGATGGGCTTGCTGCCGCAAGCCGAGTGGCCATTCGACGCCATCAAGCTGATCGCAATCTGGCTGTTCACCCTGCTGGCCGGAGCGACGGTTGGCCAGCTCATGGCGCTGGCGGCACGACGCGGCCAGCCGACCCCATGACCCTGGCTCTGGCGGTCGACATCAGCCTGACCCTGCTCGTCCTGGCGGTGGCCGGGTGGATTATCGCCGTGCGCGACACCTTCGCGGCGGTGATTGGCTTCGTGGCCTACGGGCTGTTGCTGGCGTTGATCTGGGTGCGTCTCGCCGCGCCGGATGTGGCGCTGACGGAGGCGGCGATCGGCGGCGGCCTCACCGGCGCCCTGCTGATCGGCGCCGCGGGCCGGCTGCGCAAAACAGAGGCCGCGACGCGCGCCGAATACCCTGGCGTCCTCATCCGAACACTCGCCGCGATCCTGGCCGTCACTGTCACGGCGGCGCTTGCCGTGGGGGTCCTGGCGCTGCCCGATCCCGCGCCCACGCTGGCCCCAGCCGCCGTCGCCAGCCTGGCCACGACCGGGGTCGGCAATCCAGTCACCGCAGTATTGCTCGCGTTTCGCTCAATGGACACGCTGCTCGAAGCCATCGTGGTGCTGCTGGCGCTGCTCGGCGTGTGGTCGTTGGCGCCCGACCGCGCCTGGGGCGGCTATCCGGGACCACGACACCATGCCGATCCCGACGGCATCCTTGCCTATCTCGCCCGGCTCCTGCCGCCGATTGGGATCATCGTGGGTCTCTACATCTTCTGGATCGGGGCGGATCTTCCCGGCGGCAAGTTCCAGGGCGCCACGATCCTGGCCGCCATGTGGCTATTGGTCATCGAGGCGGGGCTCGCCGACACGCCACCGATCAGCCGGACCTGGTTGCGGGTCCTGCTCGTGACCGGACCGCTGGTGTTCATCGCGATCGGCTTCGCGGGCTCCATCACCGCGGGAGCGGTCCTCGCCTATCCGGAGGGCTATGCGAAACCGTTGATCATCGCCATCGAAATCGCGCTGATGCCCACACTCGTACTGACGCTCGCCCTGCTGGTGGCCGGCGCACCGCAACGGATGCCTCCCCAGTGAACGCACCAACGCTATTTGGACTGTGCGCGGCGGCGCTCGTCGGCGTCGGCCTGTACGGCCTGATCGTCAACCCGCAGCCGCTGCGCAAAATCCTCGCGTTCAATCTGATCGGCTGCGGGGTGTTCCTGCTCTTCGGCGCCATCGCACGCCGGGGTGCGGCAGTCGGGATGGGTGGCGACCCGGTGCCGCAGGCGCTGCTGATCACCGGCATCGTCGTCGCCTTCTCGGCCACCGCGCTCGCCGTCGCGCTGGTGCTGCGACTGTTCGACGAAACCGGCTCGGTCACGCTTGCCTCGGATGCGCCAGCCAAGGCGCAGGCCGATCCCCCGGATGCATAGATGCCGCATTCCCTCTCGACCCAAGACGTGACATCCCCCAGCGGGTTGCTGCTGGTGTTGGCGGTGTTGGTCCCGTTTATCGGAGTGCTGGCCGGCATGGTCCTCGGCGGCCGCGGGGCCCAGCGGGTGGCGTTCGTGATCCTCGCGGCCGGGCTCGCCATCGCCATCGCCATTGCCAACGCACTGGTGCAATCCGGCGATACCGTGGTCTACATCCTGGGCGGCTGGGCGCCGCCGCTGGGCGTTGCGCTGCGCGCCGACGGCTTGGCCGTGATCATGCTGCTGGCCATCGCGGTGGTGATCGGCGGCATCGGCGTGTACGCGCGGGCTGACTTCGGCACGCCCCCGGGCGTTCGAGAAGCGCGGGCGCCGCTGATGTTCTGGCTGCTGCTGCTCGCCGTGTGGGGCTCGCTGAACCTGGTGTTCGTAAGCGGAGATCTCTTCACGCTGTACGTCGCGCTGGAACTCTTGACGTTCGCGGGCGTGCCGCTGGTCAGCCTCGGCGGCCAACCGGAGACCTTGCGCTCCGCGCTTCGCTACCTGTTGTACGCCCTGTTCGGCTCGGTGCTCTATCTGCTGGGGGCGGTGCTGCTGTACGGCGCGTATGGCACGCTGGACATTTTGCTGCTCGCCGCGCGAGTCCACCCCGAACCCGTCACCTGGGCCGCCGCCGCGCTGATGACGGTGGGGCTGCTGGCCAAGACCGCCCTCTTCCCATTGCATCTCTGGCTGCCGCCGGCGCACGCGGGCGCACCGGCGGCGGCTAGTGCCGTGCTATCGGGCCTGGTGATCAAGGGCTCGTGGTTTCTGGCCGTGCGGCTCTGGCTCGACGTATTCGCGGGCGTGGTGACCTTGCCGTCGGCACAGATGCTGGCGGCGCTGGGCGCGGCGGCCATTCTGGTCGGCAACATCGTCGCGCTCCGGCAGGCGCGGCTCAAGTTGCTGATCGCGTACTCGACGGTCGCCCAGATCGGCTATCTGTTCCTGATGTTCCCGCTCGCGACCGGTCTCGCCGCCGCCCAGATCGACAGCACGGCGGCCGTGAACGGCGGCATGCTGCAAGCGATCTCCCATGCCACCGCGAAGGCAGCGATGTTCATGGCTGCGGGACTCATCTACACGACGCTCGGACACGATCGCATCGCCGACTTGCGCGGTGTGGCGCGGGCGCTGCCGATGACCCTGGTCGCCTTCGCGCTTGGTGGCGCTTCGCTGATCGGACTACCGCCCTCGGGAGGATTTCTCGCCAAGTGGCTGCTGGTATCGGTGGCCATCACGACCGCCCAGTGGTGGTGGGTGCTTGTGATGCTCGTGGGGGGCCTGCTGACCAGCGCCTACGTCTTCATCGTCGTTGTGCGCGCGATGGCTCCCCCGTCCGAAGGATGGACCCCGCGGGCGCGTGTTCCCTATTATCAGCAGGTGGCCGTGCTGGCGCTGGCCCTGTGCTCGTTTCTGCTCGGCATGGCCGCCTTCTGCCCGGTGGACGTGGCGCGGATCGGACGGGCGGTCGTACCGGAGATCGGCTGGCCATGACGACTTCCAACCTGTTGATCGCCGCCATCGGCGTACCGCTCGCGATGCTCTTGGCCTGCATCGTGTCAGGTATTCGCGAGCGCATGCCATCGCTGCTAGCACTCGCGCCGATTCCCGCGCTCGTGGCCGCCCTGTGCGCCGACGACACGCCCCTCGTGCTCGGCAATGCCCGGTTCGCGCTGTCGTTCGCCATGGACAAACCGGGGGCGATGCTGCTCCTGGTTGCCGCGATCCTGTGGATTGCGGCGGGGGTTTACGCCACAACGGAATTACGGGGCGCGGTCAATGCCGGCCGCTTCGTCGTGTGCTGGCTGATGACCCTGACCGGTTGCATCGGCGTGTTTCTCGCCGCCGACATGGTGGGCTTCTACTTCCTGCTCGCGGTGCTGTCTGTCGGCGCCAGCGGACTCGTCCTGCAGGGCGGAACGGCGGAAGCACTGCGCGCCAGCGCCATCTACCTCGGGCTTGCGCTGATCGCCGAAGCATTTCTGCTCGCTGGCTTGGTGATGCTCGCGATGGTGACGCCGGACGGCAGCCTGTTGATCCGCGATGCCGCCGCCGCAATTCCCACATCGCCGTGGCGCGATCTCACCCTTACGCTTCTGGTCGTCGGTCTCGGCATGAAAGCGGGCCTCGTGCCACTGCATTTCTGGATGCCGTTGGCCTATGGCGCGGCGCCGATCCCGGCAGCAGCCGTGATGAGCGGCGCCGTCGTCAAGGCGAGTGCCCTCGCGCTGATCCGCTTCCTGCCGTTCGAGGTGGGGTTGCCGGACTTTGGTCTACCACTGGCGGCGATAGGGCTGTGCGGTGCTTTCTATGGGGTCGCGATCGGGATCACCCAATCGCGGCCGAAGCTCGTGCTCGCCTATTCGAGCGTGAGCCAGATGGGATTCCTGGTCGCGGTGATCGGCATGGGGCTTGCGACGGGGGATGTCGACACCCCCCTGGCGGCGTCTTTTTACGCGGCCCATCACCTGCTGGTGAAAGGCGCGCTGTTCCTCGCCGTGGGCGTGATCGCCACGACGGGCCGGCGCTGGCTCTGGCCAATGCTGCTGCCAGCGGCAATCCTGGCCTTGGGAATCGGCGGGCTCCCTTTGACCGGCGGCGCTCTGGCAAAGCTGGCGGTGAAACCGGTCTTGGGGGATGGATGGGTGGAACTGCTCGCGATCTTGTCGGCGATTGGGACTACACTATTGATGCTGCATTTCCTCCACCGTTTGCTGGCAAGCGCCTCGCTCGATCCGTCGATGTCGGCGCCCGTCGGATGGGTTTTATCCTGGATATCCATGTTCGTTGCCGCGCTCGTGGCTCCCTGGATGCTGTATTCGGCAACCGGAATCGGTACTTGGTCCGATGCGCTCCAGCCGGCGATTCTCTGGGCGGCGTCATGGCCCATTTTGATCGGCGCCGGACTGGCGCTTGGACTCTGGCGCTGGGGACGATATCTGCCTCGGGTACCGGAAGGCGACATCGTGGTCATGGGTCAACCCGTCATGCGCGTCGTCGTTCGCTGCGCGGAGGCTTTGGAACGGGTGGAAGGCGTACTGCGGCAATGGCCGGTAGCGGGTTTGTCCCTGCTGATGCTGAGCCTGATCCTGGGTGGAATGATGTTCAATGGACATTGATTCCGCCATACAACCATCGAAATCCATGACGTAAAAGCTGAGGGCACTATTAATCAATGAAAACCAGATTGATGATCTTGACGACGGCCCTGCTGGGCAGCGTATTAGTGGGGGCATTCACTGGATTGCCGGTTCGGGACGCCGAAGCGCGCTCGCGTCAGGTCATCTGCGAGTCGACCCATAACCGTCGTCAGCATTGCCGCGTCGACACTCGGGGCGGCGTGCGGCTCCAGCGGCAGTTGAGCAACGCGCCATGCCGGCAAAACCAGACCTGGGGTTACAATCGAGATGGGATTTGGGTGGATCGCGGTTGTCGCGCTGAATTCCGCGTCGGTGGCAGCGACCGTCGCCGCAACCAGCGTTTGACTTGCTCCGCCGAGGGCAGCGGTCGCCACTTATGCCGGGCGGACGTTCGGAACGAGGTGATCCTGATCCGGCAATTGAGCAGAGCGCCTTGTCGCTTCGACAGTACCTGGGGTTACAACCGACGTGGAGTATGGGTTGACCGTGGTTGCCGCGCCGAATTTGAGATTCGTTAAGCTTTAGTCGCGCCGTTCGCTGGGTTTGGCGATCGGTGCTGTCTTTCGTCGAGTGGGTATTGCCCGCTCGTGCCTTCCAAGAGCAAACACCAAACAGGCAGGAATGATCATGCTAAAAAAACTCATGGAAAGTCTGCGACGGTCGGGAATCCAGAACCTCGCAAAAACCTTTTCCCGGCTAGGCTGGATTGGTTTTTGGGTGCAGATCGTGGTGGGGTCGATTCCCTTACTCTTGATGGGCTATGCCTTCATCTTCACGCGTTCCCCTTCCGGTCCGCGCGCCGGGCTGGCCCTCGTCGAATACTTGACGTTAGCCGGTTTGCTGATCCTGATTTTTACCATCGTCTGGTTTCACCGGCATACCCGCCTGGCCAAAAGGATTGCGGATCCGCAAACGTGTCCGCCGGTATCCTCGGTCATTCGAGCAGTCTGGACTGGATTGATGGCCAGTAGTATTGGCCTGCTGTTTTCCATGATCGTGATGATGATCGAGACCGGGCATATGCTGTTTTATTTTCTGGCGGCGCCTCAAGGGGGCGTTCCAGTAATCCAAACGACCGGCGCTGGCCCGGCGAGCTGGGTGTCCGCCGTCGATATGATGAGTTTGATGGCTTTAAGTCTCTCCGTTTTCACCGAGTTGGTTGTGTTGATTCTGAGTCTCTGGCTCCTGTTCCGCACGATGCAAGTTTCCGCGGAGTTTCCTCCAGCTCCCGCGCAATGACGAGAAGGGAAGATGGAAGATGGTGAATGCACGCTTTTTGGGGATGTTGATCCTTTGGGCGGCGCCTGTTCTGGTGCTGGCCATTGAAGTGGACAAGTCGGCGCTTGAAGGCGTGACCTGGCGTTTGGCGAGTGTCGCTCATGCCGATGGTCAGCTTCACGCCGTCCCGAACGGCGTTGAAGCCACCGCAAGCTTTGCCAATGGCGCGGTGAGCGGCAGTGGCGGTTGCAATCGTTACACCGCCAGTTACAGCGTGGATGCCGGCAAGCTGACCATCGGCTTGGCGGCGAGCACGATGATGGCGTGCCCCGAGTCCCAGACGGCCGTCGAACAACCGTTCATGGCGGCACTGGCGACGACGATGGCTTACAAAATCGAGGACGATCAACTCGACTTGCTGGATGCTGGGGGGCGGAAGATCGCAACCTTCAAGGCGTGGCAACCGATGGCGTTGAAGGGTGTCACCTGGCGGGCGACCGTTTACAATAACGGTCGCGGCGCCGCTGTCTCGCTGATTGACGGCAGTGAGATCACGGCGACATTTGGCGCCGACGGCCTACTGAGCGGGTCGGCCGGCTGCAATCATTATCGGGCCGCCTATGTTACCGAGGGATCGTCCATCACCATTCAGGCACCGGCGGCAACGCGCAAGGCTTGTTCCAACCCTGATGGAGTGATGCGGCAGGAAAGCGAATACCTCAAGGCACTAACGACAGCGGCGACCTACGCGATCCAGGGTCGGCAACTGGAGTTGCGTACCGCCGAGGATGCGCTGGTTGCTTTGTTTCAGACCAACGGTGGCTGAACGCTCGATGCTCTCCAGTAAACCCATCACGATGTCACTCAAACATCAAAGAGGAGTCAGGGTGTGAGGGCGCTTATCAAGCTGTTGAAAATGGGAGCGCTGCTGTTCGCCGCCAGCGTGGTGACATTGCTGGCCGTGCGCGCCTATGACTCGCAGCGCGGCGCTCCACTGGCACCTTGGCACACCTATGCACCCCACGAACTAACGGCTCAAGAACTGGCTAAAACCAGTTGGGACGACTATCTGGCCGCAGAGCGCACGATCTTCGAAAGCGTGCGGACCAATGTCACCCAAAAGTTAGATCCAGAAGATCAAGTTGCCGCCAATCGCTACTTCGAGGGTAGCCCGATTTATCCAGGGCACTTTGCCACCGACTGGAACCGTTCCTACATTCTGGAGCCGGAAGGGACACCCGTCGGCGCCGTTGTATTTCTGCATGGACTGACCGATTCACCCTACAGCCTGCGCCACATCGCCCGGCTCTATCAGTCCCACGGCTTTGTTTCCGTCGCCATCCGGCTGCCAGGCCATGGCACTGTGCCAGCCGGCCTGACTAACGTGGTTTGGGAGGACTGGGTCGCCGCGACGCATCTGGCGGTGCGGGAAGCACGGCGGCGGATCGGCCCAACGCTGCCCTTGCATATCATCGGATTCTCCAACGGCGGTGCGTTGGCGATGAAATACGCGCTCGACGCGCTCGGCGATCCGAAGCTGACCCGCCCAGATCGGATCGTGCTGATTTCGCCGATGATCGGCATCACGGAGATGGCCCGGTTCGCTGGGATATTCGGTTGGCCGGCGATCTTTCCGCCCTTTGCGAAGGCCGCGTGGCTCAGCGTGGTGCCGGAATTCAATCCTTTCAAGTACAACTCGTTCCCGATCAATGGCGCCCGGCAATCATCGTTGCTGACGCGTGCCCTGCAACCTCGGGTTGCGCGCTACGCCAGCGAAGGAAAACTTGCCGAGTTGCCCCCCATTCTCACCTTTCAGTCGGTGGTGGATTTTACCGTCAGTACCCGAGCGATTATTACCGCGTTGTATCAACAGCTTCCCGATAACGGCAGCGAACTGGTCTTGTTCGATATAAACCGGAGCGCCAAATTCGGCCCGCTCATGCGTGCCAGCGCCAACACCATGTTAAATCGCATCCTACCGGATCCTCCTCGATCGTTCAGGACCACAGTTATCACCAACATTAGTCCCGATAGTAGCGAGGTCATGGAGCGGGTTACGGAAGCCGGAGCGTCCACGGAGCAAACCCGCGAGTTGGGGTTGTCCTATCCGCTGGGCGTGTTTTCACTCTCGCATGTCGCGGTGCCATTTCCCATGAGTGATTCCCTGTACGGCATACATCCTGATCCCTTTGAGGAGTACGGCGTCAGCCTAGGCGCGGTGGCCCCGCGAGGAGAGCGCGGTACGTTGATCGTCAGTCTGGATTCGCTGATTCGCATGTCATCCAACCCATTCTTCCCTTATATGTTGGAACGGATCGAGCAAGGCATTACCGGCGGCCACCCCGTGAGTGCATCGGAAAACACCGCGAATTCCACTCACTCAAGTGAAAGCGCGCTCCAGGACCAAGAACTTACACATTGACACGCATCATATAGTGTGCTTGGTAAAGATGCGTTATGGTCCATAAAGGTTTACGTTGATGCGAGTCATCAGTCGCCCATCGATAGCGCATTGCACTTTGGCAATGTATGTTGGCTCAATATGGATTTCGGACAGTTCGGATGGTTACGCCACCACCAGTTGCAGAAGGGGTTTGAGCAAGCTTTTACCCCGGATCCGGACGTTGTGCACGAACTGAAAGAAGCCCAGGTAGAGCGGCAG
>Ga0209607_1003597_pt1 | contig 11841 bp, 6 predicted proteins | sample AD_UKC117_MetaG_FD_184413 | JGI IMG/M metagenome (GOLD analysis project Ga0209607, IMG submission 184413) | Active sludge microbial communities of municipal wastewater-treating anaerobic digesters from Hong Kong - AD_UKC117_MetaG (SPAdes)... | ecosystem: Engineered > Bioreactor > Anaerobic >... | reverse complement strand
CATTGAGGGCGAATGCGCACTATCGGGAAATTGTGTAAATTTGCGTTTCATTATTCCAAAACAACGCCGGAATGTCGCACCTGATCGCCCCCTCTTTACTTTCTGCCGATTTTACCCGATTGGGTGATGATATAGCAATGGTCAACCGCAGCGAAGCCGACTGGTTTCATGTGGATGTGATGGACGGCGTTTTTGTTCCGAATATCTCATTCGGAATGCCGGTAATAAAAGCCATAAGCAAGATCGCCGCAAAGCCGCTCGATGTGCACCTGATGATTGTTCAGCCCGAGCGTTATTTTGAAACGTTCCGTGATTTAGGGACTTACTGCCTGAGCATACATTACGAAGCAGTCACGCATCTTCACCGCGCCGTGCATCAGATCAGGGAGCTGGGGATGAAAGCCGGGGTGGTGCTGAATCCGCATACACCGGTGCATGTCCTTGAAGATATTATAACCGATGTTGACCTTGTTTTGGTAATGTCGGTGAATCCCGGGTTCGGGGGACAGAAGTTCATTGAAGGGACTTACGGAAAGATCGGAAAGCTGAAAAAGCTTATTGCTTCATCCGGATCAACCGCTCTTATTGAGGTGGACGGAGGCGTTGACCTCAATAATGCCGGAAAACTGATTGCCGCCGGGGCAGATGTACTCGTGGCCGGGAATACGGTTTTTTCCTCAGCAGATCCTGCCGGTACGATCAGTCTATTGAAAAATACAGTGCCGGCCTGAGTTAATCCATAAACCGGATAATCTCACCCAATGTCTTTTTGGACTTTCTTGCCGGAGCTCCGAAGGTCTTACCCACAGCAACGAATGTGATAAGTTTATAAGGCTCTTCAACCTGCAGCAGCGATTCCAGCGCGGGCCTGGCAATCATGGGTGCGCTCATCCAGCAGGCGCCCAGTCCCAGATCAACGGCCGAGAGCAGGATATTCTGAACGGCGGCCCCGGCGGTCTGCATATCCGGGCGGTTGCGGATATTGTCAATTTCTTCGTGCGTAAGATCCGCCCCTTTCTCAAGCACCGAAATATATGGTTTCATCAGTAACGCGATCACGGCCGGCGCATCTTCGAAAAAGGTGGAATACCATTCAATCCTGGAAAGAAAGGCATGGTTGAGGTCTTCCTTGTCTTTTACCGGAAGTTCTCCGAGTGCGTTTGAAACTGCTGCCGCCATTTCTTTCAGTAACTCACGTTTGGTAATTACCAAAAATTTCCATGGCTGGGAATTGTTGATGCTGGGCGCCAGGCCTGCACGTCGTACCAGTTCTTCGAGGTCTTTTCGGTTGACCGGTTCCGCAGTAAAACTGCGCACACTGATACGGTTTTCAATTGCAAGTAGGAGTTCCATATGCTTTGGTTTATATTTCTTGTGTAATTATTGTAAAAGTGCCCTTTTGTTTTATTTGAAGTTATAAAAATAATATATTTGTGAAGATAAATTGCGCATTTAAAATTTTTAAATACCATGAGCGAAGTGTTAACCCGGCTGAAGCCGGCCAGATTGTGGCATTATTTCGAAGAGATTTGTAAAGTGCCGCGCCCTTCAAAGAAGGAAGAAAAAATTGCCGCCTACATTGTTGCTTTCGGGCAAAAGGCAGGCCTTGAAACCATTGTTGATGAGACCGGTAACATTCTGATAAGAAAACCTGCTTCACCGGGGATGGAAAACCGGAAATCTGTCGTGCTCCAGAGCCATATCGATATGGTTTGTGAGAAGAACAGCGATACCCTTCATGATTTTGATAACGATCCTATTCAGCCATATATAGATGGTGATTGGGTTAAAGCCCGTGGTACTACCCTGGGCGCTGACGATGGCATTGGCATTGCCGCGCAGCTGGCCCTGCTAGAGGCGGACGATATCGCTCACGGACCGGTGGAGTGCCTGTTTACGGTGGATGAAGAAACCGGCCTGACCGGCGCATTCGGGCTGAAGCCCGATTTGCTCGACAGCCGCATTCTGCTCAACCTCGATTCAGAGGATGAAGGGGAAATATTTATCGGTTGTGCCGGCGGAAAAGATACCCTTATCACCATGAATTATTCAAAAGTGCCGGTTGGCGCGAACCAGGCGGGTTACGTGGTGAAGGTGAGCGGCTTGAAAGGAGGGCATTCAGGTGACGATATCAATAAGGGACTCGGGAATGCCAACAAAATACTGAACCGTCTGCTATGGGAAGCCAATCATCGTTTCGAAATGCGCCTTTCAAAATTTGACGGTGGTAATCTCCGAAATGCAATTGCCCGTGAAGCTACTGCCATTATTACCCTGCCGAAGCGTTTCACCCGGGATTTTGAAGAATTTGCATTGAAATTCGGGGTTATGGTCAGGAATGAACTGAAAGTAACCGAGCCAGGACTGAATCTTCAGTTCAAAGCCTGCGACCTGCCCGATTATCTTTTTGACATATCGACCCAGGAACGTTTGCTGAATGCCCTGTATGCATGCCCCCACGGTGTTATTGCAATGTCGGCCGACATTCCGAATTTCGTGGAAACCTCAACCAACCTGGCCTCAGTCAAAACCCTAGAAAATAAAATTGAGATAACCACCAGTCAGCGCAGCTCGGTGGAATCGGCCAAGGACAATGTGGCCAATATGGTGGTTGCGGTATTTAACCTGGCCGGAGGAAAGTCGGTGCATTCCGATGGCTATCCGGGCTGGACACCCAATCCGAAATCGGAGGTGCTGGAGATCTCCCGCAATGCTTACCAAAGGCTTTTTGATGCCGAACCCAAAGTGCTGGCCATCCATGCAGGGTTGGAGTGCGGTCTGGTAGGGGAGAAGTACCCGGGCATGGATATGATTTCCTATGGTCCGACCATCAAAGGAGCCCATTCGCCCGATGAAAGGCTGCTGATTCCCACCGTTCAGAAATTCTGGGATCTGACATTGGAAATTCTGAAGAATATTCCCGAAAATGAAATAAGTTAATTGAACCGGTAAAGCGGCCTTCGGATTGAAGGCCGTTTTTGTTGTCCGGACATAAATATAAATTGTCAGGTAGTTATTATGTGTATGGCAAAATCACACAGATATATTTTAATTATTGGTATCCTGTTTTTAAGTGCCGGATTAAGGGCACAGCATCATGAAGACCGGGTCTATTTCCGGCCTGAGGATTCCCTGGTGAAAGAAAAGCTTGCCTGGTGGCAGGATCTGAAGTTCGGACTGCTGATGCACTGGGGGCCATACAGTCAGTGGGGCGTGGTGGAAAGCTGGAGTATATGCCCGGAAGATGAAGAGTGGTGCGCCCGTAAAGGGCCATTCGCGCACGACTATTTTGAATATCGGAGGGCTTATGAGTCGTTGCCTTCAACATTCAACCCGGTGCGCTTTAATCCGCAAAGGTGGGCGGAGGCCGCAGCTAAAGCCGGGATGAAGTATTTGGTATTCACCACCAAGCATCACGATGGATTCTGTATGTTCGATACAAGGCTGACAGATTACCGCATTACAGGTCCTGATTGCCCGTTTTCAACCAACCCGGCAGCCAACATCACACGCGGGATTTTCGATGCATTCAGAAACAAGGGTATGGGCATAGGGGCATATTTCTCAAAGCCAGACTGGCATTGCCCCGATTACTGGGATCCTTACTTTCCGCCGGTTGACCGTAATGTGAACTACAGCCGGGAGAAATACCCGGAGAAATGGGAGAGATACAAGGATTTTACCCGTGGACAGATCAGGGAACTGTTAACGGATTACGGCAGGGTTGATATCCTCTGGCTGGATGGCGGATGGGTGAAAAAGTGCGCGGATACCGTTTTTCCTGATGGAAAGCGGCTGGTTAACCAGGATATTGACATGCCGGCAATTGCGGCCATGGCCAGGGAGCTGCAGCCGGGGATACTGGTGGTGGACAGGGCTGTTGAAGGCCCTGATCAGAATTATCTTACACCGGAACAGCGCGTTCCGGAGCAACTGCTTGATTTCCCCTGGGAAACCTGTATGACCATGGGCAATTCATGGAGCTATGTGCCGGGCGATCATTACAAATCATCCGCTGAGTTGATCAGGCTATTATGCCGCATTGTGGCGCGCGGTGGTAATTTTCTGCTGAATATCGGCCCCGGTCCCGATGGGGAGTGGGCGCCGGAAGCTTACCAGAGGCTGGAGGAGATCGGGAGATGGATGGATGTGAACGGAGATGGGATATACGCCTGCAAGCCTGTGGCACCTTATGAAAAGGACGGATTTGTTTACACACAAGGGAATGGTTTTATTTATGCCATTTACCTGACAGACCGGGATGTACTCCCGGAAATGCTGAAAGTGGAGCTGCCTGATGGTTATCCGGGCAAACCCTCGTTACTGGGTAGCAGCCTGAAGGTAAAAGCGGATTTTTCTAAAAAGGGGGAGGTGCTTATTCCGCTGACTCCTGAGCTGAAAGGTTTACTGAAGTCAAGTCCTGCGCTGGTATTCAGGTTTGCCGGGAAGAGGTGAGATTGCCTGAGCCCCGCAATTTATTATCTGCCAAGTATAACTCCCATACGGAGTACAGGATTGTCGTATGGCGAGAGGGCATCCTGATTCAGGTTCCACAGTGCCATTATATAGAAATAGGATCCCTGAGAAATCCGTTGCCGGTATCCGCCGCCCACAAATAAGCTGTTGATGATGGCGGTGGCTGGTTCCGAAAGCAATCCTGTGCCTGAACTATAATAGGATGTATAGTTGTATCGCAATGATTCGAACTCGGCATGGGCAAAAACATTGTCAAGAATATGATACCTTGCAAATACAGAACCGCCGAGGATGTTGCTTTTCAGATCATAACTTATGCCCGTGTAATAATCGATGTAGTAATCCTTATATCTGTAATATTTATAAGTAAGTCCGAGTCCGGTTTCAAACTTTTCGGTTACGCGGTATCCAACGATGGGTGAAAGATCAATCAGGGTAAGTGTGCCGAACTGCAATCCCAGCCCGCCGCCGAAGAAGAGATTATCGGAGAATTTCTCTTTGTTTTTCGTAAATTCCTGGGCATCTGCCTCAGAAAACAGGACGGGTATTATAAGTATATGAGCGAAAAGTATGAGTCGTAGCGCCTTCATGGGGAGAAATTTTAACGGCTAAATTACAAAATCATGTTAAAACGGACGTAAATGGAGATATTTTTTATATTTTTGTAAATCAGGCATTTAAATGATCCGGGTTGTTTTTGGGCTGTAGCGGGGTATCTGCCGATCAAAAAAAAGTTCATTTTTTTTTGATGTTGAACAGGTTTAGAATGAATGTATTAGGAAAAATGGCAGAAAAAAGTTTGATCAACCCCTTGCAGGAAATAAAAAAGGCAGTACTTTTGCCATCCCAATTGAGGCTAAAAGCGGTTAATTCTGCGGGAAGATCGAGGTTGGAAAGTTTTTTGAAAAAAAATTCTTAAAAGAGTTGCAGGATTAAAAATAGTTTGTAATTTTGCAGCCCCAAACGATAATAAAGTTTGTTGTTTGGCAAAAAGAGAGTTCTTTGAACTAATGGAGCAATACGAAAAATAAGCAGCAAAGCGGTTCACTATGTGAATAGATGAACTGAGAGTAGATCTTGAGAACATTTAAATTTTTCATTTACAATGGAGAGTTTGATCCTGGCTCAGGATGAACGCTAGCGGCAGGCTTAATACATGCAAGTCGAACGGGATTCGGAGTAGCAATACTTTGATGAGAGTGGCGCACGGGTGCGTAACGCGTATGCAACCTACCTTTAACAGGGGAATAGCCCCGAGAAATCGGGATTAATACTCCGTAACATTGCGGTGTGGCATCACACTGCAATTAAAGATTTATCGGTTAAAGATGGGCATGCGTGACATTAGCTTGTTGGTGAGGTAACGGCTCACCAAGGCAACGATGTCTAGGGGTCCTGAGAGGGTTATCCCCCACACTGGTACTGAGACACGGACCAGACTCCTACGGGAGGCAGCAGTAAGGAATATTGGTCAATGGGCGCAAGCCTGAACCAGCCATGCCGCGTGCAGGAAGACGGCCCTATGGGTTGTAAACTGCTTTTATCAGGGAATAAACCCCCGCTCGTGAGCGGGGCTGAAGGTACCTGAAGAATAAGCATCGGCTAACTCCGTGCCAGCAGCCGCGGTAATACGGAGGATGCAAGCGTTATCCGGATTCATTGGGTTTAAAGGGTGCGCAGGCGGATTGGTAAGTCAGGGGTGAAATCCCACAGCTCAACTGTGGAACTGCCTTTGATACTGTCAGTCTAGAGTATAGTTGAAGTGGGCGGAATGTGTCATGTAGCGGTGAAATGCTTAGATATGACACAGAACACCGATCGCGAAGGCAGCTCGCTAAGCTATAACTGACGCTCATGCACGAAAGCGTGGGGATCAAACAGGATTAGATACCCTGGTAGTCCACGCTGTAAACGATGATTACTCGATGTTGGCGATACACAGTCAGCGTCTGAGCGAAAGCAATAAGTAATCCACCTGGGGAGTACGATCGCAAGATTGAAACTCAAAGGAATTGACGGGGGCCCGCACAAGCGGAGGAGCATGTGGTTTAATTCGATGATACGCGAGGAACCTTACCTGGGCTCGAACGTAAGATGACTGTAGGTGAAAGCTTACATCTCTTCGGAGCATTTTACGAGGTGCTGCATGGTTGTCGTCAGCTCGTGCCGTGAGGTGTCGGGTTAAGTCCCATAACGAGCGCAACCCCTACCTTTAGTTGCCATCAGGTAATGCTGGGGACTCTAAAGGAACTGCCTACGCAAGTAGTGAGGAAGGCGGGGATGACGTCAAATCAGCACGGCCCTTACGTCCAGGGCTACACACGTGCTACAATGGCCGGTACAGAGGGCAGCTACCTGGTGACAGGATGCAAATCTCCAAAGCCGGTCTCAGTTCGGATCGGAGTCTGCAACCCGACTCCGTGAAGTTGGATTCGCTAGTAATCGCGCATCAGCCATGGCGCGGTGAATACGTTCCCGGGCCTTGTACACACCGCCCGTCAAGCCATGGAAGCTGGGGGGACCTAAAGTCGATAACCGTAAGGAGTCGCCTAGGGTAAAACCAGTGACTGGGGCTAAGTCGTAACAAGGTAGCCGTACCGGAAGGTGTGGCTGGAATACCTCCTTTCTAGAGAAGGTTTACTCCTTTCTTTAGCAATAAAGAATGTCTTTGCTGCTTATTCGTATGCTTCATTTATTAAATATACACCTTGAAAGATACGGGTGAGGGCTCTATCCCGGCAAAAAAGCTCAGGATTAGGAAACTACTGAAAAACATAGTCCCGTAGCTCAGTTGGTTAGAGCACTACACTGATAATGTAGGGGTCCGCAGTTCAAATCTGCGCGGGACTACATCAAAATCAAACGTTATCAATCCAGGGGAATTAGCTCAGCTGGCTAGAGCACCTGCCTTGCACGCAGGGGGTCATCGGTTCGAATCCGTTATTCTCCACAGGTAATTTCGGAATGCAGAATGTGGAATTAAGATTTAATCAAAATCCGCAATCGGCAATAAAAAATCCGGAAATTAATAAGTTCTTTGACATGTTGGAAGAAGAGAAACTGCCTTTAGGTAAGGTGGGCGATGAGGTAAAAGACTTCGTTCACTCCTATTAAGGTAGAAGAGTAGAATCGAGTACAATTATTTTAAAGATAACTAAGAAAGTTATTAAGGGCGCAGGGTGGATGCCTTGGCTCTCAGAGGCGAAGAAGGACGTGATAAGCTGCGAAAAGCTTCGGGGAGGTGCAAATAACCGTTGATCCGGAGATATCCGAATGGGGCAACCCGGTACGTTGAAGACGTATCATTCCGAGGAATCGGAAAGCAAACGCGGTGAACTGAAACATCTAAGTAACCGCAGGAGAAGAAAACAATAGTGATTCCCTAAGTAGTGGCGAGCGAACGGGGAAGAGCCCAAACCACAGATGTTACGGCATGTGTGGGGTTGTAGGACTGCAATAGTTGACTGTAAATTTGTAGCTGAATCACACTGGAAAGTGTAACCATAGGGGGTGATAGTCCTGTAAGCGAAATGAATTTACTACACGAGCAGTATCCTGAGTACCGCGGGACCGGAGAAATCCTGTGGGAATCTGCCAGCACCATCTGGCAAGGCTAAATACTCCTGAGAGACCGATAGCGAACCAGTACTGTGAAGGAAAGGTGAAAAGAACCGCGAACAGCGGAGTGCAATAGAACCTGAAACCGTGCGCCTACAAACGGTCGGAGGCCAGGCCATAGCTTGCTATGGTAGTAGCTAACGGCGTGCCTTTTGCATAATGAGCCTACGAGTTACTCCTCTCTGGCAAGGTTAAGTGTTTTAAAGCACGGAGCCGAAGCGAAAGCGAGTCTGAACAGGGCGAAGAGTCAGAGGGGGTAGACGCGAAACTTTGTGATCTACCCATGACCAGGTTGAAGGTCCGGTAACACGGACTGAAGGACCGAACCAGTTGACGTTGAAAAGTCTTTGGATGAGTTGTGGGTAGGGGTGAAAGGCTAATCAAACTGAGAGATAGCTCGTACTCCCCGAAATGCCTTTAGGGGCAGCCTCGAGGTTGAGTTTTATAGAGGTAGAGCTACTGATAGGATGCGGGGGCTTCACCGCCTACCAATTCCTGACAAACTCCGAATGCTATAAAATATACTCGGGAGTGAGGCGTAGGGTGCTAAGGTCCTGCGCCGAGAGGGAAAGAACCCAGACCATCAGTTAAGGTCCCCAAATGTATGCTAAGTTGATCTAACGAGGTTCGACTGCACTGACAGCTAGGATGTTGGCTTGGAAGCAGCCATTCATTTAAAGAGTGCGTAACAGCTCACTAGTCGAGCGGTCGGGCGTGGATGATAATCGGGCATAAGTATACTACCGAAACTGTGGATTCTCGTCATTAGTGACGAGACTGGTAGGGGAGCATTCCGGTCAGCGTAGAAGGTGTGTTGTAAGACATGCTGGAGCGTCCGGAAAAGCAAATGTAGGCATAAGTAACGATAATGCGGGTGAGAAACCCGCACACCGGAAGACCAAGGTTTCCTGATCAACGCTAATCGGATCAGGGTTAGTCGGGACCTAAGGCGTAGCCGAAGGGCGAAGTCGATGGACAACATGTTAATATTCATGTACCGGCAATAACTGCGATGGGGTGACGGAGTAGTGACAGGCATGCGTACTGACGGAATAGTACGTTGAAGGGTGTAGATATATCATTTACAGGCAAATCCGTAGATGATGTCGAACCTGATAGTACCGTGAGGCTTCGGCTGAGCGGATAATTGCTGTAAACAGACTTCCAGGAAAAACCTCTAAGCATCAGGTTATTGGCGCCCGTACCGGAAACCGACACAGGTGGTCGAGGAGAGTATCCAAAGGTGCTCGAGTGAATCATAGTTAAGGAACTAGGCAAATTAGTCCTGTAACTTCGGGAGAAAGGACGCCCCGAGCAATCGGGGCCGCAGAGAAATGGCCCAGGCGACTGTTTATCAAAAACACATGGCTTTGCTAAATCGAAAGATGACGTATAAGGCCTGACACCTGCCCGGTGCTGGAAGGTTAAGAGGAGAGGTTAGTCGCAAGGCGAAGCTTTGAATTGAAGCCCCAGTAAACGGCGGCCGTAACTATAACGGTCCTAAGGTAGCGAAATTCCTTGTCGGGTAAGTTCCGACCTGCACGAATGGTGTAACGATCTGGGCACTGTCTCAACTATGAGCTCGGTGAAATTGTAGTTCCGGTGAAGATGCCGGATACCCGCAACGGGACGGAAAGACCCCGTGCACCTTCACTATAGCTTAACATTGACATTGAATAAACGATGTGTAGGATAGGTGGGAGACTGTGAAGCGGCTTCGCCAGGAGTCGTGGAGTCATCCTTGAAATACCACCCTTTGTTTATTCGGTGCCTAATCCCGCAAAAGCGGGAGACAGTGTTTGGTGGGTAGTTTGACTGGGGTGGTCGCCTCCAAAAGCGTAACGGAGGCTTTCAAAGGTACCCTCAGCACGCTTGGTAACCGTGCGTAGAGTGCAATGGCATAAGGGTGCTTGACTGTGAGACCAACAAGTCGATCAGGTAGGAAACTAGGACATAGTGATCCGGTGGTTCCGTATGGAAGGGCCATCGCTCAAAGGATAAAAGGTACGCCGGGGATAACAGGCTGATCACTCCCAAGAGCTCACATCGACGGAGTGGTTTGGCACCTCGATGTCGGCTCGTCACATCCTGGGGCTGGAGAAGGTCCCAAGGGTTCGGCTGTTCGCCGATTAAAGTGGCACGTGAGCTGGGTTCAGAACGTCGCGAGACAGTTCGGTCCCTATCTGTTGTGGGCGTTAGAAGTTTGAGAGCACCTGACTCTAGTACGAGAGGACCGAGTCGGACATACCTCTTGTGTACCTGTTGTTGCGCCAGCTGCATCGCAGGGTAGCCACGTATGGATGAGATAAGCGCTGAAAGCATCTAAGTGCGAAACTCAGCTCAAGATGAGACTTCTTTTAAGGGTCGTTGTAGACTACGACGTTGATAGGTCGCAGGTGTAAAGACAGTAATGTCAAAGCCGAGCGATACTAATTACCCGTAAACTTTCTTACGTACAAACTCTTTTACTTCACCTGTCCCCTGCTTTGGGGCAGTGAATCTTCTTCCTGCACATGTCAATCCTTTTTCTAAAAGGATGTATCATATTCAAAAGCTTAAGGTGACTTTAGCGGTGGTGTCCACCTCTTCCCATTCCGAACAGAGAAGTTAAGCCCACCAGCGCCGATGGTACTGCCAAACCAGGTGGGAGAGTAGGTCGTCGCCAACCTTATAACACAAAGGCTATCCGAAAGGGTAGCCTTTTGTGGTTTTAGGCAGTTGCGTTTTATCCCGGGCTGCAAAAACATCAGATCAGTTTGGAGCGTAATCAATTTTATGCTCCGGAGGAGTCAAATGTTTATAGCACTGCAGATTCAACGAGAAAATAACGACTCCGGAGGAGTCGAATTTCTTTCAGGAAGGTAAATGTTAAAGGGGAAGATTACATAGCCGATCGTAATTTGTTTCTTAATTATACTTTTAAACATGCGACTCCGCTGGAGTCGAAAATCAAAAAGATATCTGCGTTTTCTATAGACATTCGACTCCTCCGGAGTCGGGAAATCCGGAGAAGAACCGAGAGGTTTCTATATGCATGTAACTCCTCCGGAATCGGATGATATATGTTGTTCTTCACGCATGAATTCATTTGATTCCCGTATAAATTTCTTGATCATTCGGTTATTGTTAACAGCGGCGTACCTACAAAACGGCAATTTTATAACTCCGGAGGAGTCAAACGTGTATAGCACGGAAGATGCCACAAAGAAATTACAACTCCGGAGGAGGCGAATATCTGCTGGAAAAGAGAACGGGTGCATATAAGGATTTAATCAAACTGACCAGGGGTCGGAAACCGGTCTGCTGAGCCCCGGAACATTTATACACCGGACAAATGGTTGTTTTATTGTTAAAGGTTTGTTAATCATACCGGCGGCCTTACATTGTGTTGACATTTACACTGTTTTTCATTAATTTTGAATAAATCAATTCTCCAAACCCCAAATCATGGCCAATCTTCCTTTCCCTCAGTTTCTGCAACGATACGGCATTACCCTGTTGTTTGCATCCGACCCGGGAATTATCCCCGGAGCTATCCTCGAAAAACGGCGCAGGGGATATTTCGCTGCCGGACGTATCGACCAGCTGTTCAATGATCCTCCCCCTGCCTGGGATACACAACTTCAACCGGCTAATCTTGTATATGGTACCGTTCAGCGCAGTCTCAGCCTGAACGGCAAGGCAAGTCTTGATGAGTTCGGGATCAGCATCAGCAGCGGACTGAGCTCAGCCAGGAGTGTTGACTTC
>Ga0209607_1003595_pt1 | contig 11847 bp, 11 predicted proteins | sample AD_UKC117_MetaG_FD_184413 | JGI IMG/M metagenome (GOLD analysis project Ga0209607, IMG submission 184413) | Active sludge microbial communities of municipal wastewater-treating anaerobic digesters from Hong Kong - AD_UKC117_MetaG (SPAdes)... | ecosystem: Engineered > Bioreactor > Anaerobic >... | reverse complement strand
CGTTCACCGTTGACCGTTTACCGTTTACGCCCTTGATTTTTCGTCTCACGTCTCACGTCTTACGGCTTTTTTGCCCTTCCAGTCTCCTGTTTCCAGCTTCCTGACTCCTGCTCTTCAGGTTCATTCTTTTGCTTTTTCGATTCCCTATCCCCTATTCACGACAGAACAGATCCCTCGGCAACAAACGCGGTCAGCCCACGCAGGAACAGCCTTGCCACTCCAGGCTCATTCTCCTCTATAAGCACAGTGTTCACGCCTCCGGGGTTTGTGACATCAACCGGAGAGGATACAAGCCCCTCCATCCATGCAGCAGCGGCAGCCGCCGTGGATCCGGTCCCGCAGGAAAGGGTGAAGTCGTTAACGCCCCGCTCCCGGGTCCTGACATCCAGTAAGTTTGGACCAGAAACTTTGAGAAAGTTCACGTTGGTTCCCAGGGGGAAGAGGTCTCTGTCTGACTGGAAGACGATAGCTATCGGCGCAAGATCCCCGGGGCTTCTCCTGTCGCCCGGGTCCTGGAATATGACCGTGTGGGGGACCCCTACTGTCAGATGGCTATATGGAAAGTCCTCGCCTGAGATGTTCTTGTTCTGCCCCCTCTCGACGGAGGTCATGTCGAGAAGACCCATGTCCAGGGTCGCATAGGGGGGTGTCACTTGCGCCGATACAGGCCCCGCCAGAGTTTCTATCGTCATTTTTTTGGGAGCGATCCCCTTCTCAAACGCACAACGTGCAAGGCACCTCGCTCCGTTGCCGCACATCTCACCCTCTGAACCGTCACAATTGAAGAGCCTCATTTTGAAATCGGCATCATCGCTTTTCTCTATGGCCATCAGGCCGTCGGCGCCTATGGATATCCTCCTGCGGCACAGGTTAATAGCCATATCTCTGAGAGAGTCATCTCCGAAAGATCTGCTCCTGTTGTCGATAATGATGAAATCGTTGCCGTTACCCTGCATCTTGGTGAATTTCAGGCCTTCATAATTCATTGACAAACCTCCGCCATCAGGGGTTGATCCCGGTTTTTCGCGCCGCCGAAACCAGACCTTCGCCGGTCTCTTCATCCGCAAGAACGGCCTTTTCGATGCGGGAAAGGCGTTCGTCGAATTTCGCAGCTATCATGCCTATCTCCTTCCGTATGGAAGCCAGCGCTAAGGCCATGTCTCCCGCAACCGGGAAGGAAGTTTCATTGATACTGCTTATCCCGAAAAGTACCTCCTCGCCCCTCCATCTGCCGGGGACTCCCAACATAGTGGCGTGAACCACGCTTCCGTTCCTTTTCAGGAAAGGGAGGGCAGACGTCTGTTGCTCCCGGGAAAGCATCCTTCGAAAGGTCCTGGCTGCATCGGGGTGATATTCCGTGGGATGAATATCCAGCAGATGGACCCTCTTTGCGTCGTCTCTTTCGAAACCCAGTTCATCCCTGGCCGTCCTGTTCATCCAGAGGATCTCTCCGTCAAGGCCAAAGGCAAAGACCATCTCCGCCATGGCATCGAAAAGAGCCAGGAGGTCCCAGGATTCTCTTATCCTGCTTTCGCTTACCTGTAGCCTGCTTATGGTTTTGTCGAACCATCTGGACAGGGCCTCAAGGTCGCACCTGATATTGACGGGAACTGTCTCGAAGGAGTGGGAGGCAAGGCAGAAACACCCTTCGACGACATCCTTGCGGAACACAGGGAGCACTGCCAGCGCGCGAAGACCTTCCGATGAAAGAAGAGTATCTCTCTCACCAAAAACATCATGGAATTGTCCGTACCAGTGAATATTTCGGAGAAGCGCCCTCCCCTGAACCGAGTCGGGAGCCCAGGAGCGATTGGCATCGGAAAAAGACTGGCCGACACCAAAGGAGCATCTAAGGGTAAAGGTATCGGAAGTTTCGTTGAGAAGATACACCCAGCCACAGTCAAGATGCTCCCCCGCTGCCTCCAGAAGAGCCTCAAGGCAGATCGGAAGTGCTTCCTTGAGCGTGGCGGCCCCGGCAAGGGCCATGGCGCGCTCGAATCCCGTCAGCAGAGTTTCCTGGCCAGGTTCTTCTCCCGTCATCTTCGGTATCTCCCGGTCATGAAGACTTCCATAAAAACACACGCGGCCCCCGAAAAAAGGGACCGCGCGATGGATTCCAGTATTTTTAGAATTCGGCGGCCCGGCGATCATGGCCCTTTGGGGCTTTAGACCCGCGGCTTTGCGTCACCGTCTTTCGGCGGTTTTGCCTTTTCGAAACGGTCGATCCTTTGGTAACCCCGATTATACGCCCGAATCTGCCCCTGTCCAGACCAAAATTTTTCCCTGCGCCGTGATTTCTGTGAAACTGTGCGAAAAGGCGGCTTCTGATACTTCGCTACCCTGCATCCGGACCTCAACAGTGGTAATGTCGGGGCCACCGATCACGGGATCTCCCCCCGTCTCCAGTTTTACGGTCAGTTTATTATCCTTGACCAGGCCAAGTTTTTCCCCCTCACCCGTAACCAGCAGAGCCAGAGCAAGGGCGGTGCTGCCGGTCCCGCAGGTGGGCTCGATATTGCCCGTTGCTATTCCGTGAGGGAAGACTGCCCGAAGGTCGCCCCCCACTTTCGGCGAAGTGTCAAAGAGGGAGAGGTGCAGAGAGCTGGAGTATTTTTTCTGTCGGAAAAGAGCCTGAGCCTCCGAGAGCGCCTTGACGGCGGACTGGTTCATCTGCTCGAAATCGGCACCGAGGTAGTTTTCCGAAAGATCTTCCGCCCCCTGGACCAGGTAGTACCCGGACTTGAAGGCCTTGATCCCGTCGAGGTCCACCTCGGCAACACCATCCTCGAAAAGCATCCGCGCGAAAGATGTCATGTCACTGACAACCTTTACGAAAGATCCTTTCCTGATGTGAATACCTATTGAAGATTCCCCCGAGACCAGTTCCAGGGTCACCTTTGTCAGCGGCTCCGTCAGGGTGATGCCGAAACGGGACGCCAGGTCCGTGTCTACAAGGGCCCTACCCAGGACCTGTGTGAACCCCCCGCAGGCAGGGATGAAGTCCCTGTTGGTGATGTCGACGATCAAAGCCCTGAGGCAGTTTTCGCCTTTGGACGGATAGATAAAACCAGCCTGGTCGGCACAGAGATGCAACCTGTCGAGAACCTTCAAAGCCGTTTCCAGAACATCCGACTCGTCCGGAACCTGCCTGCCGTCCAGAAGAATGATAGTGTTGCCTCCCATGTGTCCCTTGATGAAGTCCAGTTCCATATTCCTTATTCCTCCCCGGGTTGCCTGTGTCCTGTAATTTTACACGAAAAGGCAAGGAGACTGGAGACAGGAGTCGGGAAACTGGAAGGGCAAAAGTCTGTCATTCTGAGCGCAGCGAAGAATCTGTTTTTTCGTGAGTCGTGAATCGGAACACCCGTGAATCGTTAATCGTGAGTCGTGAATCGGAAAACCAAGGAGACAGGAAGCTGGAAACAGGAGACTGGAAGGGCAAAGCCTTGTCATTCTGAGGAATGAAATGACGAAGCGGTATCCGCCAGCAGGCGGACGTTCCGCGCCCTTTGCCTACCGGCGGGAATCTGAGTCAGAACCAGATCCTTCGCTACGCTCAGGATGACAAAGCGCACGCCCTCGGCCTTTCCCGCCTCATGTCTCCAGATGCCAGTCTCCTTGCTTTTTTACGCTTTTTTCCCTTGAGCGCCACGCCCTTAAAACTTCACGCTGTAACTGACCACAAAAATGTTGGCATCCATGTTGCTGGTCTGAGAGGCAAGTACTCCATCTCCGGGACGGGCAGCTATCGTCCTGTCATCGGCCATAAGGTAGGTATAGGCAAAGTCCCATGTCCTGTCGTTCTTCGTGTAGCCAAAACCGACCGAGAGGAGGTGTCGATCGCTCATCGGCGCCTGATAATCGATCGTTGAATCCGGTATGGGCGACTGATCGAAAGTGTAGCCGAAGCGCCATGTCCATTCGGGGCTCTTCTTGTACTCTATTCCCAACTGGTACCGCCAGACATTTTTGTAGTTCTTTGGGGAAGTTTTGCTCGGAACCGAACCAAATAAGGGGGGGTCGTACCTGATTGTCATCTCGTCGTAACTACTCCATCCAGTATAAATGGCTCCAACTTCTATGTTTGTTTTTGGCGAAAATTGTTTGCTGATTCCGAACATATACATCTCGGGAAGGGTAATGTCTCCTTTTGCGGAAGTATGATCTTGAAAAATGGGAATTGCACTTTGTGTATCAACAGTTCCGGAAATTGTCAATTTCACTTGACTCCTATAGTGAAGGCCAATCCGGGTGGCTTCGTCAAGTTTGAAGTGCATTCCGACGTTCCAACCATAACCAATATCATCGCCTTTTAGTTGAGCGTCATAAGCGGAAGAAGTACCCATTTTATTTTGTGAATACTCCATCCATAGCACCTCGGCCCCAAGGGAGAGGGAGAAGGAATCATTCACCTTCCAGGCAATATTCGGGTTCAATGAAACCGATTCGATATTGGCGTAGTAGTTATTCTCGTTCCCAAACCACGTCTTTGGATAATCGCTCCCGAGGCCGAACCGGGTCATCATTCCCACTCCGAACCAGACCTTGTCACTCATCTGCCGGGTGTAGTAAAAGTGGGGAGGGATGAAGGTGTGCTCTTTCATGTCGACCGCGGAACCTCCAACCTGGGTAACCATCCCCCTGGGCATGATGAAGGCGAGACCCGTCATGTAACTGCTCCCCGGTATCTGGGTTATTCCCGCAGGGTTATAAGCTATGGCAGAAGGGTCGTCGGCGCGACCGACCATCGCCCCGCCGAGGGCGTTGCCCCTGGCGCTGAAATCGTAGAGGGCAAACCCCGCCCCAAGCGCGGTGCCGCACAAAAGAGCAGAGAACAATAACGCGGCGCAAAGAAAGATCCCGTTTCTTCTCAAATGATGAAGCCTCCTTTTTGGATCGTTGATGGGTTATGGGCGCCGCATTTTCATGGGGACAGCCCCCTTTTTTTAGGCACGTCTGCTTCAGGAACGCAGAACACCCCGTACCAGTTCTTCCATCGCCCTCTCTATCCGCTCCCACCCTTCCCCGGAAGAGATGTCAATACCGAGGTAAGCGTCGGAGGTGCGGGCACGGAGCATCAGGAAGGTCAGCCCAGCCGAAAGGAGGGCACCCATGGCAGCCACATCTCTTCCACCGGCGTCAGGCGCTGCACTTACAAGAGCCTCAATGAGGTCCGCCCCCTGTCTTTCTCTTTTTCTGGCGGAGGCCTCTGATAGTTCATTGCGGGAGACAAGTTCTCCCAGCAGGAGTTCCTGGGCCGACGCAGATCCTCCAATTTCCCTTATATATCCCTTGAGAAGAGCGACGGCGAGGTCCCCCGCATCCGGGGGAGCAGATGCTTTTTCGGCTCCCTCTATCAGTTCACTCATCGATGGCCAGTAGTCACCGCTTGAGGCAAACTCCCGAAGCAGGCCGGGAAGGTCTCCGAAGTAGCGATAAATCAGGACCTTGTCCACACCCGCCCTCCGGGCGATGTTGTTTATCCCGATACCCTGGAAACCCTCACTGGAGAGAACATTCCCCACTGCCTGGAGGATTTTCATCCTGGTCTCTTCCCTGTCCTTCATGGCACCTCCTGTCACCAGCCGGTGACAACTAACTATATGAGATTATTACCAGGCACGTCAAGAAGAATGGGGGAAGCAGGCCGGGAGTGGATGTCTTCTTTCATAGTATGATTATGTTTTGAATACGGCGTCTTAAGGAGCATGACGATGATGGACAAGAAATTCTATCCATGGCAGATCGAGGCATTCGACAGGGTAAAGGGAAGGGACGCCGTTCTGGCCGCGCCCACCGGCTCCGGCAAGACATGGGTGGCCTACCTCTGGGCAGGACTTATGGATATGGAGGGCAATACCTGGCCTCCCGGGTCGAAACGCGTAATATTCACCGCACCCATCAAGGCCCTCAGCAACGAGCGTTACATGGAACTCCGAAGGATGGGTCTGGATGTGGGAATAGAGACCGGGGATTTCAAAAAAAACGAAAGCGCCCCCGTAATATGCTGCACCCAGGAGATTTACTCCCTCAAATACGCCGGCACTGGCGGCCTCAAGGTCGTCGTGGACGAGTTTCACTATATTTTCGATGACCCCGACCGGGCCAGGACATACATCGAAGGGATCAGGGACACCCACCCGGACTCCCCGATACTGGTAATGTCGGCGACTTTCGGGGGAGCCCAATCTGTCGGGGACTACCTGGACAGGATCACCGGGAGACGTTTCGAGGTCTACGAGGGACGCGAAAGGGTGACAAAACTGGTTTTCACCCCCCGAAAACCGGCCCGGTTCGAGAGGCTTCACGATGCCCTGGTTTTCGTTTTCTCCCAGAAGGGAGCCGTGGACCTGGCCTATAAAATTGCCCGAAAAAGGGAAAGAAAAGGGAAAGCCCACAGGGAGAGGCTCTACGAACTTGCGAGCATTCTGGACGTCGACAATGTCCACATGCCTCTTCTGAGGGGTGTTGGGGTTTACCACGGCGGCATGCTCCCCAAGGAGAAACTTCTCGTCGAGTCTGCCTTCCGGGAGAGGATCCTGGACGTCGTATGCGGGACCAACGCCCTTGCCCTTGGCGTGAACCTCCCGGCAGAGTACGTGGTGTTTGCCCAACTGGTCCGCTACCATGACCGTGAACCCATCTCACGCAACGAGTTCTCCCAGATGGCGGGCAGGGCGGGAAGAAAAGGATTGTTCGACACGGGCTTCGTGACCTGGCTGAAAAGTTCCCCCTTCGAATCCAGGGGCGTCGATACCGGGGCCGTATTCAGACACCTGGTAGGGGCTCAGCCTGAAAAAGCGACGGTTTCCCTGAGACCCGATTACGGCAAACTCCTGAAAAAAAGACGCACCGTCATCGACGAAGCCGAATACATTGCGTCCTTCTCCCTCCCCCCTTCAGACCCGAGGATCATTGAAGGACAGTTGATAGCGGGGCTGAAGTTTATCGAAAGATCCATACGGGAAATGGCCGAACCGGAGGCAAGAGAACATTTTCGCGAGACCCTGGCCGATATCTGGTACGGAGAGATGGAGATCGGTGAAAACCTCGAAATGGCCCACCTATTCCTGAAGGACGGAAAAGCCGATGCCCTTACCGCCGCCCAGGTCATCAACCTCTTCGAGAAGAGTTATCTAAAGTCGCTTCTCAAGGTGAAGCGCTTCTCCAACCATATTCCGCCGGGATACCAGATAACGGGGATGCAGTACCTCGACAGGACGGTGGAAGAACTGGACGGGACCATCTACGGATTCGAGGAGAAAATCCAGGAGATAGAGGAGAGCGCCAGGTAGGGCTCTCCTCTATCCTATGTCAGGCAAGATCTTACAGGCCGGGTTGCTCCCCCGGGCAAACTTCCGTTATTTCACCCGTTTCCACATCCAGTGAGTAGATCCTGAAAGGGTAGGATTCGTTCATGTTTGCGTCCCTGTAACCGCTGAAAAAGATCATCTTTCCGTCCGGTGACCAGTTGATGTCCATAGCCAGCATGTCCTCCGGTGTGAGCCTCTTCTTTTCTCCGGAAGCCATGTCGATAATGAACAGGGCCTGGTTCGGCTCGTTGAAGGTCTTCTCGAAAAGCGGCGTGCCCGGAACCGACATGGTAAAGGCCCAAAGGCCCTCACGCTCGGGGTGCGGCAGAAAACGATCCGTAGAGGTCGTGGCGTACTTGTCCCCTGTAAATTTCTCTACGGGCGTCTTCTCCATCAGGTTCCCATCGAGGCCAAACCGGTAAACGAAGAGCCCGTCCTGAGCGATGAGGCTTTTCCCGTCTGGCCACCAGTTGACCGAGCCGGAAAGAACGGGGCCCTCACCGCCTGGTTTGCTCCCCGCAACCCTTCGGAACCCGGTCCCGTCGGGGCGGACAACGTGGATGCTCCAGAAATATTCACTGTCGAACATCAAAAAGGCAATTTCAGAACCATCGGGAGACCACTCCGGGAGCCTTATCCTGCCCCCGCCTTTCAGGACCGAGCGGACACTCATGTTCTCAAGATTCTTGATCCAGATGAAAGATGACTCGGCGCCATCGCTGGCGATCTCTTCGGTCACGTAGACAATGGATCTTCCATCGGGTCCTATGTCAGGATCCAGTCCCATTGCCACATCCACCGCCGTAAGCCCCTTTTCGGCAATCAGGTAGATAATGCCATCCCTTCGGGAAAAGACCATCGGCCCTTCCCAGGCAGACACAGACATGGCAAGACAGGCAATGGCCACGACTGACACCATCATGATCAGAGTTTTTTTCACTTTTGCCATAGTTTCACCTCCCGGCACTATTCTAACCTGCTGACAACCAAATTTGCGTCATGCCCCGTCAATAAGCCCAATGCGGCACCTGGCGCTGGGCCTCTTTGATCTCCTTCCTGTGGGACAGGCAGCGCGGATCCAGTTCCGCGAGGAAGTTCCAGAATCCGGCAGAGTGATTCCGGTACCTGAGGTGGCAAAGTTCATGCAGTATAACGTAGCGGACAAGCCAGGGCTCCAGAAAAAGCAGTTTCTGGTTCAGGTTGATGTTGTTTTTCGTGGAACAGCTCCCCCAGACACTCTTTTGATTCTTGATGGTAAATTTTTCCGGCCGAAGCCCCGTCTCCCCGGAAATTTTCCAGGCAAGAGGCGTTATGTTCTCCACCGCTAGCAGGCGAAGAGACCCTCTTGCATCATTTCTGTCGAGTTCAAGGTTCCTGCCGAAAGCAGGCGAGAAAAAAGTCTCCCGAGGACCGGAAATATCTTCCCGGGAACTCGCAGGGAGAACTCTGTAAAGGGCTTTCTCTATCCAGGACCTTTTTTCCTCGATAATTTCGGCTATTTTATCTTTTGAGAAACCCTTCGGCACCACTATCACAAGACCTTCCGGCGCGTTTACCCTCAGGGTAACCCTCTTTGCCCTTGGATGAGTCTTGATCTGATATTCGAAGTTCCCCTTGTGTTCTTTGGCCAATGATAAATTATCCTCCGTCTCTGGTTTTTTAGAACCGCACGGCCGAGCCCGGTCCATGATATCACCGATCCATAGCCACAGAATCAGGACTTAAGAAATCTTATACAACAAACCGCTTGCAAAGCTCAATAGTAGGGATATACAATTACTTTCGCTGGAGGTGTGCCATGGGGGCCAAAAATGAGGCAAGAGAACTAAGAGAGGCGACGCGGGAACTTTTCAGAAATCTTTCTCTGCTGGACAGGGATCGTGCTTCATGCTGCGGGGTAACGGTGGCCCAATGTCACGCCATTGTAGAGATAGGGCGTCTCGGAAAAGTCTCTCCCGGAATGCTCGCCGAGACCCTGAGACTTGACAGAAGCACCGTCACCAGGCTGGCTGACAGCCTTGTGGCCATGGATTTCATCACCAGGGAGCAGGACCCGGAAGACCGGAGATCCCTGGTTCTGGCATTGACTGAAAAGGGAGAACAATTCCACAGCCTGACGGAGCAGGCAATGGAAGATTTCTACAGATCGATAATACAAAAGATGCCTCCTGAGGAACGAAGGGCTCTCATTACTGGTATTTCAGCCATATCGGAGTCTTACAGAACGGGAGAGTGCAAATGCTTCAGGAACGAGGATAAACCAGCATATTCAGGTGAAGGAGAATAGACGGTAATGGACGATATCAGGGAAAAGGTTCGCAAAAAATACGCCGAGGCCATACGGAACAAGAGATCATGCTGCGGGGGCTCATCATCTTGCTGTGGAGGGACTGAAGCAGGGGACCCCATCACTGCGGGCATCTACGAAGGAGCCGTTCTTGAAAGGATACCCGGAGGTGTCGAGGGCCAATCCTTCGGTTGCGGCAGCCCCGTGGAGATGGCAGGACTTAAGCCCGGTGAGACTGTCCTGGACCTGGGAAGTGGCGCAGGTCTGGACGCTTTTCTCGCGGGCGGAGAGGTGGGAGTTTCGGGAAAGGTCTTCGGCCTTGATATGACCGATGAGATGATCCTTACAGCCGAATCCAACCGGATCCACTGGGGACTGGAAAACGTCGAGTTCCTGAAGGGGTTCATTGAGGAAATACCTCTCCCCGACGAAAGCATCGACGTAGTTGTCTCGAACTGCGTCATAAACCTCTCACCCGACAAGGATGCCGTTTTCCGCGAGATATTCAGGGTCCTCAAGCCTGGAGGGAGGATATCCGTATCGGATGTCGTATTCCTTCGCCCCATTCCGGAGGAGATCCGCGCCAGCATCGACGCGTGGGCAGGGTGCGTCGCCGGAGCCCTTGGAAGGGAAGAATATGAGCAAAAACTTGCTGAGGCCGGGTTCACCGGAATATCGGTCTCTCCGACCAGGGTCTACGATTTCACACCCAGCCAGCTTGAGGAGATGTTCCCTGACCTCTCCGGGGCAAAGTCGCTAGATGCCGGCGGAGTTGCTGCCGGAGCCTGGATCTCCGCCATGAAGCCCAGGCCCATCTGAGGTATCCGGATCTTCACCGCCAAGGTCCAGGATCGAACGGATGTGATCGATACTGTCGCGCAGGGTCTGCCTCTGGTCTTCGAGCGCCTGCGCGCACGCTTCCGTGATCTCCTCCCTGTGGGAGAGAATGTAGACACGCGTCGCTGATTCAAGGTCGAGTGAAAGGTCAGCGGCAAGCTCTCCGATCTCCTCGTCTCCTTCTTCGACACGACAATCGCATAAAGCACCGTTAGCGCCTTTGCGAATAACGCAACCCAGAGAACCCCACGAAAATTTCAGGGGGCGACCGCCTGCAGCCCTTGCAACAGATTCAAGGAAACGTTCAGCCTCTCCTTCCAGCCTGCTCTGAAGGCTCCTCAACTCTTCAATGGGTTCATCAAGAAGACCTGCTTGCCTCTTCAGCCTCTCCATGGCTTCACTCAAAGAATTTTCCAAAAGATATCTCCTCACTTTATGGTATCAGTGATAGTCACTCCTGCCATTTAAAATCCCTTTCGTGATGGCCCGGTCCGTTCTCACAGCCGTTATGTCCGTCATCGAAAGGTATGCTCTCCGGAATCTCCTCCGATACCGGCTCGATATGAACAGAAACGAATGAGTCCTCACCGTGGATACTTCTCACAGCTTTCTCTGCCATGGTCGCAATATCGTGTGCTTCAGTTATGCGAAGATCTCTATCAACCAGAATATGCACCTCAACTGCGACATTGGCTCCTATGCGCCTTGTCCTCAGGTGATGCGCCCCCTCAACTCCAGGAACTACAAGAATGGCGCCCATGATCTCGTCTTCCTGCTCGGCGTCAAGGGACTCCTCGAGAAGTTCGCTCAGGCTCCTGATCGTTATCGGAAGCGCCACCCTCACGATGACCGCTGCCACGATGAGGGCCGCGACAGGGTCAAGCACCCTGGCCCCTGGCCCCAGGAAGATCGCTCCCCCGATGCCAAAAAGCGTCCCCACCGAGGAGAGCGCGTCAGAGCGGTGATCCCAGGCTTTTGCCATGAGAGCATCGCTGGAGATCTGGATGGCCGTTCTTTTTGTGTAGAAGTAAAGCCATTCCTTGACGGCAATGGACAGACCCGCCGCAATAAGAGCTATCATTCCAGGCCGGGGTATCGTCTCTCCCTTGAGGACAAGCAGCACTCTCCTGCCTCCGCTGTAGAAGATTCCCGCCGCCACGGCAAGGAGCGTGACTCCCACTATCACTGTCGTAAGGGTCTCGAATTTGCCGTGCCCGTAGTCGTGGGACCTGTCGACAGGACGGCCCGTGACCTTGAAGCCGATGACGGCCACGATATCCGTCGCGAAATCGGAAAGGGAGTGCACCGCGTCGGCGACCATTGCCGCGCTGTTCCCCGCAAAACCTGCGATAAACTTGAATATGGTGAGACCGACATTCACCACAAGCCCGACCCATGAAACAAAGAGGG
>Ga0209607_1003593_pt1 | contig 11848 bp, 11 predicted proteins | sample AD_UKC117_MetaG_FD_184413 | JGI IMG/M metagenome (GOLD analysis project Ga0209607, IMG submission 184413) | Active sludge microbial communities of municipal wastewater-treating anaerobic digesters from Hong Kong - AD_UKC117_MetaG (SPAdes)... | ecosystem: Engineered > Bioreactor > Anaerobic >... | reverse complement strand
CGAACTGTTCCCGCTGCTGCTGTCGGTTATGTCCACCGGCATCACCCACGTGCGCGCCGAGGAGTATTCCGACCTGCGCACCTACGGTGCCCCCGACGTCCTGCGATACGTGATGGGGTTCGGTGCCACGCCGGAGAAGGCACTCAACGGTCCCATGCACAAGCTGCTCAGCGGCGGCTTTGTCCAGTCTGTGCGGCTGATCGTCGACCGCCTGGGTTTCGCAGCCGAACCGGTGATCCAGAGCAATCAGCAGGTGGCGGTGGCGACTGCGCCGATCGACTCGCCGATCGGGGTCATCCAACCTGGCGAGGTCGCCGGGCGCAGGTTCCGCTGGGACGCGGTGGTGACCAACGCGATCGTCGTCCGCGTCGCGGTGAACTGGCTGATGGGACAGGACAATTTGGATCCGGCATGGTCATTCGGCCCGGCCGGTGAGCGCTACGAGATCGAGGTGCGGGGCCACCCCAACACCTTCGTCACCGTCAAGGGTTGGCAACCGGAGACCGTCGAGCAGGGGCTGATCAGCAATCCCGGCGTGGTCGCCACCGCCGCGCACTGCGTCAATTCCATCCCGGCCGTCTGCTCGGCCGAACCGGGCATCCGCAGCTTCTTCGATCTGCCCCCGCTGACCGGACGGGCTGCCCCCTTGTTCAGACAGCCGCGCTAACCATCGCCAATGCGGCACGAGGCCGATCGTTCACCGGCTGGGCGGCTCCCTCGCCGATGCGAGTAACCAATCCGATGCTCGCAGCAGGTTGGGCAGTTGCCTTCGGTAGTGAGCTACTGCCATCGAGGACAGCTTCACTGCCGTGGCTTGGCGGGGGTTCACCGCAAGCTTGGAGCTTCTTGCCGTGCCGGCCGGTGGAGTTCTGCAAGCACGCGTGACAGTCTGGGCGAATGGCCTACCTCAAGCCGCCGTGGTTCGTCGTCAGGGTGTTCAACAAGTTCGCTATGGCCACGGGCATCTCGGGATCGGAAACCCTCACAGTGACTGGGCGGAGCAGCGGAGCGCACCAGCAGATCCCCGTGATCAGCGTGGACGTGGACGGCGCGAAGTACCTGGTGTCCACCCGGGGAGAATCGCAGTGGGTCAAGAACCTTCGTGCCGATCCTGTGGTCACACTCAAGACGCGGACTTCCGTGGCCCGTTTCTCCGCCTCGGAGATTCCGGTGGAACAGCGCCCCCCGATCCTCGCCGCCTATCGGATCAGGGCGGGTAAACAGGTGGACGGCTACTTCGCCAAACTGCCCGACCCGGCCGACCATCCCGTGTTCAGGCTCGCCCCGGTCTAGGGAGTGCGGGGCGCGTTGCCGGGCCCTATGGTTCGAATCATGGCGATGGCGGACGTGGAGGCGGTAGATGACCACTCTCGATGAGCTCGACGCCGTGTGGGACGCGCTGCGGCGTCGATTTCCGGGGTCCCTCAGCGGCACACGGTGCTGCGGCCCCGGCTAGCATCAACTCATGGCACGCAGCGTCGCGCGTTCACGCGCGATTCCGGTCAGCCCCGGTGATGCGTTCGAAAGAACCCTCCCGATGTCACTGCCCACGCTGTTCCGGCGCTGGTACGGGCCGATCCCGCCAATCAAAGAGATCCGTGACCAGCACGGCGACTGGAATAGGGTCGGTGAGACGCGCACCATCGCCCTGGTGGGCGGCGGCACCATGCGGGAGACGCTGACCGAGATAGACCCGGCGCGGTCGTTCGGGTACACGATCACCGACGTCACCGGTCCGATGGCCCTGCTGATCGACCATATCGAGGGCGCCTGGATCTTCGATCCCGCCGGCACCGGCACACGGGTCACCTGGCGGTGGATCCTGTACCCCAAGTCGGTGCTCAGCGCGCCCGCGCTGCCGGTGTTCGCCCGGTTGTGGCGTGGGTACGCCGGCCAGGCGTTGGAGTCGCTCTCGGACTACCTGGTCGGTTGAGTCGATTGTCCGACTCCTCCCCGTCGCTGCGCTCCGGATCTTCGTCGGACTAGCCATGTGCCGACTTTTCGGCCTGCATGCCGGACGCAACGTGGTCTCCGCGACGTTCTGGCTGCTCGACGCCCCGGATAATCTGGCCGAGCAGAGCCGACGCAACCCGGACGGTACCGGCCTCGGCGTCTTCGACCGCAACGGCGAACCCGAGCTTCGCAAGCAGCCGATGGCAGCCTGGCGCGACCGCGACTTCCACAGTGAGGCCCACGAGATGACCGGGACGACGTTCCTGGCGCATGTGCGGTACGCGACCACCGGTGCGCTGGATGCGGCCAACACCCACCCTTTCCTGCAGGGCGGCCGGATCTTCGCGCACAACGGGGTGGTGGAGGGCCTGGACCTCCTCGACGACCGGGTATGTTCGGTGGGGGTAGCGGATCTGGTTGGGGGACAGACGGATTCCGAGCGTGTCTTCGCCTTGATTACCGCTGCGGTGCGCGATCGCCGCGGGGACGTGGCCGCGGGCATCGGCGACGCCGTCGGTTGGATTGCCGGCAACCTGCCGCTCTACGCGCTCAACTTCCTGCTGTGCACTGCGACTGATATGTGGGCCCTGCGTTATCCGGACTCCCACGAGTTGTATCTGTTGGACCGGCGCCACCCCGGCCCGGCAACAGACGATTCCCTGGACCTGCGCACACACCGTATCCACGCCCGCTCCCAGCGCCTGAGTCAACTGCCCTCAGTGGTGTTCGCCAGCGAACCGATGGACGACGATCCGGGCTGGCGGCTGCTGGATCCAGGCGAGTTGGTGCATGTCGATGCCGACCTCGACATCACCAGTCGACTGGCGTTCCCGCACCCTCCGCAGCACCTGCTGAGTAGGGCCGATCTCAGCCCAGCCGTGCAGGCGGCCCAGCACGATCAGCCCGGTCGGTGATCGGCAACGGCTCGCACGAGGGCGTCAGGACCGGTCGCCGTCCGCGTCTTCGAGGTCGTCCAGGGCTCGGGCGGCCAAGTCGTGGCCCAGTGTGATCATGTCGGCGGCCCGGTGGAAGTCCAGGCTTCGGCAGGCGGTGCGCGGGACCTCGATGAGCAGATCGGGCGGATAGGCAGCCATCTGGTGGCGGGCGAGCGCCGCCTGGGCGATGTCGATACTGCGCATCATCACCGCGAAGCTGCTGAGTTTGGGAATCCCGCGGCCGGTGTAGACGAGTTCGTCATCGGCCGCGGCCTCCTCGGCGGCGGGATCACCGGCGTCGAGTTCGGCGATGTCGAACGGCTCGGCGGTGGCGCCGAACCGGTCAAAGAGGGCAGAGGTGCTGCGCATCAGCCGGTTGAGTCGCTCGCGGGTGGGCCGGGCGTCGCCGGCCGGGGTGTCCTCGACGGCGTCATTCTCGGTTCCAGAGACGCTGACCGCGATTGTCAGGTCGGCGTTGACCGAGGCGATCGGCGCCATCGGCAACGGGTCGAGGATGCCGCCGTCGGCCAGCAGTCGCCCGTCGAGGACATGCGGGGCGATGATCCCCGGGATCGCGATCGAGGCACGGATGGCCTCGTCGACCGGGCCGCGCTGCAGCCACACCGACTTACCCGTGATCAGGTCGGTGGTCACCGCCGTGTACGGGATGGGTAGGTCCTCGATGCTGGCCTCACCGACGAGGTCGCGCACCGCGTCGAGGATCTTGCCGGCCCGGAACGCACCGGCCGCGCTGATGGACGGATCAAGCAGTCGGAGTACCGCCCGCTGGGTCAGCGTCGTCGCCCAGCCCGCGAACTCGTCGAGGGAGCCCGCGGCGAGGAGTCCGCCGACGAGCGCCCCCATCGACGATCCAGCGATCCCTACGACCTCGTATCCCCGTTCTCCGAGTTCGTTGATGACACCGATGTGGGCGTACCCCCGGGCACCTCCGCTGCCGAGTGCCAGCGCGACGCGTTTGGCCATGGGTTAGTTCCGGCCCGGTTTAGCAGCCACCGCCGGCGGCGGCCTCAACGGCGAGGATGACGCCGGCCTGCTGCGCGGCGCTGAGGTCGGGCCAGGTGGTCATGAAGGTTGCGCGGCCGGGTTCGTTGGAGGCCTGTATCTCCTGGAGATAGGGCTCTACCAGGTCATTCGGATCGCCGCCCTTGGCGTCCATCCACTCCTTGGCGGTCAGGCAGGCCTGCGCGTACTGCTCCTCAGTGGACTGGGCTGGTTCGTCGACCCGGGTGGTCACCCCGCCGGGGGAGATCCCGATGGCCTGGCCCTCGGGATGGTGGTCGTGCTGTCCGCCCGGTTGCCCGGCGGGGGTCGCGGGCTGCTCCGGGACGGTCCTGGGCCCGGAGCCGGGCGAGCAGGCGGTCAACAGGGTGGCGGTGAGCGCGGCGAGCGCGCAGTGAACTCTGCGGGGCATGGCGACTCCTACGACTGATAATCCTGGGTGACCAGACCTCGCAAGCGTTCGGTCTTCTCCGGTGTCCAGTCCGGCGGCTGCATGACCGCGGCCCAGCCGTTGACCGCGTCCTTGACGTAGCGGTGGCCGTGGCCGTCGGGCACGTCGACGGCGACCGCCATATCGGCGGCCACCTGCAGGAAGGTCACTACCGGAATCCAGTGCATGTCACTGGAGACGTCGTAGCCGCGTGGCTCGCGCAGCCAGTCCGGTTCGGCGAACAGAAGTTCGGGGGTCCACCAGGCGATCGGGTCGGAGGCGTGCTGCAGGTAGACGATCCGCGGCTTGCCCCACGGTGCGTCGGGGCGGCCGAGGTTCTCGGCGCGGGCGGCGAACCGCACGTTGGCGCCGTCGTCGAAAATCGGCAGCCACTCCGGCGAGCCCGGGTCCCGGTTGTCGGTGATGAAGTCGCGCATCGTGTTCTGGAACGTCGGGCCGGAGAACAACGCGCCGTTGGTGCGGGCAATGATGTTGTTGGGCGTCAGGAACGGGGCTTCCCCGCCGAAGGAGCCCAGGCTCTCGCCGAACACCACGATCTTGGGCCGCTGAGCTTCGGGCAGGGCCCGTACCTTCTCGTCGACCGCCTCGAACAGTGCCTGGCCGGCGTGGCGGGCGTTCTCTTTGTCGACGAGGAAAGACAGCCAACTGGGTAGGAACGAGTACTGCATGCTGACGATGGCGGTGTCGCCGTTGAACATGTATTCCAGCGAATCGGCCTCAGCGGCGTTGATCCAGCCGGTGCCCGTGGTGGTGGCGACGGCAATCACCTTGCGCTTGAGCCCGCCGGCGCGTTCCAATTCCTTCGCGGCCAGTTCGGCCGTCTCGCGGATTCCCTCGGCGGAGTGCAGTCCGGCGTAGGCGCGGATCGGCTCTAGGGCCGGGACCTTGTTGAACTCGGCGAGTTGGGCGGCGGTGGGTCCGTTGCGGACGAAGATTCGGCCCTGATGGCCCAGTGACTCCCAGGACACCAGCGAGCCAGGGCCACCGGAGCGCAGCGGTGTGGTGGGTGGCGACTGGTTGGGGTCCAATTCGTCGTTGACCGACGAGAAGGTCTTGTTCAGCAGGCTCATGGAGCCGCGGACTACCACGCCGTTGAGGATCGCGATACCGACCGACAACAGCAGGAACACCGCGACGACGGCCGAAACGCGCGGCGGCGCGATGCGCTCAAGCTGGCGCACCAGGAACCGCGCCAGTCTGCCGATGAGCTGGCCGACCTCGACGAACAGGAACAATAGGATGACCGCGAGCACCCCGGCCTGAAAGTAGTTGTACCACTTCAGCTGTGGCACACCCATCAGCTCCCGAACATGGCCCTGCCAGTACCGGAAGTAGACCACGCCCAGAACCAACCCGATCAGTCCCGCCGCCACCAGGATCGGCCAGGCCCAGCGGGGTGCGGGTGGGCTGGTCGGACGGGACCGCATGAAACGGACCAGCCACACGGCGAACACGCCCAAGCCGTACCCGATCGCGCCGGCGGCGCCGCTGACGATCCCCTGGAACAGCGGGCCGCGTGGCAGCAGCGACGGCGTCATCGACAGCCACAGGAAGATCATCCCGACCGCGGTGCCGGTGAAGGTGTAGCGGCGCTGCCACCAGTCCCGCTCCGGTTCGTCGGCTTTCGCGACGGTTGCTTCCGCTTCGTCGACTGTCACCCGGTGAACCTTAGTGGGGGGAGGCTTAGCGGTGGGCGAATGTGGGTGCGCGCTTCTCGGTGAAGGCCGCCATACCCTCGCTCTGGTCGTCGGTGGCGAACGCGGAGTGGAACAGCCGGCGTTCGTAGAGCAGACCCTCGGCGAGACTGGACTCGAAGGAGCGGTTGACCGCCTCCTTGGCCATCCGGGCCGCTGAACGCGACATCTGCGAGATCGTCGTCGCCACTGCGTTGGCCTCGTCGAGAAGTTGATCTGCGGCGACCACTCGGGAGACCAGACCGCTGCGCTCGGCTTCGGCGGCGTCGATCATGCGTCCGGTGAGGATCATGTCCATCGCCTTTGCCTTGCCGATCGCGCGGGTCAGGCGCTGCGAGCCGCCCATACCGGGAAGCACGCCGAGCTTGATCTCGGGCTGACCGAACTTGGCGGTGTCGGCCGCGATCAGCACGTCGCACATCATGGCCAACTCACACCCCCCACCGAGCGCGTAACCGGCGACCGCGGCGATCAGCGGGGTGCGAACCGCGGCGAGCCTGCCCCAGGCCGCGAAGAAGTCGGCTTCGAAGACCTCGGAGAACGACAGCGAGGCCATCTCCTTGATGTCCGCGCCGGCGGCGAAGGCCTTCTCCGAGCCGGTAATAACGATTGCCCCGATTCCGGGATCACTGTCGAAATCGGCTGCGGCGGCGGTGACCTCGGCCATCACCTGGGTGTTGAGGGCGTTGAGCGCTTTTGGCCGGTTCAGCGTGATGGTGCCGACGCGCTCCGACCGGCTCACCAGAATGGTCTCGTAGCTCACTTGTCCTCCGCTCATTCGGTTGTTCAGAAGGTCAGGTCGGGATCGGCCGGGGTGAAATAAGCCTCGACGTCTTCGCGGGTCACCGCGGTCAGAGCCGCCGGCGACCACCGCGGGTTGCGGTCCTTGTCCACCAGCTGGGCGCGGATGCCCTCGACGAGGTCGTGGGAGCGCAGCGACGCGCACGAGACCCGGTATTCCTGCACCAGCACCTCTTCCAGGGTGGCCAGGCCCGCGGCGCGCCGAACCGCTTCCAGGGTGACAGAGAGCGCGATGGGCGAGCGGGTAGCGATCAGCTCGGCGGCCTCGTTGGCCGGCCCTTCGGCGTGGCCGCGCAGGGCGGCGACGATATCGGCCACCGTATCCCCGGCGTAGCAGTCGTCGATCCAGCTCCGGTTCTCGGCCAGTGTGCTGGGCGGAGGCTGCTGGGCGTGGGCCTCGACCGCGGCCTCCACTCCCGCGCCGACGATCTCGGCGACGAACGCCTCCAGATCGGCGTGCGGCACGTAGTGGTCGGCGAAGCCCAGTGCGACCGCGTCGGCCCCGGTGAAGGGCGCCCCGGTAAGGGCGGCGTGCAAGCCCAGGTTTCCGGGCGCCCTCGACAACAGGAAGGTGCCGCCGACATCGGGGATGAAGCCGATGCCGACCTCGGGCATCGCGATCTTGGACCGGTCGGTCGCTACCCGGATGTTGCCGTGCGCGCTGACGCCGACTCCGCCACCCATCACGATGCCGTCCATGAGGGCCACGTAGGGCTTGGGGAAGCGGCCGATGCGGGCGTTCAGGCGGTACTCGTCGAACCAGAACTGCCGGGCTTCGGCGCCGTCGGCCCGCGCGCTGTGGTAGATCGCCACGACATCCCCGCCGGCGCAGAGTCCGCGCTCGCCGGAACCGGTGAGGACGACGGCGCGAACGCTGCCGTCCTGCGTCCACCGCTCGAGTGCGGCGTCGATGGCGCCGACCATCGTGTGCGTCAGCGAGTTGATCGCCCTGGGCCGGTTGAGCGCGAGGAAGCCGACCCCGCCCTCGACGTGGGCGAGGACCTCGGCGGTCTCGGGACTCACCTGCGCATCTCTCCTCGGAATCGGCTGAACCAAAGCTTGGATCTCCAACTTTTACCAGGGTCGATCCGGCAGGCCGCCACCGGCATGGGGGGTAAGGTTGTCCTACAACGGCGAAACTGTGAGGTTCCTGGGAACCGATCGGGAACAATCGTTCGTTGACTCAGTGTTCGACTCGTTCGCTGACGCAGTGTTCTACACACTCACTTGAGAGGATCCACGGTGCGGGAATCCAGCAACCCGGTATTTCGTTCGCTGCCTAAACAACAGGGCGGCTACGCGCAGTTCGGCGCCGGTATCGCCGGCGCCACCCAACAGGTGGGTTACCAGGCAGAGCCCTACACGACCTACCCGCCGCAGACCGGTGTCTCGCGGCCCATGACTATCGACGACGTCGTCACCAAGACCGGAATCACCCTCGGTGTGCTGTCCGTGGTGGCGGTGATCTCGTACTTCATCGTCGGAGGCAATCCCTCGCTGGCGATGCCGTTCACCCTGGTCGGTGCCCTCGGCGGTCTGGGCCTGGTGCTCGTCGCCACCTTCGGCCGCAAGCAGGACAACCCGGCCATCGTGCTCAGCTACGCCGCTCTGGAGGGCCTGTTCCTGGGCGCCATCTCCTGGGTTTTCGGCAACGTTGTGGTGGCCGATGGGAACGCGGGCGCGCTGATAACCCAGGCCGTCCTCGGCACCACCGGGGTGTTCTTCGGCATGCTCGTGGTCTACAAGACCGGCGCCATCCGGGTCACCCCGAAGTTCACCCGATTCCTGGTGGCCGGCATGGTCGGCGTCCTGGTGCTGATGCTCGGCAACCTTGTGCTCGGCATGTTCGGCGTTGGCGGCGGCGAGGGTATGGGCCTGCGGTCCGGTGGTCCGCTGGCCATCATCTTCTCGCTGGTGTGCATCGGCCTGGCGGCCTTCAGCTTCCTCGTCGACTTCGACTCTGCCGATCAGATGATCCGCGCCGGGGCGCCGGAGAAGGCGGCCTGGGGCGTCGCCTTGGGCCTGACTGTCACCCTGGTCTGGCTTTACATCGAGATCCTGCGCCTGCTGAGCTACTTCCAGCAGGACTAGCTCACCGCGCCGATTCTGCGCCCAGGTCGCGATTTGTTCATAGATCGCTACCTGGGCGCAGTCTCGTTATGACGCGGGTCAGCTCAGCCGCTCGATCACCATCGCCATACCCTGCCCGCCGCCCACGCACATGGTCTCCACACCGAACGTCTTGTCGTGGGTCGACAGGTTGTTGAGCAGCGTGGCAGTGATGCGGGCCCCGGTCATGCCGAACGGATGCCCAAGGGCGATCGCACCACCGGAGACGTTGAGCTTGTCCTCGTCGATGCCGAGATCGCGGGCCGAGCCCAGCACCTGCACGGCGAACGCCTCATTGATCTCGAACAGATCGATGTCGGAAACAGACATCTTGGCGTACCCCAAGGCCTTCTTGACGGCCTCGACCGGTCCGAGCCCCATGATCTCTGGGGACAGTCCGCTCACCCCGGTGGCGACGATGCGCGCCAGCGGGGTGAGCCCCAACTCCTTGGCCTTGGTGTCGGACATGACGATCACCGCCGCCGCTCCGTCATTGAGCGGGCAGGCGTTGCCCGCGGTGACCGTTCCGTTCGGGCGGAACACCGGCTGAAGCTGGCTGACCTTCTCGTAGGTCGTCCCCGCGCGGGGGCCGTCGTCGGTCGAGACCACGGTCCCGTCCGGCAGCGTCACCGGCGAGATCTCGCGGGCGAAAAACCCGCTCTTGATGGCCTCCTCGGCGCGATTCTGGCTGCGCACGCCCCAGCGGTCCTGATCCTCCCGGCTGATGCCGGTGTAGAGCGCGACGTTCTCGGCGGTCTGGCCCATCGCGATGTAGACGTCGGGCAACAGGCCGTCCTCGCGGGGGTCATGCCAGGACGTGGCACCGTCGGCGGCCGCGGCGGCGGTGCGGGCCTCGGCGTCGGCGAACAGCGGGTTGTGGGAGTCGGGCCAGCCGTCCGAGGTGCCCTTCGCGAACCGCGACACAGTTTCCACGCCGGCGGAGATGAACGCGGAGCCCTCGCCGGCCTTGATGGCGTGGAAGGCCATTCGGGTGGTCTGCAACGAGGACGAGCAGTACCGGTTGACGGTCACCCCCGGCAGGAAGTCGTAGCCGAGTTCGACGGCCACCACCCGGCCGATGTTGAAGCCGGCCTCGCCCCCGGGCTGGCCGCAGCCGAGCATGAGGTCGTCGATATCGCGCGGGTCGAGTGCGGGCACCTTGTCGAGCGCGGCCCGCACCATCTGGGTGGCCAGATCGTCAGGGCGCATGGTGACCAGCGAGCCCTTCCCGGCGCGGCCGATGGGGGAGCGGGCGGTGGAGACGATGACGGCTTCGGGCATGGGCTGACTCCTGGTTGTGCGGTGGGATACCTGAAACCTAGCCGCCGGAAAGTTCGGCCGGGGTGTAAACCCCGTTGGTCCGCCGGCGCAGCAACCGGCTCAGCGGCGCACGACCTTTTGCCGCCCAAGGCAACTGCGGCCCATCCTCGCCGAGAGCGCGGCACAGCGCGGTCAGCAACTGTTCGGCTGCCAGCGCGTATCCGGTTGCTGAGGGATGGTAGCGGTCCTCGGCGAACAGCAGCTCCGGTTCGGTCTCGAAGTGCGGTGCCAGCAGGTCGGCCAGCGGCACCGGGATCCCGCCGGCGGCACGAACCTCGGCGGCCTGCGCCCTGGCCAGCCGCAGGCCCAGCGAGCGTGCGGTCCAGCGCAGGGGCTGCGGAATGGCGGTGATGACCCCGAAATCCGGGCAGGTGCCGACCACCACAGCGGTGCCCCCGGAGCGCAGTCGCCGGACCGCGGCCCCGAGTCGTCGCGCCGAGGGGCCGATGCCGTTGAGCGCGGTGACGTCATTGGCGCCGATCATGATCACCGCGGCATCGGGGGGCGGGCCGGCGACCAGCATGGCGTCCACCTGGCCGGCCAAACCCTTCGAAGTCGCGCCCACGAGAGCCTTCGTCGACAGCCGGACCGAGGTTCCGGAGCGCTCGGCGAGCCCGCGGGCCATCAGCGCGCCGGGGACCTCGTCGGGCTCCCGGCATCCGTAGCCGGTCGCGGTGGAGTCGCCGAACACCATCAGGTGCAGGTCAAAGGGGATTGTGCGCTCCCAGCGGCATGGCGGGCGGCCGCCTGGGGCGTAAACGCCGTCCGCGCGGGGTGGGACGTCCCAGGCTTTGGGGATGACGCTGCGTGCCTGTTCGGCCTGCCCGGTCAGCAGGTTGCAAGCACCCAGCACCGCGCTGCCGGTCGAGGCCAGAACGCCCGCGACGGCCAGTACCTTGGTGGACCCGAACCGGCTGGTCACGCAAGTCAGTGTCGCCCCGCCAGCCCTGGTTTGCGATCACGGACCGATATCAGATCCGGCAAAATCCGCTATCTCTGGTTGTGGGTTGGGTCACACATGTCAAGCTTGTGGCGCGGGCCCGGCGAGACCGGACCGGCGGCACATCACTACAACGATGTAGGGAGTGTTTGATGACCGCTCCGAACAAGGTCGACACCGCCACCCGGGCTGCCCGCCCTCGCCGGTATCCGGTGAGCGACGGCGCACCGGTCGAACTCATCGAGGACGGCCCCAGCCTACCCGCGCGACTGGTGTCGCTGGGTACACGACTCACCATGTGGCCGACGCTGGCCGTACTCAGTCATGTTCCGCACCTGCCCTGGCCGTTCGGGTTGGTCGACGTCGTGGCACGGGCGCTGTTGCCGGCGCCGGGCACGGTACGGGCCACCGTCGGTCTGCCCAACGCCTCGGCCCAACTGGTTCGCGCACCCGGGGTGCTGCCCGCCGACGGGCGCCGCCGGGTCGTGCTCTACCTGCACGGCGGGGCGTTCCTGACCTGCGGGGTCAATTCGCACAGCCGCATCTCGGTTGCCTTGTCGAAGTTTGCCGACTCGCCCGTGCTGGTGGTCGACTACCGGCTGATCCCCAAGCACACCATCGGGAT
>Ga0209607_1003592_pt1 | contig 11851 bp, 9 predicted proteins | sample AD_UKC117_MetaG_FD_184413 | JGI IMG/M metagenome (GOLD analysis project Ga0209607, IMG submission 184413) | Active sludge microbial communities of municipal wastewater-treating anaerobic digesters from Hong Kong - AD_UKC117_MetaG (SPAdes)... | ecosystem: Engineered > Bioreactor > Anaerobic >... | reverse complement strand
ACGGTCGCAGTTGCAGCGAGCGGCCCGATGTCCGATCTCGGCTAACGGGTAGCGCAGCCATGTGGGCGGGTTTCCGGGTGGCTGGATGGGTGCTGGTGGTTTCGTTACTGCTGACCGCCTGCCAGGCACTGGACTATGAAGGCCAAGCTCCCGCCTATCGCATTCCAACCGGAACCGTGCTCGAACTGCATCGGGATCTGATCGTTCCGCCGGGTCAGGCGGGTGTCAACATTCAGGGCACGGCCATCGGTGATCGGTATCGCTACGACGCCGTCTGCCGATTGGAGGTGTTGACCGTCGACGATTCGCCGCGTCCCGTGCGGACCGATCATTTCACGGTGGAGCGGGTCGGTCGTGAGTGGGAAATCTTTTCCAGCCGGGCTTCTGGCCTGCGTTACGTCGCCCTGTTCGAACGGGACGGTCCTCACCTGCTGTTGTTCACCACCTTTCTATACCTGCGTTCGGAACGGCAGCCGGATGTGTTCCGGCTGGCCTGCGGGCACTTGCAGAACAGCGATCAGAACCCGCGTCATCTGACCGTGGCGGAAATTCGCGCCACGCTGGCGCCGGTCATGACCTTGCAATAGGGCCGCTCCAACGATCCGGCGCGAGCTACAGCAGAAACACCGTCGCCAGTCCCAGAAAGATGAAAAAACCCATGCCGTCGGTGATGAAGGTCAGCAGCACGCTTGACCCGAGTGCCGGATCGCGTCCCAGTCGATGCAGGATCAGGGGAATGGCCACGCCCATCAGGGCCGCGAGCAACAAGTTCAGCAGCATCGCCGCCGCCATCACCAGCCCCAGTGGCAAGTTGCAATACAACAGGTAGGCGAACAGCCCCACCGTGCTTCCCCACGCCACACCGTTCAGCAAACCGACGCCGATTTCTTTGAACACCAGGTGCCAGGTATTTTCCGGGGTGATTTCGCCCAGTGCCAGACCGCGTACCACCAGGGCGGTGGTCTGGTTGCCAGAGTTGCCACCGATGCCGGCCACGATCGGCATGAGCGTGGCCAGTGCCACGATCTGGGTGATGGCGTCCTCGAACAGGCCGATGGCTCGCGAGGCGATAAAAGCGGTGCATAGATTGATCGACAGCCACAGCCAACGGTTGCGGGCGCTGTCCCAGATCGGCGCGAACAGATCCTCGTCGCCGCGCAGACCGGCCATGTTCAGCGCGTCTTCCTCGGACTCCTCGCGGATGTAGTCGATCACTTCGTCCACCGTGAGCCGACCGACCAATTTGCCGCGTTCGTTGACCACCGGCGCCGACACCAAGTCGTAGCGCTCGAAGGCACGGGCCGCGTCGGCGGCATCCTCGTTGCAGTGGAATATCACCGGATCGGCCAGCATCAATTCGGCGACCTGCTTTTGCGGATCGTTGAGTAGGAGGGCTCGCAACGGCAGTACACCCTTGAACAGGTGGCGGCCGTCGACCACGAACAGGCTGTCGGTGTTGGGTGGTAGATCGTCCCGGCCGCGCAGCAGTAGCAGCACCTGTTCGACCCGCTGGTTTTCGCGCACCGTCAGCACATCCTGATACATCAAGTGGCCGACCGCGTCTTCCGGATAGGCCATGGTGGCTTGCAGCCAGTCGCGGTCACGGGCGTTCAGCGATTGCAGGACTTCCGTCAGGATCTCTTCGGGTACCGCCTCGGCCAGTTCGGCCAAATCGTCGGCGTCAAGCTGGCCCAGTACCCGCACCAGCGCCGGCCGCTCCAAAATCTCGATCAGCGAATCCCGCACCGCATCCGAGACTTCCAGCAGCACCTCACCGCCGCGCCCGTCCTCGATCTGCCGCCAGACCAGTAAGCGATCGTCCAGCGGCAGTGCCTCCAGGATGTAGGCGATGTCCGCCGGATGCAGGCTGCGCAGCTTGAGTTGCAGTTCGACCAGGTGCTGGCGGTGCACCAGCGATTCGATCAGATTATGGCGAGGGCTGGCGCGGTCACGATCCACCATGCTCTCGACCAGCCGGTGCTTCTCCAGCAGCTTGACGATCTGCCGCAGGTGATCCTCCACCTTGTGGGTGGATTTGTGAGAAGCGGTGGCATCGGTCACGGCAGGGTCGCGGGTCCGGGATGGCGGGGGCGGTCAACCGGCGACGTGCTCGCGCCCGCCGTAGCGGCGGATCACGTAATCGGTGACGATTTGCTGGAATTCGGCGGCGATATTCTCGCCCTTGAGCGTTACGGTCTTTGCGCCGTCGACGTAGACCGGCGCCACCGGCACTTCGCCGGTACCCGGCAGGCTGATGCCGATGTGGGCCTGCTTGCTCTCGCCGGGGCCGTTGACCACGCAGCCCATCACCGCCACGGTCAGTGCCTCGACGCCGGGATAGCGTCCGCGCCAGACCGGCATCTGCTCGCGTAGGTAGCCCTGAATCTGTTGGGCCAGATGCTGGAAATAATCGCTGCTGGTGCGCCCGCAGCCGGGGCAGGCCACCACCGCCGGGGTGAACGAGCGCAGCCCCATCGCTTGCAGGATTTCCTGGGCGACGATCACTTCCCGGCTACGGCTGCCGCCCGGTTCGGGGGTGAGCGAGATGCGGATGGTGTCACCGATGCCTTCCTGTAACAGCACCGCCAGCGCGGCGGTGGAGGCGACGATGCCCTTGCTGCCCATGCCGGCTTCGGTGAGACCGAGGTGCAGCGGGTAATCGCAGCGCGCCGCCAGCTTGCGGTAGACCGCTATCAAGTCCTGCACGCCGCTCATCTTGACCGACAGGATGATCCGATCGTGGCCCAAACCGATCTCCTCGGCCCGCGCCGCGCTGTCCAGCGCCGAGATGATCATCGCCTCGTGCATGACCTCGCTCGCGGGTCGAGGTTCCGGCAGGTGGGCGTTGTCGTCCATCAACCGCGCCGCCAGTTCCTGATCGAGACTGCCCCAGTTGACCCCGATCCGTACCGGCTTGTCATGCCGGCAGGCGATTTCGACGATGGTGGCGAACTGCTCGTCTTTTTTCTTGCCACGGCCGACGTTGCCGGGGTTGATGCGGTATTTGTCGAGCAATTTGGCGCAGGCCGGATATTTGCGCAGCAATCGGTGACCGTTGAAGTGAAAGTCGCCGATCAGCGGTACGGAGACGCCTCGCGCATCCAGGCGCTCACGGATCGCCGGCACGGCGGCGGCGGCCTCTTCGTTGTTGACGGTGATCCGTACCAGTTCCGAACCCGCTTGCGCCAGTTCCGCCACCTGGGCGGCGGTCGCCGCGATGTCGGCGGTATCGGTGTTGGTCATCGACTGCACCACGATGGGCGCGTCGCCGCCGACCGTGATGGTGCCGATACGGACGGTGACGCGGGAACGGCGCGGGATGGCAAACTCAGCACGAGCCATGGTGTGATTTCCCAAGAAGTGTCGTGAATATTCCCTCGCCATGGTGGGGAGGGATGGGCTGGGAGAAGACGGTTAGCGCAAGAACTCGCGGCTGATCTCGCGGAAGCGGTCGTCGCCGGCCTGATGCAGCCACTCGAAGACCACCATTTCGCGGCTGACCACCCGCACGCCTTCGGCACGCATCCGCTCCAGTGCCAGTTCGACATCACGCGGCGACCGGGAAGAAACGGCGTCGGCGACCAGATAGACGTCCCTGCCGGCCGCCCGCAAATCCAGCGCGGTCTGCAACACGCAAACGTGTGCCTCTGCCCCGATCACGATGATTTGCTGGCGTCCCAGGGCGTCGATGCGCCGCATGCAGTCCCGCTCGGCGGCGCAGGAGAAATGCAGCTTCTCCATGAAGGCCTCCGCCGGCAGCCGTTCGCGGATCGCCGCCACCGTGTGACCCAGTCCGCGCGGATACTGTTCCGAGGCCAACACCGGCACGTTGAGCCGTTGGGCAATCTGGATCAGCCACGCGCCGTTGGCCACGATGCGGTCGGCATCATGGATCGCCGGCATCAGCCGTTCCTGAAAATCGACCGCCAACAGACAGGAAGTTTCGATCTTCATCAACATTTGCGTTTTCTCACAGAAGTTGGGAATCCGCCGGGGCGGATCGCGTCAATCGGCAATCAGGGTGATGCGCTCCTGGGGATTGGCACCGTTGACCACCCGAGTCCGCAAACCCCGCCAGGCCGGCGCCAGCAGATCGCGCGGCGCGCGGCTTTGGGGATCGTCCACCGCAAAGGTGAACAGCCCCATCCGCGGTTCCTTCTTCTGGCGGATCAGACTACCCATCCAGATCGGCAGGCCGCCCTCGCGCAAGTGTGCGTCGATGTCCCAGAAGCGCAGCACCCAGCGCGCGTTGGACTGGTCATCGTAGCGCACTAGCGCGAGCGCGTCCTCCCGGCCAGCGTGAGTTTGCGGCAGGACCGGCAATTCCCGCAGTTCCACTTGCGGGTTCAGCCACAGCAGCATGCCGCGCAAATCCAGGTCGGGGGCCGGCTGCCAACCCGCTGTCCGCAGTCGCGATTCCAGTTCCTCGCGGCTGCCGGCCCATTGCAGCACCAAGTCCTGTCGACGGTGGCCCCGGAAATCCAGTCGCTGCTGTGGCAGTTCCCGCCAGCTCTCCATCCACCATTGCTCTCGCGTCAGCACCAGCGGCGTCGTTTTGGGCTGGTAGCGTTGCAGGTCGGCGCCGTAATCGGATCCAACGTGCAGCATGCCGGTCGCCAGCAGGGCGATCATGCTGTAGGCCAGTAGCCCGCGCCATTGGACCGCCGCCTTGGGATGGCGGTTGTAGGCGATACCGAGCACGGTCACCCAAATCAATCCCAGACAGAGACCGGCCAAAGTGTCGGTCAGCCAGTGAGCGCCTAAATACAAGCGGGCGAAGGCGATCGGCACGATGAGAAACGCCGCCGCCAGATAGACGATCCAGCGACGGGTCAACGGGATTTCCCGGGCGATCAGCACGGCCAGAAAGCCGAAGATCAGGGTACTGAACGTCGCATGGCTGGAGGGAAACGAATAGCCTGATAGGCCTTGCGCGACTTCGACGGGGCTGGATACCGGCAGCAGCCACTTGAACAACAGATTGGTGGCCATGCCGAAGCACAACGCCGCCAACCAGTGCCAGGCCGCGGAATGGTTGCGCCGCCAGACCAGCCAGCCGAACACGACCAGGCTGACCGGTAGCATCACCTGATAGTCGCCCAGTTCGGCGGTGAATACCATCAGGGCGTCGGCCCATGGCGTGCGCAGTTCCTGAAAGAAATGAGACAGGCTTTGGTCGAGGCCGCTCGGCAACTGGCGGCCGGCGGCGCTCAGGCTGAGGCTGACCAGTACCACTCCACCCAGCAGCAGCACCGCCAGCGTCGCCAAGCCACGCAGTTCGCCCTGGGTCGGGTCCAGCAGGGAGGCGCTGATCGGCCCGATGAAGCGTCGGCCTCGGCTCCAGGCATGAAATCGTTGCAACCAGTCGGTGGCGTGGGCCTGAAACAGTCGCGCCGCGTGGGTGACCAGCCATGTGGTCACCCATAGCAGCACGGCGACGATCAGGATCAGCGCCGCCAGTCGCCCCGCCACTCGCGAGGCGATGTCCAGGGATGCGCCGAATGCCATGCCGGGAATCAGGTAGGCGGGCGCCCACAGTACCGCCGATATGACGTTGGCGATCATGAAATTGCGCCAAGTCATGTCCATCATGCCGGCCACGGTGGGAATGGTGCCGCGCACGGGGCCAAAAAAACGCCCGAACAGCACGCCCTTGCCGCCGTGCTTGCGGAAGAATGCCTCGCTGCGGGCAATCATTTCGGGGTGTTTGGCGAACGGCCAAACTTGGCGGATACTCTGGTGGAACACCCGGCCGATCCAAAAACTGATGGCATCGCCGACAATGGCGCCCCAAGTCGACCACCAGTAGGCCGACCAGAATTCCAGGTGACCGAGACCAATCAACGCGCCCAGACCGAACATGACCAGAGCGCCGGGGATGATGATGCCGACGATGGTCAAGGATTCGGCCATCGCGGTCAGGAAAATCACGGTACTCATCCAGCCGGGGTGAGCGGCGACCCATTCGAACAGGCTGCTGACGAATTCGGACTGCATAGCGGACGGATTGGGGCGGGCGGGAAAACCAGCGTAACCGTGCTGGCGCGCTGGAATTATGGCCGCGAGCGGCGATTTACGCCACAGTCTTTCGCGACTTTACCATTCGCCCGCCGCGCCGGGTCGCACGCGCGGCTGGGTGACCTGGACCCTGGTTTGGATTCCGCCTAATCTTGGATGCGGGCCGATGGCCGCGGCCCGATGCGGATGAGTTTACCTATTACCGTTGCGTACCCTTTCCACCAGGACGGCCAAGTCCTGATCGGTGAGGTCGTTGAGGCCTCGGATCAATTCGGTGAACAACAAGGGCCGCTGGACGATGATTTCTCGGATATCGCTGGAGATCTGGCCCGCCGCAGCTAGAAGCACATCCACGTCTTCTCCCAACTCGGCAGCCAATCGCCGGATCGTCTGTTCCGTTGGCGGCGACACTTCGCCGCGTTCGATCTTGCTCAGATAAGCTGGTTCCACACCGATCCGCCGGGCCGTCTGTCGGACCGAATAGCGGCGGTTGGCTTGGCGGCACTGTTCCCGCAATTGCCGGGCATACCCTCCAAAATCCACTTGCATCGTGACCACCCCCTAATCCTGCTTGACAGTTTTCAATCGACTTTTTGAGTTGTTGGCGCCATTGAAACGTCGATACAACGTCCCTGAAACAAATCCATAATTCCTATAGTCTTCATAAGGATTAAGCAAAATAGAGGCCAGCTCGCTTTACGGCGTTTCCAGGGGGGCGAAGCACATCATGCGGACAAGGAATGACGAAGTGTTTGATATTTGTCGTTGCGTGCATAATCCTCTGACACAGCAGGATTAAATCAGGCAACACCCTGTGTTTGCGTTTGTTTTGATCTTGACGGGGGAGGGCTGAGGCGAAAGGTTAAAACGATTTCGAAAGGTGGTGGCAGGGTCGATGGCCCGGCTTGTCCGTATTCAGATTGCAACGAATTCGGTGATTACCATTTCATTTTGAAACCAAGGGATTTGGAGCGGGTTCAGGCTTATTCCTGATAATCTTTCAACCGGCGCCACAAGGTGGTCCGACTGATTCCCAACTCCTTGGCGGTCAGTTTCAGGTTGCCGTGGTGGATGGCAATCGACCGTTCGATTTCCGCGCGTTCAAGCTGTTCCAGGCGGGAAATCCCATTGGTGTCGAGGGAAGACAGTGGTAGCCATTCGCCGGCTTCGATCAGGTCCCCGGAACTCAGGATTAGTGCCCGTTCGATCAGATTTTCCAACTCGCGCACATTGCCCGGATAGTCGTAGCGGAGCAGATCCCGCAGGGCCTCCTCGGTAAAACCGGTGGCTTGGCGATTGAGCTTGTGACGGTATTTCCGCAGGCAATGCTCCGCCAGTGGGGGAATATCCTCGATTCGCTCCCGCAATGGCGGGATATGCAGGGGAAAAATGTTGAGCCGATAATACAGATCGCTCCGGAACCGGCCGTTTTCGATTTCGGTCGACAAATCCCGGTTGGTCGCCGCAATCACCCGCACGTCAACCTGTCGGTACTGACTTTCCCCGACTCGACGAAAACTCCCATCCTGCAAGACCTGCAGCAGCTTGACTTGCAGGGTCGGACTCATTTCGCTGATTTCATCCAGCAATAGCGTGCCGCCGTCGACGGCTTCGAACAGGCCCTTGCGATCCTGGACGGCGCCGGTGAACGCGCCACGTTTGTGACCGAACAGTTCGCTCTCCAGCAGGGCTTCGGGCAGCGTCCCGCAATTTTGCTCGATAAACAGTTTGTCCTTGCGCGGGCCGCGCGAGTGAATATGATGGGCCAGCAGCGTCTTGCCGGTGCCGGTTTCGCCGGTCAGCAGCACGGTCGCCGAGTTGTCGATCACCTTGTCGAGTCGATTGAAAACGCGTCGCATGGCCGGACTTTGCCTGACGACGGTATTCGTGAAACCGAATTCCTTGTCGGTTTCCTTTTTCAATAACAGATTTTCATCCTTCAGGCGCTCGTTGGCGGCCTGCAATTCCTTGAGCAGGCGCTGGTTTTCCATGACCAACTCGTAGCGTTCCAGCGCCAGTTTGACCGTGAGCTTGAGTTCCCGCCGATCCCAGGGTTTGTTGATGTACTGGTAGATGTGGCCTTGATTGATGGCTTGCACCAGCGCGGCGGTATCAGTGTAGCCGGTCAGGATCATGCGGATCGCGTTGGGGTTGATCTCGATGGCGCGTTCCAGCAGTTCCGCGCCGGTCATTTCCGGCATGCGCTGGTCGGCGATGATCAGGGCGATGTCTTGCCGCGCCAACAGCGCCAGCGCCTCGGTTCCGCTGGAAACCGCGAACACCTCATGGTCCCCCGCAAAAGTCAAGGTGAGGCTGCGGAGAATTTCCTGCTCATCATCGACGATGAGTAGGCCATGACGCTTCACAGCGTTCTCCTGATCGGGCTCACCGGTAGTTCGACCGTGAATTCGCTACCCTGATGGACTGCGCTGGTCACTCGGATTTTTCCCCCGTGTTTTTCGACGATGCCATAGCTGATACTGAGCCCCAAGCCGGTTCCCGAGCCCACCGGCTTGGTGGTGAAAAACGGATCGAAAACCTTGGACAGGTTCTCTTCCGCGATCCCCGCGCCGTCATCCCGGATGACGACCTTGACCCAATCGCCTTTCGACCGTGTTTCGATCCAGACGTTGCCCTTGCCGGGAATGGCCTGAGCGGCATTTTGCAACAGATTCATGAAGACCTGGTTGATTTGTCCGGGCAGACATTCCACCTGGGGTAGAGAATGATACTCCCGGTGAATGGCAATGCGGTTCCGATATTGTTTGGCGAGCAGATTCAGGGTGGATTCGATGCCTTCGTGCAGGTCGACCGGAATCAGGCCGATGTCGTCGGTGCGCGAAAAAATGCGCAGATCCAGCACGATCTTCCTGATTCGCTCGGTGCCTTCCCTGCAACTGGTGATCAGCTCCCGCAAGATCTTCAGGGTGTCGGGGGATTCCCGATAACGCGCATCACCCCGACGACGGGCCTGAGCGTTTGGTCCGCCTTCGCCGGCGTAATCCGCAAGCACCTCGGCCAGGCGCTCGGCATATTCCTCGATAAATTCCAGATTGCTGTGAACGTAGCTGGTGGGGTTGTTCAATTCGTGGGCGACGCCGGCCACCAGCAATCCGAGCGACGCCATTTTTTCCGACTGCACCAGTTGTTGTTGGGCGTGGGTCAAATCTTCATAAGCGGTTTCGAGTTGCTGGTGGCGTTGGCCGAGTTCTTGGTGGGCCGCGGCCAGTTCCTGGGTACGTTCGGCGATTTTCGCTTCCAGATTGCGGTTGATGCTTTCCAGCAGGCGACGGCGGTCGCGTTCGGCGGTCAACGCCCGCAACAGCAGATGGCCGCCGTGGACCAGCACCAGGATCATGATCCCCGATAGAACCGGTAGCCACAGGCTCGTCGCCGTGAATGCCGCCCAAGCGATAACGAGATACAGCGCCGCCAGCACGAGGGTCGCGGCCAGGGCGGCGAGCGGTTTGAGTCGGGTTGCCAGCAGACTTGTCACCAGCGCCAGCGCCAGCAATCCCAGCCAGCGTTCGAGTGGCATGGGTTCGGTGACAAAGCGTCCGGTTAGTAAATTGTCCACCAACGTGGCTTGAATCTCGACGCCAGCGGCGGGGTTGCCGCTCATCCAGGAAAACGGGGTGAGGAAAGTGTCGCCCGACAAGCGCTGCGGTTCGGGAATAGCTTCCAGCACACGGCCCACCAACACGATCTTGCCGGCGAAAATTCCCGGCGGCAGCAGATGTTGGGGATCGAGTGCCTGATAGTAGGACACGGTCTGGATCGTTTTCGGCGGTCCTCGGTAGTCGATCAGCAGTTCCTGTAACAGTTCCTTCTGGCTGAAATGCCGCGATTCCAACGCGGCCGCCGTCCCCACTGCTGGTTGTTCGAGGTAGCGCCGGACCACTTGCAAGGCGAAAGAGGGCAGATCCGGGGCGAGCAACCGCGCCCGCCGCACGACGCCGTCCGGGTCGATGCTGACGAAGGCGCCACCGACCCAGGCGGTTTCTCGCAGGGCCGAAATCGGATCGATCCGAATCGTGTGGCGGAACAGGGGATCGTTGACCACCGACAGCGCGCTGGACAGCACGCCATTGCCGGCTTCGCGTAGCGCCAGCGCCAGCGCGTGATCCTCGGCCGGTTCGGAAGGTTCCGCGAACAGGATGTCGAAGCCGATCACCGCGGCTCCGGCTTGGTGAAGTTGTTGGATCAAGCGAGCATGCAGGCTGCGTGGCCAAGGCCATTGCTGTTTGATTTCGGCCATGGATGATTCGTCGATGGCGACGAGGACGATGGATTGGGGTGGGGATAGCGCGCCTCGCAAGGTGAATAACAGATCGAGTCCTTTCAGTTCGAGGAGCGCAAAAAAAGAGGTGTTGGAGAGAATGAGCACCAGCCCGAAGGCTAAGCCGGCAACCAGCGTTGCCGGCCAAATCGATGGGCTTTGCAATTTCAGCAAAGCATTAACTCAGTGAGGGCATGGATCGACCCATATCAAATGACCATTGATGCGGATAAAGCAACCACTAGCCACGCTCAAAAAAGCTTCATCCTTAGCGATGGAATCATGATTTACTTTTACCGTTCTTATCTCACCTTTTTCATCCGAAATCACTGCGATAACCGTATTGGGTTGTAGCTTTAACAGGGTTTCAGCGGGAACTTCAACGCCAGTCAACTTCATCGTCATTTCTCCTTGGGTTGTGAACTAAAAATTAAGAACAAACCGGGCAAAAATTGTTCGTTCCGGGATAAATCGAGGATTTACAGCATAAGCTGGTGTTTGAAAACTATAATCCTGGAAATGAAATTTTTGATCGAATAAATTCTTGGTTTCGAGGGTAATAATCCCCCATCGCTTGGGCAGGCGATACCCCAGGCCAGCATCCACCAAAACGAAATCTTCGTTTTGAGTTGGCAGGACGGTTGATGACTTTGGATCAAGATGCTGGATATCCTGATTCACGTAGGTCACGCCCAGTCCGGCAAAAAAACCGGATGGATCGAAGTAGCGAATATTCAGGGGAATACTGGTGGTTTTCAGCTCGACAGGGGTCGAAGAAAATGATTGTCGAAGATATCGGCCTTCTTGAAGTTTGAAACCCTCATAACGCCATGCCGTCGTGATCGCCCATCGTGGATTTGGCAACCAATACAAATAAGCTTGATAGACATCTTCCTGATCTTTCTCTATTTCAAAGTTTTTCGATCCTTGTAAACCCACCGGAACTTCAAGATCCCGTCTAACTGCTTCCAGGCCACCAAGTAGTTGACTGCTGAGCCGAACATTGAGCCCCAAGCCATAGTTTTTGGAAAGCGTCATATCCAGGTCATCGAAAAACTGATTAAATCCAGCGACTTGTGTTGGTTCGATAGTTTGCTCTATCAAATAGGTCCGTCTGACTGCCTGAAACGCGGCTGCTCGTAGGGAAAAATAATCGTTGATCGTCCACTGAACTCCAAGCTTTGGATTCAATTCGTTGCGATTTAAGGTAAAATTATTGTCGGATTGGTAACTCAAACCCACAGTCCAGATGAGATGTTCTGGCCATTTAATATTGGTGTAGCCGTAGGCGATTTTCTGTTCGACTCGATCCGACGATTTAAAACCAATGGTATCAGTATCAAGCGCATAGCTGCCAAGACCCATCATGAAATTAAAATCATCAGCTTTATGCAGCAACTGGGCCTCGGCCTGATAGCCTTTAGCATCATCCGATTACCCATAATTCATCCATCCCTCACATACACGGCACGGCCGACCTCCAACGCGATGGCAAACGCTCTGACCTTCTGCAGGCCTTCCCAGATCGCCTTGGGACCGGGGTGACCGTCGTGT
>Ga0209607_1003588_pt1 | contig 11856 bp, 7 predicted proteins | sample AD_UKC117_MetaG_FD_184413 | JGI IMG/M metagenome (GOLD analysis project Ga0209607, IMG submission 184413) | Active sludge microbial communities of municipal wastewater-treating anaerobic digesters from Hong Kong - AD_UKC117_MetaG (SPAdes)... | ecosystem: Engineered > Bioreactor > Anaerobic >... | reverse complement strand
AAAGATGGCGATGACGACAATACTGCGATGATGACTAAAAAGGCAATGATGATGACCATAAGAATCCTGTTGCTCGTTTCGTTGATTTGTGCTTCAGGAACAGCCGCTCCCAAAGACCAGTTGGGCGTATTGGCAACCGGCTGAAAGAACAGATGGAAAGCAGTTCCATCCGGCCTTTTATAAGTAGCGATACCGCTTTCTCCCTTAGTCATCCGTATTCCCGCTTCTTCGAGGCCGATAAAACCGTCTTTTTTGGTATTTGTCATATCTAAAGACATGATCATTTTTCTATCCGGATGTGAAATGGTCAAACCGGTTCCATCTGCTAAGAAAAGATACCCTTCTTTGCCTATTTTTATCGAATTCAGCTTTTTCGCCAGAACATCCAATGTGACTGTTATGGCCAACATACCGATTGTTTTGTTATCCTCCTTAATAGCGGTGGCAACTACAAAGATAGGGTTTCCAGTAAAATTACTGACCAAGGCATTAGAGATAGCAAAATCTTCACCTTTTCTGATAATCCGGTCAAAATATTCGCGATGACTTAGATCAACCACCGTTCCGTTCTGATCATAACTCTTTCCATCGGGAAAAGTCACAAAAGCCGACTCGTACAATCCCCGATTCTGTCCCAGGACATCCTGTAAGCGCTTTCCATATTGCTCATAATTCATGCTTTTTACCACATTTGTAATTGCCAAGTTGGACAACTCTTTATTCAAGCCGACCAACCACTCTTCTACACTCATATTGCTGGCATTAGTAATTTCCTGAGTGAGATTCTCGGTCAAATCTGTGGTGCTGGTTCTTGCCATAATCCCGATAATAAGCGCTGAAACAACCAACACCAGAACCGTAACGGGAATAAAGTAAAGCAGTAATTTTGTTTTGATACTTTTGACTTCGAACTTTGCCATGAGGATAGCCTCCATTCATTTTCAAAGTTTGGATTCACATGATTGTTTTTTATTATAACACTTATTATCTAATATGCGATATTCTTTACTTTATTGTATATATAATAAAATATACGTTCTGTGATTTTTATATTTCGTAGCTTCCGATTTTAAAAATGATCTCAATATGGATGAGAGCGGCCATGATGAGTAGAATTTATCATAAAAATCACGAAGCTTATACATAATTATTTATTTAAGAGCTGTTAAAGCAATCAAAACATACATGAATACCACTCTATTTATATTCTGTTTAGATTTGGGAGTGAAGATAGGGTTCATTTCCTTTCATAAGAATTAAAGGCCAAAGTTATGCTATACTATCCACACGAATATCTTAAAAACAGACTTTCGAGGATGAGATGTCAAAACGAAGCAATCAGGATGAAAATTTCATCAAATCACAACCGCAAGCGTCTTCAGAAGAACTGATAGAACAGTTGAATAACCGGATCAAACTGGAGGGAATAGTCAGAGAATCCTCTACAGCCCTTATGGGGGGCGAAGGGTCTCTGGATGACAAAATTGAGGCCATACTCAGACGTTTGGGTGAGTTTTCGAAAACCGACCGCAGTTATATCTTTCTGTTTTCACAAGACGGCCGCTACATGAGCAATACTCACGAATGGACCGGTGAGTCGATCAGAGCTGAAAAAGACAATTTGCAGAATCTTCCCTGCGCAACCATCCCCTGGTGGACCGAAAAAGTGAAGAATGGGGATACCATCAACATCCCACTGGTATCGGATTTGGGCGATTACGCTGCTGTGGAAAAAGAGATCCTTCAAGCCCAAGATATCCAATCGGTAATCGTTGTCCCATTGATGATTGATGAAAGAGCCATCGGTTTTATGGGATTTGATGCCGTCATGGAACCAAAGATTTGGAAGAATGAGGATATCGCCTTGCTTCAAACAGTAGGCAATATTATTGTGAATGCCCTGGAAAGACACAAACGCGAAAGCGACATTCATAAAAGCGAACTCAATTACAGAACCCTCTTTGATCATTCTAACGACGGGATTTTTTTGCTGGATTTAAACGGCAAACATGCCAGGGTGAATAAAATGGCAAGCAAAATGCTGGGATACACGCCGGAGGAGATACAGGGGCTTTCGTACCGGGAATTGGTGGCTCCTGAGGAGATTAACAATTCCTCTGTTATGTTGTCTAAAGTCCTGGAGGGACATATTCCGCCCCCTTATGAAAAGACTATGATGACGAAAGAAGGCAAGAGGCTCCCCGTTGAAATCAACTTGTCGCTGATCAAAGATGAAAACGAGCACCCTGTATACATTCAGAGCGTGGTCAGGGATATCAGTTCCAGAAAAACCACACAGAAAGAAATCAAACGGCTCACATTTTTTAAGAATTCTGTTTTTCAAATCCTGAATGAAACCCTTTCCCACGATAAGGTAACGCCGCCGTTAAGGGCTTTGCTGGAACTCAATTTAAAGGTAATCGACAGCTGTGATCACGGCTGGGTGTTTGAGCGTTTTGAGTCTTCTTGGGAAGCTGAACAGTCCTTTGAGAAGGACCTTTCAGATAATCCTTTGCTGCCGATCCTGGAACTGGGTCGCTTGAAGGTGCAGTGGCCGATGGATGTTTTGGCGGCTCTGAGCAAATGGATCATAGGCATCACAGAAGTGGCGATTTTAACAGCCAGGGAAATACTTCCTCCGGGCCGGCTTGATTTTTTGTCAGAAGATACGCAATTTCTCATCATCCCCATTCAAAGCAACGGTGAAAACGTCATCGTTTTTGTCTTGAAGCAGGCGGATCAGGCGGTCCATTTTGGCGATAACGACTTACAGACCGGAGTATTTTTAAAGAAAAATATGGAAATCATGCTTCACAGGATCAATTTGGAAAACAACCTCATTGAAAAGCAAAAACAATTAACAAAACTGGCCAATATCGATAATTTGACGGGGTTGCATAACCGGAGAAGCTTTGGCGAGCTGTCTATGGAATATCTCAAAAAAGGGACTCACTCGGCGTTATTGTATATGGATTTGAATAAATTCAAGGACATCAACGATACATTGGGACACAGCGCCGGTGATAAGATGCTGCGTGAGATCACGGATCGAATCAAAGAAAACTGCGACGAACAAGTCATCACCGGAAGACTGGGAGGGGATGAATTCGGATTGCTGCTTCCCTCATCCGATCATCGGCAGATCAGCCAAATGTGTGAACGCCTGATCAAGATACTCAAAGCGGATTATCATATTCCCGGTTGGTACGGCAGAGTCAGCGCCAGCATTGGCGTTGCCGTATATCCCAAAGATGGAATCACTTTTGAGGAATTGCTGAAAAATGCCGATATCGCCATGTACGAGGCAAAAGGAATGAAACGTGATTATTCATTTTATAACGAGACGTTGTCGCAAAACATACAGCAAAAGATTGAGATGGAAAAGGAGATCGAACAAAGTCTGAAACAAAATGACTTCATCCTTTACTATCAGCCCATTGTAAAAATAAAGGGTGAAACCCTGAAAGGCTACGAAGCCCTTGTCCGATGGGATCACAACCAAAGGGGCATTCTGTCCCCGTATTATTTCCTACCCTTTGCGGTTAAAACAGGACTCATTGGCAGAATTGACGAGAAGATCAGAGAAATGGCCGTTCAAAAACTGGAAGAATGGTCTATGAATCAATGTCCTTACACATTGAGTGTCAACGTATCGGCCAAGGAATTCCTGGAAGAAGGATTTATTGAAACAATGGAAGGCCTGTTCAGCCGACATGTGTTTAACCTGGAAAAACTGGTGATCGAAATCACCGAGGACTCTTTTTTGGAGGATTATGAGGAAACCGTGCGAAAGATTCGCTACCTGAAAAAAATGGGAATCCTTTTCTCCATTGATGATTTTGGAACGGGGTATTCTTCCCTTTCTTATTTACGAAAGATCCCTGCTGATTTTTTGAAAATTGATATGGAATTTGTTCAAAACATCCATCAAAATGCCATTAACAGAACCATCGTGGAATCCACCATCAAACTGGCCCATGATTTGGGGTTTCAAACCATATGCGAAGGCGTTGAAACCCGAGAAGAATTTCATATATTAAGAAAATTCAACAGCGATTATGTCCAAGGCTACTTATTCGGCAAACCCCTTCCCTTATGAACCGGGTTGCCGAGGCACAAACACCTCATTCTTCCCGTTATACCCATCCATCATAATCTGAGTCAGTTCTGAAATGGAAAAGGATTTGGCTGCGCCGATGGTTCAATGAAGACTGTGTCATAACGGTTACACTTCGTGTGCTGGAAAGTTTAATTCTGGATTTGAAGGTTTAATCCTGAAGCGTTGTATCATTCACATCCAAAGAAACACAGATATGATTATATTTTACCCGATGGAAATAGTGAAGACTAAACAAATAGTGTATAATATTTCCATCATTTTATAGAAAGGGTTTAAAAATGGCCGATCTGCCCGACAAAAACCTGCTCAAACAATACGAAGAAATGATAAACGCATTTGATGATGCGGTGTTTATCCTTGAAAAGTCAAACGATGGAGATTACCGTTTCCAAGCCTTAAACAAGCTCACAGCCATTACTATAGGATTACCGGAAAAAGAAATACAGGGAAAAACCCTCAAAGAGATATTTCTTGCTAACACGGCTGAAAAGTTAAAGAGAAATTATGATCGTTGCTTAAACGAAAATCAAGTCATTGAATACGAGGAAGAACTCTTTTTATCTAATCGCAGATCTTTTTGGAAAACGCGCTTATCCCCTTTTTTAAACTACGGTCAGGTAATTGGTGTCTTAGGGCTTTCAAAAAATATCACCGGACAAAAAAACATCCAAGATGTTCTTTCTAAAAGCGAAAATAAGTATAGGGCTTATGTTGAAAATTCACCATTAGGTGTTTTTGTAGCTAACCATGAAGGCTATTACCTTGAGGTAAACCCTATGGCATCACAAATAACGGGTTATTCCAAAGAAGAACTCTTGAAAATGAACCTCAGAGAATTAGTCCCTCAAGAACATTTTGAAAGAGGAATAGCACATTTTGAACGACTAAAAAAGGACGGAAAGGCTTGTTCAGATGTCAAATATCTACACAAAGATGGAACGATAAGATGGTGGACCATCAATGCAGTGAAGCTGAACGAGACGTCATTTTTAGGTTTTGTCCAGGATATCACCTCAGAAAAGGAAAATCAACAAAGCTTATCGGAAAAAGAACAATTATTTCAAGCCATGCTCAACGCCATTCCGGACATGGTATCCGTTCAAGACCCCCAAATGAACATCATTTACAGCAACTGGAACGGGTTTGCCGCTGTCGAGCCTGCTAAAAGGCTGTTAAACACCAAATGCTACCGTACCTACAGAGGATATGACGATTTATGCCCCGATTGCCAGGCGAAAAATGTCATGCTTTCCAAACGCAATCATCAGGCTCAAGCCCGATTGCCGGATGGAACCTGGGTAGAAATCCGGGTTATTCCCATTTTTGATCGTCAGGATGAATCAGATGGCGAAAAAAACGTTAAGTATTTTCTGGAATGGGTCAGAGATATCACCGATTTTAAGCAAAAAGAAGAAGAACTTCAAGAACAAAAAGAAGAACTCGCAGCAAGTAATGAAGAGTTGGAAGGGTTAAACGAAGAAATGAAAGCCCTGAATGAAGAACTCATAGACAGTGAAGAAAAGGCGAATAAACTCAGCCAGGCTAAATCAGAATTTCTGGCGAATATGAGTCATGAATTAAGAACGCCACTCAATGGAATATTGGGGTTTTCGAAACTTTTGCAACAAACCGAAATTGACGACACACAAGCAGACTATTTGAACTGCGTCGTCTATTCGGGAGAACTCCTGCTGAATATTATCAACGATATCCTGGATTTCTCAAAAATCGAAGCCGGAAAATTGATCTTAGAAGAAACCGGTACGGACATCAAAATCCTGTTGCAAAATGCCTTCAAAATGAGCACCTGCAAAGCAAATCAGAAACCGTTGAATTATCGCATAAACATCGACGAAAACATCCCGGATCAACTTCTCACAGACCCATTGCGCCTGAATCAAGTCCTCACCAACCTGTTGGGAAATGCCGTTAAATTCACCGAAAAAGGTACCATCTCATTACAAGCTCAATTAATCAACCAGACAAATACCCACGTCCGTATACACTTCAGCGTCCAAGACACCGGTATCGGCATTCCAGAAGACCAAAAAGAACACATTTTTGAAATGTTCACCCAAGTCGACTCCTCCAACACCAGACTATACGGCGGAACCGGCCTGGGCTTACCCATATCGGCAAAAATCCTGGAAAAAATGGGCAGCAAAATCCACCTTATCACTACCCCCGGAAAAGGCAGTACCTTTTCCTTTGTTTGTGACTTTAAATTGCCTTCAGCTTAGAATAGTTCAAAAGCTACAATAATTGAATCAAAATCCAGCCTATTCACCCTTTTGAGGGAAGGATGCTACAAACACATGAGTGTATAGATCCCCTAAGCCGTAATCGGCCTTTCCAACCAAAGCGATGATTTTTTTTCTGCAGCTCCTATTTATAGTAAAAATTCACAGTAGAAAATCCTACTGGGTTGAAATTGAAGGGGAAAATGACCTTATTTCAACAAATTTGTGGCTTCCTGAGTGTTTATGACCCTTCCGGTTGAAACGACTTTCCCGTCGATTTCCACTGCGGGTGTGGCGGCAAAACCCTTGTTAATAATTTCGTTCATGTCCTGAACCTTGACCAAGGTTGCATCTGCTCCGGTTTCCTTGATGGCCTCTTCAAAAGCGGTGTAGACTTTCTTGCATTTTGGACATCCCGATCCATAAACTTTGATTTCCATATTGTTTCCTCCTTGTATTTGCTTTAATTGATTTAATGCTTACATCAATTTCCCATACATGAATCCGGTTAGTGATGATAAAGCGATGACCAGGAAAAAATAAGTGAAGGCTTTTTTTGGGCCTAACAATTTTGTTAAGACGATCATGTTTGGCAGACTAAGGGTTAATCCCGTCATAAACAAAGACAAAGCCGGGCCCTTTCCCATTCCGAGATTCATCAGCGATTGTACAATAGGAACTTCCGTCAATGTCGAAAAGTACATGAGGGCACCCATGATGGATGCGAATAGGGTGGAAAGGAATTTGTTGCCGCCGACAACCGATTGCACGACTTCTTCCGGTAAGGCTTTTGAGATAATACCGGCGATAAAGACACCTACGAATAAAAAGGGTAGGATCTTCTTGGCAAACGACCAGGTTTCCGTGATCCAATCTCTGCGTCGCTGCTTTTTAAATCGAAAATAGATCGCAATGATTGCAATGGCTGATAGGAGTAGCAGTGTTGTCTTTAAAACCGGATTTATAGACAATCCTCCGGTTACCAGAAAGAACATCTGCAAACCGAGGAAGCTTAATACCCACAAAGGTTTTTCACCGTTGTCGTCTTCCATGACTATGCCGCCATGGCCTTTTTCTTCTCTAAAAATCCACGACATGATCAATCCGATGACAATGGCCACTACGACAGTTGCGATCAGTCTAACAATGGATAATTCCCAGCCAAGAACCTGTCCGGTTAAAAAGATTGCCGTGATGTTGACAGCCGGGCCGGTAAACAGAAAGGCAATGGCGGGTCCCAGTCCGGCGCCTCTTTTGTATATCCCGCCAAACAGGGGGAGTATCGTGCATGAACACACCGCCAGAATTCCCCCGGCTCCACTGGCTACCGGGTAGGCGATCCATTTCTTTGCTGCAGGTCCCAGCAATTTCAAAATGGCGTTCCTGTTGACAAATACAGCAATGGTTCCGGCTACGAAGAAAGCAGGAACCAGACATAACAAAACATGTTCTCTGGCGTATTCGCCAAGCATCTCAAATCCCGCAACGATAGATTCTTGTACGGTTGTGTTACCAAACGGCAGAAAGAAAATAATCAAAAAGAGGCCGACTAAACCCATCAATTTTAAAATCTCTCTTTTATCTGTCATGTCCGTCTCCTACGAATCCGGTCGTGAAGTCGACGGTTTTTTCCGGGTTGCTTAGCCTCAATGTCCCTTCAGTAATTCTTTGGATAAGGTCTTGAATCTTCGTTTTGATCTCATCCCGAGTTTTCCTGTAAGCCGCAATCCCTTTTTCTGAAGGATCTGTGATTCCCCAATCCTCGGTTAACTGGTTGGGGATATACGGACAGGTGACATTACACCCCATGGTGATTAAGATATCCAATTTGTTTGGGATATCGTTGATCAGTTTAGGTCTATGACCGGACATATCCACCCCGGCCTCTTCCATCACCTGCATGGCAAGGGGTTTGACTTGCGGATATTCCTGTGTCCCGGCTGAATAAGCTTCAAACAAGTCTCCTCCGAGTTTTTCTGCCCACCCTTCAGCCATTTGGCTTCTGCAGGAGTTGTGAACGCAAACAAAGGCTATTTTATATTTCATGAGTTTTTTCCTCCTATTATGTGCTGATTCAGCATAACCGTTTATTTCCCGCATGAACATTCCGGATCGATGATTTGAATCACTTGTTCTTTGTTTTCACGGATTAAGGAGCAAGTAAGGCGATTTTTTTTGTAATTGTCCATTCGCTCTACATCTTTTTGATAGAGAGGATCTTCACGCAATTTGGTCTGAAGGTGTTGATGCAACAGCGGGTTCCCCATTTTGAGATCCTCTGAAATGGTGTAGTAGACCCATTGACCGTCTTTTTTGGCATCGATTATTCCGGACGACTTTAATTTTCCCAGGTGTCTGGAAAGATTTGATTGGGTTAAGCCCAGAAACACTTCCAGTTCGCACACACAATATTCGCCGTTGAGTAGGAGATTGATAATTCTCAGTCGATTTCCATCAGCCAGGGCTTTAAACTGCTCTTCCAACATTTGCCAGTCTCACCTCTTTATATATTGATAGATGAGCATATACTCATATATAAACAGCTTATCAAATTTTTTCGCTTTTGTCAAGTATCAAAGGACTTTGATAACAAACAAGAGCTTAAATAACGTTTGCTGAATAACTGAAAATTCCTCCCTTAGAGCTGGAGTTGGGGGACACGCCTTGAAGTTTTAATAGACAAAACTTCACAGTTAAATCGAAGAGGGTGGAGGGGGGGTTCGTTTCGTTTTTTGAGTGCCCCCGACTACCGTCACTTTGTTATGTATTTCCTTCTTTTTTTCGGACTCCCATTAATGGCAACGACTTTCATTCGAATACTCTCCTTTGCAAATGTATTTCATGCGACTTCACCATTTATTTTTTCATCTACAGATGTGATGATCTGGAGACAGATTTGAAGGAGATTTCTTAGAACGGTGATTTTTATTCAATGATAAGTGTTAATAATTATACAATTCGATATCATGATTTTTTTATGTTATAATATAGGTTCAAAAAGCTGAATCTCTTTTAAAGGTGGTGAGCATTTTTAAGGGTTTCGTCGGAGTTTAATGAAGTGTATAGAATCGGCTGGAACAAACATTAAAGGAGGAAATCATGAAGAAAGGAAAAATCCTAGTTATTCTGCTGGCAATAACGCTCTTTTTAGCATCTTTTGTCGTTGCACAGAAGACAACGCACACTTTGGCACTGTTGGAAACCACGGATTTACATCAGTACATCATGCCCTACGATTATATGTCGGATAAGCCAAGTCCTCAAATTGGTCTTTCAAAGGTGTACACATTAATCAAACAAGCTCGGGAAGAATACGCCAATACCCTTCTGTTTGATTCAGGGGATTTTATTCAAGGGAGTCTTGTTGGCGATCTTGAAGCAGAAGTCGAGCCGCTGATTGATTTTCATTTCCAATCTATTTTAAGAGCCTATAACGTGATCGGCTATGATGCAGTTGCGGTTGGAAACCATGAAGTGACTGATTATGGACTGGAATTCTTCGAAAGAGCAAGAAAGAATGCCACTTTTCCCTGGTTATCTGCAAACATACGCCTGGTAGATAATCCGAAAGGATTCTTAACGGAACCCTATGCGATTCTTGAACGAGAGGTTGATGGCATTCCCATTAAGATAGGCGTCATTGGTGTCACACCACCTCAGATATCCGCATGGGGAAGAAGGTTTTTAGAAGGGGTTGTATTTACTCAAGACATGGTCACACAAGCCGCTAAATACATCCCGTTCCTTAAAGACCAAACCGATTTGGTCATTATGTTAGCTCATACAGGGATATCGAAAGCCGCAGAAGATGAAGCCGCTTATAGTGAAAATGCAGCCAACAGTTTGGCAGCCCTTGGAGGCATTGATGCTATGTTCCTGGGACATCAGCATTCGCATTTTCCTGGAGATTTTGCCGATGTTGAAGGCATAGACAATGACAAGGGATTGATCCATGGTGTACCCAGTGTGTTACCGGGTTCATGGGGATCACATCTTGGGGTGATTGAGCTTCAATTGACTTATGATTGGGAAAATGGCGTTTGGGAAGTTATTGATGGAAGTTCTGAACTCCGGCCTGTTACAGAGGATACACCTTCCAACCCCATGATCGAAGAGATTGTCAATGAACGACATGAAGCTACGCTTGAATACGTCCGAACGCCAATTGGCTACACAAATACTGAGATTACTTCTTATCTTTCGCTGGTGATGGATAACCCCGTCACGCAATTGGTCAACGATGCACAACTCAGCTGGGCAAAGACAGAGTTCGAAGGTTCTGAATATGAATGGCTACCTATATTAAGTGCTGCTGCACCCTTTATCGCAGGCGGAAGAGGAGGAGTCAATTATTATACGCATGTGCTTGGTGATATCTCGATCGGATCGGTAACGGATATTTATATCTACCCCAACACCATTTATGTTGCCAAACTGAACGGAAAACAGATCATTGACTGGTTGGAGGCTGCTGCTGCCAATTTTAATCAAATTAACCCTGAATCAACTGAACCTCAAGATCTGTTAAATGTCGAATTCAGAAGTTATAACTTCGATGTGATCGAAGGTATCGATTATGTCTACGACATCACAAAACCAACGGGACATCGTGTGGTTGAAGCAACTTACGAAGGAAAGCCTTTAACAGAAGATATGGAATTCCTTGTGGTTACCAACAACTATCGAGGAAGCGGCGGAGGAAATTTCCCTCATGTTGCGAACAATATAATACTGGAAACCACGGTCATTAATCGAGAAGCCATAATAAAATACATTCAGGCGCATGACAGTGTCGATCCGGTTCCCACATTCAACTGGACATTGAAACCGTTTGAAGCCAAAGGACCGCTATACTTCAAATCAAATCCTGAGGCCGCCGGCTATATTGAAAGAGCAGATATTAAAGGTATCGATTTCAAAGAAGTGAATGCGGAAGGCTGGGGAATCTTTGAAGTTGACTTAAAGGGTCTGTTAAAAAATAAGTAAAATTTCATAGAATGACCGAGTGGACACGAGACCCGTCCCATCGGTAATCAAACAAAAAAAGGGAAGGCTTTTCGCCTTCCCTTTTTTTGTTCATTCTACTGAATCTGTACGTCTATGGCTCTTTTCTTTTCCTCTTCTTTTTTCTGGACTTTGAGTTCCAGAACACCGTTTTCAAACTTGGCATCGATTTGACCGACATCTGAATTCTCCGGCAGGCTGAACTGTCTTTTGAATGCGCCGTATCTTCTTTCGACGATGTGATAGCTCTTATCCTTTTCTTCCTTTTTTTCTTCCGTGACTTCGCTGGATACGGTGAGCACGTTGTCTTCCACTTTGACTTTCACGTCTTCTTTCTTGAATCCGGGGAGTTCAAATTCGAACACATACTCGTTTTCCGTTTCGTAAACATCCGCACTGGGCATCATACACGTTCCGGGCTGCGGGGTTTTTCCGGTCAAAAAGTTGTTGAAAACGGAATCGATATCCCTTTGCATCTCCCTAAACGTTTTG
>Ga0209607_1003583_pt1 | contig 11861 bp, 12 predicted proteins | sample AD_UKC117_MetaG_FD_184413 | JGI IMG/M metagenome (GOLD analysis project Ga0209607, IMG submission 184413) | Active sludge microbial communities of municipal wastewater-treating anaerobic digesters from Hong Kong - AD_UKC117_MetaG (SPAdes)... | ecosystem: Engineered > Bioreactor > Anaerobic >... | reverse complement strand
AGATAATTTTCCATCGGCAACATAAAACTGAAATAAAATATGGCATGGAGGTAAAGCCATGTTCTTTAAATCTGCAACATTCCAGGCACTCACAATATGCCTTCGTGAATCGGGATTGTTTTTAATAGAATCAATTATTTGAGATATCTGGTCAATAGATTCTCCATTCGGTGCAGGCCATGAGCGCCATTGAAACCCATAAATATTTCCCAGGTTTCCATTTTCATCGGCCCATTCATCCCAAATGGATACTTTATGTTCGTTCAGGTACTTAATATTGGTATCGCCTTTTAAAAACCATAGTAACTCGTAAATTATTGATTTTAAATGAAGCTTTTTGGTCGTCAACAAAGGAAACCCATCCTGTAAATTAAACCTCATCTGATATCCAAATGTACTAATGGTTCCTGTGCCTGTCCGGTCTTCCTTTTTTACTCCGTTTTGTATAACATGGCCTAATAAATCCAGATATTGCTTCATCGCTCATTTATTTTTAAAATAACAGGATGTAAAGTTAAATAATAGGAAACGAGATTAATTAAATTGAGTCGGTTTCTATTTAACAATTCGATTACCATTCGTGGCATTTTAGTTTAAATTCTTTAAAATTCAGGTGTTTACATGTAGTTTATTTGTTAATAAAAAAGTATTTTATATATTTGCGTATTTAATTACCTTTTTTACTTAAATAGATACATTATTATTATGTCAAAAGTATTTTCTTTATCCGAAGCTGCATCAATAGCTATACATGGCGTTATACTTATTGCTCAGCATACCGAAGGTTTAAATGTAATACAAATAGCAGACCGCACAAATACTTCGAAACACCATGTAGCTAAGGTTATGCAACGATTGGTAAAAGCAGGGTATTTAATATCGCACCGTGGGCCTAGTGGCGGATTTATCCTTAAAAAAGAACCTACAAGCATAAGTTTCCTTGATATTTATGAAATAATAGAAGGCCCTATTGAACTTAGCTCCTGCCCTATGGATAAACAAGTATGCCCTTTTGACAAGTGTATTATGAATAATGTTACCAGTAAAATGACTATCGATTTTAAAAATTACTTAAAAGATCAGACCGTAGATAAATATATTTAACGTGAGTTCAAAGTAAGTAATTAATTACTTATATTACTAATTACCTGCGCTTTACAAGTTTTATTTAATTGAAAAAATGGATAGTTGGAAGAATGGAAGAAAGAGTTAGAGAAATTTCCTTTATTCCATTGTTCCGATATTCCATATCCTGATTGCTTAGTTGCTTAACTTTTGTATTTTAAGATGATAATCTTATTTCGAACTGATGTTATTTAATTAAAATATCTGCCTAATTAAAACCGGAGCTATATTATTTCGGTTTTTTTATTTTTTATAATCACCAAAAAGCCTTTCAGATAAAGGAGTTCTGTATTACCTGCTTTAAAACATGATATAAATCACCCAAAAAAATTTGGTCAGGTATAAAACATTTCGTTTTTTTGGTATTCGATTACTTAATTACTCTTTTAAATAATTATTACGAAAAATTATATATGAAAAGACAAATAATACAGATTGACGAAGAGAAATGCAATGGATGTGGAATATGCATTCCAAACTGCCACGAGGGAGCTTTACAAATGATTGACGGTAAAGCAAGGTTAATTAGTGATTTAATGTGCGATGGATTGGGAGCTTGTATTGGACATTGCCCCGAAGGGGCTATTGAGGTAATTGAACGTGAAGCACAGCCCTACGATGAAATTGCAGTAATAAAAGAAATGGTAAAAAAAGGCAGGAACACTGTAGTTGCGCACCTTAACCATTTAAAAGACCATAACGAATTCAGGTATTACAAACAAGGAATAAAATGGATGCAGGAAAATTCAGGTTCCATAGGTTTTGATGTTGAAGAAGTAGTTTCTCAAGTTACACAGGAAACGAAAAAAGAAGAAGCAAGTTTATGCGGATGTGGTAGCCATGAAGAGCCGGAGGCAGAACATCATCATCACCGACATCACAACCAGATGCATCAGGGGGGTGGATGCCCCGGATCGATGGCAAGAACCATCGAGAAATCGGAACCAGTAATACAAAAAACAGTTGCAGACCAACCATCGGAACTATCGCAATGGCCTGTTCAGATGCACCTGATCAATCCGGCGGCATCATATTTTCAAAACTCAGATTTATTGCTTGCTGCCGATTGCGTTGCTTTTTCGCTTGGTAACTTTCACAGCAAACATCTAAAAGGTAAATCATTATGTATTGCCTGCCCAAAATTGGATTCGAATACAGACAGCTATGTGCAGAAACTTATTTCGTTGATAGACGATGCTAAGGTGAATACCATTACAGTAATGAAAATGACTGTTCCCTGTTGCGGAGGAATATTACAAATGGCTAAAATTGCATCGCAACATGCCTCGCGGAAAGTACCTATTAAATCGATTACAGTTGATATAAATGGAGAAATTGCCCAGGAGGAATGGGTTTAAAAATAGAACAGAGAATTAAAACAATAATAAATAACCAATTAAAAAATTAAAATTATGAGTATGTTTTGTTATCAATGCCAGGAAGCCGCTAAAGGTACCGGCTGTACAGTTAAAGGAGTTTGTGGTAAACCTGAAGATGTTGCTAATATGCAGGATTTATTGATGTTCGTTTTAAAAGGAATATCAATCTACACAAAAGCAGCACGCGAAAATAACGTGGCTTACGACGAAAAAATAAACAAGTTTGTTTTTGATGGTTTGTTTGCAACAATCACCAATGCCAACTTTAACAAAAATGTTTTTATTGAAAGAGTTCGTGAAGGGCTTCAAATTAGAAATGAGTTAAGGTTAAAATTAAAAAATACCGGTGTAGTACCTGACGAATCTAAACTTCATGATTCTGCTACATGGCAAGCCTTTACACCAGATGAATTCGAGCGTAAAGCAAAAAACATTGGTGTTTTAGCTACGGAAAATGAAGATGTGCGTTCGCTTCGCGAATTAATTACTTACGGATTAAAAGGATTGGCGGCTTATACTGAACATGCCTACAATCTTGGACACGAAAGCAAAGATTTATATAAATTTATGCAGGATGCACTGGCCGCTACAACAGACGATAGCCTTACTGCCGACCAACTGGTTGCTTTAACCATGGAAACCGGTAAATACGGTGTTGAAGCTATGGCTTTACTTGATAAAGCAAATACATCAGCTTATGGAAATCCGGAAATTACAAAAGTAAATATCGGTGTTAGAAACAATCCCGGGATACTTATCAGCGGACACGATTTGAAAGACATGGAAGAACTCCTGAAACAAACCGAAGGAACGGGAGTTGATGTTTACACACACAGCGAAATGTTACCAGCCAATTATTATCCGGCATTTAAGAAATACGAGCATTTTGTAGGAAACTACGGTAATGCATGGTGGAAACAAAAAGAAGAGTTCGAAAGCTTTAATGGCCCCATATTGTTCACTACCAACTGTTTGGTACCACCATCGGCAGATGCAAAATACCGCGACAAAGTGTATACAACAGGAGCAGCAGGTTTTGATGGATTTCCGCATATTGCAGACCGTGTAAAAGGCAGCCAAAAAGATTTTAGCCAGATTATTGAACATGCCAAAAAATGTGCTGCACCCGTTGAAATTGAAAAAGGTGAAATTATTGGAGGTTTTGCCCACAACCAGGTTATGCAGCTGGCCGATAAGGTGGTTGATGCTGTTAAATCAGGAGCAATTAAAAAGTTCTTTGTAATGGCAGGTTGCGACGGCAGAATGAAAAGCCGCGACTATTATACCGAATTTGCTGATAAATTACCAAATGATACTGTTATTTTAACTGCAGGTTGTGCTAAATACCGATATAACAAACTTCCATTAGGCGATATAGGTGGTATACCTCGTGTACTGGATGCAGGGCAATGTAACGATAGCTACTCATTAGCCGTTATTGCGCTTAAATTAAAAGAAGTGTTTGAACTTAACGACATTAATGAGTTACCTATAGCATACAATATTGCATGGTACGAACAAAAAGCCGTTATTGTATTGTTGGCACTGTTATACCTTGGAGTAAAAAATATCCACTTAGGCCCAACCTTGCCAGCATTCTTATCGCCTAATGTAGCCAATGTGCTGGTTGAAACATTTGGTATTAGCGGAATAGGAACCGTTGATGAGGATATTAAACTATTTATGAACTAATTATTATATCTAATATATATAACCTAACAGGTTTTAAAAACCTGTTAGGTTATAAAAATTTCGTTTGATTATGAAAACAATAAAATATACAGAAGCAGAAGCCAGGCCCAACCCGCATGGTGTTGATGCACGCAACCTTTATGATGGCGAACATGCCATTGTTACCCACATCTTATTGCAACCCGGAGAACAACTAAAAAGGCATATTACACCCGTAGATGCTATCTTTTATGTTCTGGAAGGCACCGGGATTATAGAAATTGGAGATGAACAATTGGAAGTTACGCAAGACACATTAATTGATAGCCCGGCCAAGATACCACACTGCTGGTATAATAAAAGCAATGCCCTACTCCGCGTACTGGTAACCAAAGTGCCAAAACCGGATGGCCCAACAAAACTGCTATAGGCAACCACCATTGAACAATTAAATTCCCTGCGTTGTATAACATAGGGAATTTGATTTTCAAAATATTTCTGTTTTATTTGTAGCTGCAATAGAACAAAAAACAAAAAGTTATTGATTTATGCATAAACGAATACGAAGAGAAAAAAGAATTGTAGAAAAAATGATTCATTTATATTGCGCTGAAAATCATCATACTACATCTCTTTGTGATTCGTGCTTTGAACTTCAGGAATATGCTTTTAAGAGATTACTTAACTGCCCTTTCGAGGAGGATAAACCTGTTTGTTCGAAGTGCCGTATACACTGCTACCGAACAAAAGAGAAAGAAAAGATAAAAATCGTAATGCGATATGCCGGACCTAAAATGATACTAAAGTCACCCATAGATACCATTCTTTATTTTTATACCAAACTACGATTTAAAAACCAACTCATACGATGAAGATTAATAATCCCGGCAACGCACCCAAGGTGCCATTTAACCTGGAAGCTTTTGTGTTACATTCCGAAGATAAAATTGAACTGGTTTATTTAAGCCTTAAGCCAGGTGAAATACTCGAAAAACATAAAAATCCTTTTGATGTTATTTTTTTTGTTGTTGAGGGCACAGGAGTGTTAACAATTGAAGAGGAAAGCCAGATGCTGTCTCCATCAGACACAATAAAGGTAACATCAGAAAAATTAAGGGGATGGAAAAATAAAGGCCCAGAAACTTTAAAAATATTGGTAATAAAACTTTTGTAGTTAGACTTTGCCAAAAAAAAACAATCCATTATCTTTCGGGAAATTTAAACATGAATGTTATGAAATATTCTTCGCTGAAACTTATCACGATTTTACTACTCATAGGGCTGTTTGGCTGTAAATCATCACCCGAAAAATTTAACGAAGCCGATTATATTGAATCAATCCGCGAATGGCAAAAAAAGCGCCTTGAAAACTTAAAATCCGAAAACGGATGGTTAAATCTTGTAGGACTGTATTGGTTAAACGATGGTGAGAACCCTTTTGGAAGCAGCGAAGCCAACAACATAGTTTTTCCTAAAAATGCTCCTGAGTTTATCGGTTCGTACTCCGTTTTTCAAAACGATATTACCGTTAGTATTTACCCCGATGTTGATGTTTATATTAACGACAGCTTGTTAAAAGAACATGTTGTATTTACCGATGCAGATAACAATACCAGTCGGTTTAAATGTGGCACGTTCCGTTGGTATGTTATTAAAAGAGGTGATAAATATGGAATCCGCTTACGCGATTTAGAAAGCCCTTTAGTTGAAAAGATAAAAGAAATTCCTTCGTTCCCTATCGACCCAAAATGGCGAATAGAAGCCCGTTTTGAAAAATTTGAAACACCGGTAGAGATAGCCATTCCGAATGTATTAGGAGAAACAGAATATGAAAAATGTTATGGTAAATTAAAATTCGATATTGAAGGAGAAACATACACCTTAATGCCTTTAGGCGATGGAGTAAACGAAAATTTCTTTGTTATTTTTGGCGATGGCACCAGTGCAGAAGAAACTTATGGTGCAGGCCGCTTTTTATCCGTTGAAAAACCCGATAAAAACGGTATAACTTACATCGATTTTAACAAAGCAACCAATCCGCCTTGTGCATTTACCGAGTTTGCAACCTGCCCCCTACCTCCCAAAGAGAACTTTTTACCGGTACGGATTTTAGCTGGAGAAAAAGTGGACGAATTTATTGGGCATCATTAGTATAAGGCAAAATAAATTAACCCTATTTTTCTAATATTTTCATTTCGATACGGCGGTTCTTGCGGCGGTTCTGTTCTGTATGATTAGATGCAATTGGGTTCTTCTCACCAATACCTTCAATAATAATTCGTTCATCGCTAATCCCTTTATTTATAATATAATTAGCAACAGAAGATGCCCGCCTGAACGATAATGTTTTATTATAATCTTCAGAACCATAGTTGTCGGTATGCCCCGAAATCAGTATTTTAACTGTCTTATTTCTTTCCATGAAATTATATACACTGTCGAGCTGAGGGTATGATTTAGGTAAAATATCATATTTATCAAAATCAAAAAATATATGATTTAAAACTACACTCTCATCTTTATTTAAGGAGTCAAGCGAGTGGGTTAAGCAATTTTCTATACGATATAAAAAAACATTATCGATAAAATATTTAAGCTTAGGGTTGCCATAATATTTCTTTATTTGAAATTTTTCTTTATTTGAAATAACCATCTTCCTGTAATCCTTTGCTGAGCCAGAGGCCAATAATAAAATACTGTCGTTTCCGTTTGCAATAAACTCTTTAGACAAGGTAACCCAGTTGTAATATAAAAACGGGGTACAAACCGAATCGGGCAGTGACAAATAAAGCTGAAAGGAACCTGTGTCTGTTTCACAATCTGTATTATTTTTAAAACCCACCCATAAATCAGCAAAATAGTTGGATTGCTCAAAGGCTTTTACATCTATAGTAAGAAGATATTTTTCTCCTTTAACAAGGGGTTCATGTAAATAAGTAAATGTTTTTTGTGTATTGGGTAGTAGCAACAAGCTTATATAATCTGCATTCCCTCCCTCTTTTATAAGGGTTGAATCTGGATGGTAATTCCATGACAAGCTCTTGTTTTTATATCTGTCTGTACAAAAATAAATTGGGTGATTAAATGCCGAATCGCAATAGTACCAATAGCTTGGTGCATATACCAGGTTTTTATTAAGATCTATATACGTATAATACTGATCAAAACATGAATTTTGGATTAAATTCTGTGCAGCTACCAGGGCAGAAAAGAATATTAAGATGGCTATTATAGTAAACTTTTTTTTGTTCATGTTATTAAAAAAAACGCTATAATACATTTCTTTGAATTATAGCGCTATAAGATACAATCTGTAAACGTTTATTCTTCCCAGATATTATAGTTTACACCCCTTTCGGCCAGATAATTGAAGATAAAATCAAAATTCATCTGATCTGCTCCAATGTATTCAGGCGGACAAAGGCCTATATGTTTTATCATTCCGTTGAAAAACAAATGTGTTATTGCAGTACAGGTATAACCAGTGGTGCGTGCCATCGATGTTGTATGGGTTTCCTTATCGTACCGGTCGAACAAGTTATAAGTATATTTTCTTTCTTTCCCATTTTCAATACCTTTAACAATAACCCTGCACAGTGTAAAATCCTCCTCATCCTTTTTTAATTCCCAAATGGGAAATAATAATTTGGTTGTAACATCAATAGGGCGAACCATTTTACCATCAACCAAAACAGGTTCCTTTGAAAAGAGTCCGGTTTCCCTCATAACTTTAATATACTGCATTGTTCCGGGATAACGAAGGGTTTTCTCCATCATATTAGGCACCTTCATGGTTTTAATTAAAGTTCTTAGTCCATCAGTATTCCATGCTTCGAGCGAACCTACCGGGTCAAAGTTTTTAATTTCAGCTTCCGAAAGAGCTTCCCGGGTAATTAACTCGTTATTTAAAACATAACGTGATGGCCTGATATATTCCTCGAGAACGTCCATAGGTGAAAATACGGCTTTATATTCGTAAGGCCACTCACGCTTAAAAGGTAATCCTCCGCCATAACATTTATAGCTATGCACCTCCATCCTGTCGTGATGATATCCCAAAATAATGTTACCCATTCCCGGAGAAATGCCCGCATCAATTATGGCTGTAACATTATTTTTCTTTGCCAACTCATCCAGATCAAAAGGATCTTCACGAAAGAAAGAAATATCAATAATATTTTTACCTGCAAGTATACTCTGTTTTACAGTATTGTATCCCAGGTAACCGGGTAAAGAACCAATTACCAGGTCGGCATCTTTAATCGCTTCATTAAACTCATCAATTTCTTCTAAATCTGCTATAAACGTTTTTATTTTTTTATTTGATTGCAACTTTTCAAGATTCGATGGATTGATGTCAACCGCAGTTACATCAAACAATGTGGACAAATCTCTGGCAATAGCTTTGCCAACAAGTCCTGCTCCTAAAACAACAATTTTCTTCATAGCTGTTTGGTTTTATGTAAATATATAAAACGTTCCAAATTAAAAATTAACCTAAGATCATACCAATAATGGTAGCCGATAACAATGATGCTATGGAACCTCCCACAAGCGCTCTAAGTCCTTGCTTCGATAAAAACCCCCGTTTATTAGGCGCCAAACCTCCAATACCACCAATTTGTATACCTATGGATGCAAAATTAGCAAAACCGCAAAGCATATAGGTTGCCATTATTATTGATTTATATTCGGTAAAACTTCCGTACAATGCATTCCCCGTTGATTTAAGTGTTGCAAGGCTGGTATATCCAACAAACTCACTTGCGATAAGCTTCTCTCCCAACAAACGCCCAAGCAATGTCATATCCTCTTTACATACACCTATAACCCACATAAGCGGGGCAAACAAATATCCTAAAACAAATTCCAGCGAAAATTTGCTGAACTGCCCATTGGTAGCATTTGCAACCAAATCGTTTAGGTGCACCCACGAACCAACTTTCCCAAAAATATAATTAACCATTGCAATGAACGCAAAGAAAACCAACAACATAGCTCCTACGTTTGCTGCCAGCTTCAATCCTTCAATTGTTCCATTCGATAGTGCATCCAAAAAATTTGAGCCTATATTCTCCATCTTTACATCGGCCTGTTCCTCTATTTTTTGAGTTTGAGGCATTAAAATTTTAGATACCACAACCGCTCCGGGAGCAGCCATAACAGAAGCCGTTAAAAGGTGTTTTGCAAATAACACACGCTGCACCGGATCGTCGCCACCTAAAAAACCAATATATGCTGCTAATACACCTCCTGCCACAGTGGCCATCCCTCCAATCATTACCAGGAGCATTTCCGAATCATTCATCTTCGGCAAGTAAGCTTTTATCATTAATGGCGATTCGGTTTGCCCTAAAAAGATATTCCCGGCAACTGATAAACTCTCGGAACCCGAAAGTTTCATTGCCTTTACCATAACCCAGGCTAATCCTTTTACTACGATTTGAATTATTCCCCAATAAAAAAGAACACTGGTAAGAGCAGAGAAAAATATAATGGTTGGTAAAATCTGAAAAGCAAATATCATCCCTATAGAATTCATATCCATAAGGTTACCAAACAGGAATGTACTTCCTACTTTTGTAAAATCAAGGATTTTTACAAATATTTTACCTACAAATTCAAAAAAGTAAGCTACAAAAGGAATATATAAAATACTCACCGCTAAAATTAACTGAATAGCAAGGCCCTTTCCAACAACTATCCAATCTATTTTTTTCCTGTTTGCACTAAATACCCAGGCTAACATAATTAAAACCACCATACCAAATAATCCACGGATAATAGTAAGCAGGCTAAACCCCGATTTGCCCTTTCCTTTTATTAATAAAGCAGATTTTGGAACCTCAGTCGTATTTTGAGAATCTGCAAGTACCTGCTCGCCAGCTACTACCTGTAATGAATCAACTACAACAGTATCCGTATTTTGAATAGTATTTTGAGCAATTACCCCGCTTTTTGTAACAATCACACCGCTTATAACGATAACGAGTGAAAAGAGAACCAATATTTTCTTCATCTAAGTTAAATTATGTTTTTCTGATTATTTTTTTCTTTTTTTGATTTCGTCCCGAATAATAGAAGCTTTTTCGTATTCTTCATTTTTAACTGCTTCATCCAGTAAATCTTCCAGGGCATCTAAATCCAGATCACGGTAAGCAGCTCTGTCTGTATCGGATGATTGAATTATACTATCATCATCATTTGATTCCTGATAAGGAGTTTTTGATTTGCCGGTTTCGTCAATATCAATAACAATACCTGATTTTTGCATGATTTCCTCGGTAGTATATATCGGGCATTTAAAACGCAAAGCCAACGCAATAGCGTCTGAGGTGCGTGCATCAATTTCTATATTTTTAGAACCTCCGTTACAAATAAGCTTCGAATAAAAAACTCCCTCTTCCAGCCTGTATATATTAACTTCGATAAGGTTTATACCAAACGACATGGCAAAACTCAAAAATAAATCGTGTGTGAGTGGCCTTGGTGGTTTTAATCCTTCCAGCTGAATTGCAATAGCCTGAGCCTCAAAGCCTCCAATAATAATGGGAATCCGCCTGTCACCGTGCTCTTCCGTTAAAACCAGGGCATAAGCCCCTGTTTGTGTCTGACTATAAGATATACCTAAAACCTGTAGTTTAATTTTACTCATACAAGAATAAAATGATTAATTAAACCGCACTAAATCGAACAAAGTACCCTTTAAACCCTGCCCAATCTCGCTGCACATAATAAAAGCAAGTTTAACAATTTATTTAGTGAAAAAAAAACATCTTAACAATATTCATGCACATCAGTTTATTATACTCAACTAATGAACAAGTTATAAAATTATGAAATTATCCTTATTTAAAGATTGTATAAAAGATTATCTTTATCTTAGCATTCGAAAAAATAAAAACAAACATGAGTACGATAAAAAAAGATTTGCTGGAAGCGCAGCAAGTGTTAAATCATTTTATTGCAGAGGAAAAAAATATTGAAAATATAAAGATTGCAGGCGAATTGATGGTGGATTCCATTAAAAATGGGAGAAAAATTATATCGTGTGGTAATGGTGGTTCGATGGGTGATGCCATGCATTTTGCTGAAGAACTTACAGGACGATACCGAAATAACAGAAAAGCAATTGCCGCCATTTCTATTTCGGACCCAACACATATATCTTGCACTGCAAACGATTATGGTTATGATTATATTTTTTCGAGATACATTGAAGCTCTTGGACAAAAAGGAGATACTCTGCTTGCCATAAGCACCAGCGGAAATTCGCCTAATGTATTAAAAGCCTGCGAAACAGCACGGGAAAAAGGGATGAAAATAGTAGGGCTTACTGGGAAAGACGGTGGAAAGCTGGCTTCAATTTGCGATGTTGAAATAAGAGCCCCCAAATCGGATTATGCCGACAGGGCACAAGAGATACACATAAAAGTTATACATAGCCTTATTCATTATATCGAAGAAAACCTGATTTAAATAACCTTGATATGTTAGTAAAAACCTATGGAAGTGCTGTTCATGGCATTAACGCAATAACCATAACCATAGAAGTAAGTGTTTCGCAAGGGGTAAATTTTTACCTTGTAGGACTACCCGATAGTGCGGTAAAAGAAAGCCAACAGCGTATTGATTCTGCCTTGCGCACCAATGGACATAAAGTTCCCGGACAAAAGATTGTTATCA
>Ga0209607_1003581_pt1 | contig 11865 bp, 8 predicted proteins | sample AD_UKC117_MetaG_FD_184413 | JGI IMG/M metagenome (GOLD analysis project Ga0209607, IMG submission 184413) | Active sludge microbial communities of municipal wastewater-treating anaerobic digesters from Hong Kong - AD_UKC117_MetaG (SPAdes)... | ecosystem: Engineered > Bioreactor > Anaerobic >... | reverse complement strand
TGTGGCGCCAGATGCTGCTGCGGTTCTGCGGGTCCAGCCCTTGGGTCGGCTCGTCCAGAAAGAGCACCTGCGGGGCCGAGAGCAGGCCGCGCGCCAGTTCCAGCCGCCGCTTCATGCCGCCCGAATAGGTGCCGGCCTTGCGATCGAGTGCGTCGGTCAGCTCGACCAGGGCGCCCAGCGTCGCAATACGCTCCTGGCGCACGGCGCGGCTCAGCCCGTACAGGCGGGCGTGAAAGTCGAGCACCTGGCGGCCGGTGAGGTCAGCGTCCACCACGATCTCCTGAAAGGTGACGCCAATGCGCCGGCGCACTTCATCCGCCTGGGTTGCCACGTCACAGCCGGCGACCGTCGCCGTACCTGCCGTCGGCATCAGCAGCGTAGTAAGGACCGAGATCAACGTAGTCTTGCCGGCGCCATTGGGTCCGAGGAGCGCGTAAATTTCGCCGGCATGCACCTGAAAGGCGACGCCGCGCAGGGCATGAACTGGCTCGCCGTCCTTTACATCGTAACGCTTTTCCAGCGCGGTGGTTTCGATAGCGTTCATAGCCGGCCCTATCGGCTCGTGATGCGCCAGACGCCCAGGCCCATAACGGCGCCGGTCACCAGAACGCCGATCAGCGCCGTCTGGAACTTCGTTCGGTCGGCTGTTGCGCCCTTGACGCGCATCCAGGTGACGTGCGCGATGCCGACGGCGACAAGCATGGTCAGCGGGTGCTCCCACGCCGAAAGCGGCGGCAGTTTCCAGGCGGCAGCCATGATCCAGAGCACCAGTCCCAACAGCAACTGGATGTCGTAGACGATGGGCAGCGCCATGCCGATGCGCTGATCCCACACGCCCCACGCACGGCCGCGGATCAAGCCGGCGGCAAACATGACGACGGCGACCACGGTCGCCAGGATTACCACGTAGCGCCAGCCGGAATGGGCATAGAAGACAAATTGCGTCATAATGTTCTCACCGAATCACGTGATGGTTTCAGGCAGGTTGCCATGTGCTCTACGAGAGCAACAAAGGGCCACTGCCCTGTGGACAACGGTCGTTCATGTTACGACAGCCGTAACCGGTTGCCCAATCTGCCGGACACCGATCATACGTAAACCCAACGCAAGAGAGATGCACGGAAGATAGCGCCCAAGAGCAGATGAAGTCTGCGCACAATCTGCTACCATAGCCAACGTGACATTCATGGCAACTTTGTTTCGTTCTGAAGGACCGACAACCACGACACTGGTTCAGCGCTGCCTGCATGGCGATGCAGGCGCATGGTCCATGCTGGTCGAGCGCTACGCACGGCTGGTACATGCCGTGCCCGTGCGCCATGGCTTGACGCCGGCCGAAGTCGATGACGTGGGACAGGAGGTCTTTCTCGCCCTGGCCCAGAACCTGCACGACATCGATGACCCGGAACGCCTGCCCGGTTGGCTGGTGACCACGGCGCGCCGCCTCTCCTGGCGCACGATCCAGCGCCGCCGCCAGGAAGAGACCATCGACGTGCACGAGAGCCCGGCCGTCGACAGCGGCAAGCTGACGCCCATCGTCTCGGCCATGCCGACGCCGGACGATCTGCTGCAAACATGGAGCCGGCAGGAAGCGCTCGGCCAGGGTCTGAGCCGGTTACAGCCACGCTGTCGCGATCTGCTCACCCTTCTCTTTCTCGACGCAAACGAACCCAGCTACGACGATATCAGCGCGCAGCTCGACCTGCCCAAAGGCAGCATCGGGCCGACGCGCAACCGCTGTCTGCAACAACTGCGCACCATTCTCGAAGGCCTTGGCATCTCGACATCAGATTGACAGCATGAAAACGCTCAAACTCCATGTATCATACGAGTCGCCTACGTGCTCTATTGTCATGAAGCCTGATAGTGGCTGCTTGCCGGAAGCCCTGGGTGCGCCAAGATTGACAGCCCAGGACGGACCATCACAGTAGAACAATGAGGAACTCGTCATGACTGCACACCTGACGCTCGATGAATTGTATAGCCTGGTTCTTGACGACGCTGCCCCCAGCGCCGCCGCCGCTCATCTGGCGACGTGTGCAGCGTGCCGTGCAGAAGCCGATGGGCTTCGCCAACTGGCCAATGACCTGGCAATTGCGCAGGCAAGCACACCCTCTGCCGATGCGCTGAGCCGCTACCAGAGCCTCTTCACCCACGTCCAGCAGCAGCCGTCGCTCCTGCGCCGCATGGCGGCACAGATGCGCGCCGTCCTGGCGTGGGACAGCCGCCAGCAGGTCGCGCTGCAGGGTGTGCGCAGCGGCGCCGCCACTGCCTACCGCCAGCTCTACACCGCCGACGACGTGGAGGTCGAGTTGATGGTGGAGCGCAGCGGGCGCGGCCGGCGCGTCGAAGGCGACCTGATCGCAGACGAGACCGGTGGCCGCAACGAGGCCGCCCTCGTCGAGTTGATCGCAGCCGGCGACCGGCCCCTCTATGCGACCGAGACCGACCCGAACGGGCTTTTCCGCTTTGACGGCATCGCCCCGGGCACCTATCGCATGGTCGTCACGCGCACCGAATCCGCCGCAATCGAGATCGAGGCTCTGGAGATCGCCTGATGCCGGGCGAACTGACACCGCAGTTGGCAACGCAACTGGCCGACCTGCCGGTTGCGGAGGCGCTGGCTCGCCTCGAAGAGGAATCGTTGCTGCAGCCCGAGAGTGCGGTCGCGTTGGCGCGCTTTGCGTTACCGATGACCGAAGGAAACCCGCCGGCAGCCCAGCGACTTGTCGACCTGGCCGCAGCCTTGCACGAACGCACCGGTGCACAGGCGCAAGTCGTGCCGTGGCTCGCCTATGCGCGCGCCCGGCTGGCCCTGGTCGGCGGTGATTTCGCCGGCGCCGAAGCCGCCCTGCAAGAAGCGCGCACGCGCTGGCAGGCATTGGGTGAGCCGGTTCTGCTGGCGCGCAGCGGCCTGGGGCTGACCCAAGTGCTGGCCGTGCAGGGTCGCTATGCCGATGCCCAGGCTGTCGTGAGCGAGGCAGTCGACGCACTGGCCGCTATCCCGGATCGCGACGTCGAGACGGAACTGATCTACCTCGATGCGCGCATCAACGCGGCCACGCTGCTCTCCTACCAGGAGCAGCACGCCGAAGCCGCCGCAGAATTCGCGGCAGTGCAGGCTGCGCTTGCGGCATTGCTCGAAAGCGCCGATGACAACGAACTGGCCGCTGAGCTTCGCGCTCGCCTGGGCCTCGTCGGAATCGACGCAGCGATCTCCCAGACCTATCTCGACAACCCCGTCGCGGCAGCCGCCACGCTGGCGGAGGCGATTGCCCTGCTCGACCAGCCTGAAGTACGCTACGATCGCGGGCGCGCTCACAGCAACCTGGGCCACCTGCTGACGCGCACAGGCAGTTTTGCCGGCGCGCTGGGCGAGTTCGACGCCGCCACGCTCGACATGCTGGGCACATCCGACCCGGACAGCGCGCCCGAGCGCTGGGACGGGGCTGACGTGCTCTTTCTCGACCACGCCATCGTACAGATCGCGCTCAATCTCCTGCCCGAAGCCACGGCCAATCTCGACCGTGCGCTGGTGCTTTTCGAGCGCAGCGGCCAGCGTTACGAACTCGGCCAGGCGCTCTACTACCGCGCGTTCGTGGCGCTGCGCGAGCTGGCACTCGGCGATGCCGGCCCCTGGCTCGCACAAGCAGCCGCGATTTTTGCGGAACTGGGCAATGACTATTGGCTCAACCGCGTGCGCCAGGCCGAGGCGCTTGCTCGCCTGCTGGACAGCGACGCCCCCAGCGCCGCCGCGCTGCTCGACGCCCTGCTTGTAAGCGGAGAAGGCGCAGCCGCCCCATCCGCCGGCGACCTGGTCACCAGGGTGGAGGGGGCGCTGCTGCGGAGCCGTGTCGCCCTGGCGCAGGCAGAGAACGAAATGGCGATGCGCTGGGCAGAGCAGGCTGCGACGTGGCTGAACGAGGCCGCAGCCGGACGTGAGGCGTTGTCGCTCTACCCGCATCTTGCGCTGCTGGCCCTGCACGCCCGCGGCCAGGCTGCGCGTGCGGCAGGCGACACACAACAGGCGCGGCAGTTTTTCGAGCAAGCGGTGGATGTCATCGAATCACAGCGTGCAACACTTCCGGTCGAAGAGTTCCGCACCGCCTTTCTCGCCGACAAGACGCAGATTTACGCCGACCTCGTGCTGTCGCTGCTGGACACGCCTGCGCCGCCGGAATCCATGCTGGCGGACGCCTTTGCCGTGGTGGAGCGCGCCCGGTCGCGCGCCCTGCTGGAGCGGCTGCTGGCCGCAGTCGACGAAGCGGCGCTGGCACAGAGCGCGCAGTCGCCCGAGACAGGCGAACGCTTGACAGCACTGCGCCGCCGGCTTGCCTGGCTCTACAACCAGTTGCTGGGGAACAACCCCGCCGGTCGCGGTCTTGACGGCGCCATCACCGACGAGATCCGTGCGGCCGAGGCCAGTTTGCAGCGGCTGGAATGGCGCGTCGCACCATGGCTGGCCGAGGCGGAGCCTGCCACCCTCGACACGGTGCAGCAAGCGCTGGCGCAGGACGAGCAAGCGGTAATCTACTACCAGGCCGGCAACGAATGGATGGCCTTCGTGGTCGGCGCCGACGACGTATACCTGGCGCGCCATCTGTGCACAGCCAGGGCGGTGGAACAGGCGCTGGCGGATCTGCGTTTCCAGTTGGGCCGCGCCGAGATCGGTGACGACTACCTGGCGCGGCATGGCGAGCGCCTGATGGCCGGTGCGCGTGGCGCGCTCCGCCAATTGCATGATCTGCTGTGGGCGCCGTTGCGCGGGTATCTCAAGGGCCGGCGTTTGCTGGTCATTCCCCACGGGCCGCTGCACCTGGCGCCCTTTCATGCTTTCTGGGATGGGACGTCCTACCTGGCCGAGTCGTGCGAAGTCAGCTATGCGCCGAGCGCGAGCGTGGAGTTGCACCGGCGAAAGCGGGCAGAGCCGGCGGGCTACGCGTCGCTGGTGGGCTTTGCCGTGCGCGACCCGTCGATCCCGCAGGCCGAGGCAGAGATTCGTGCGGCGGGTGCGTGCTTCGATACGGCCCAACTTTTCGTCGATGACGATGCGCGCGTGGACGTGCTGCAACAGGCGGTAGCGGACGGCGACGTCCTGCATCTTGCCACGCACGGCCTCTTCCGCCCGGACAACCCCTACTTCTCGGCGTTGAAGCTGGCCGACGGCTGGATCGACGTACGCAGCATTTACCGGCTGCCGCTGCGAGCGCGGCTCGTCGTGCTCAGCGCGTGCGAGAGCGGCGCCGTGCAGGTGCAAGGCGGCGACGAGGCGATTGGGCTTGTGCGCGGGTTTCTGGGCGCCGGCGCGCAGTCGCTGGTCGTGAGCCTGTGGAATGTACATGACGCCAGTGCAGCGGCATTCATGACCGATTTTTACAAATATCTGCAAAATGCAGCGATGGCGCCGGCGACGGCCTTACGTGCCGCGCAGCAGCGTGCCATTCAAGCGAATCGCCATCCCTATTTCTGGGCTCCCTACACGGCGATCGGTTAGTGGAAAAGGATGCGAACCATGACAGGCAAGAACACTGAAGCCCAAGATCACGCTCGGACACAGCGTCCGGCGCGACAGCCGTTAATCTTGGCGGTTATTTCGCTGGTCATCGGCGCGATGGCGGCGCTAGCTCTGGTTGGCGGTGTACAGGCTACGGCCGGTTCCCGTGCGATGGACGGTCAACCTGGCTTCCCGGAGCAACTCTCCGGCGCCAACCACGGTGACAGCGATTCTGACGAAGCCGAGGTGAAGGGCACGCTGGCTGAACCTGTGACTGCCTTTGCCGGTGAATGGATCGTGAACGTCGACTCGAATCGAACCGTGACCCTCGTTCTTACCGCGACAACCGATGTTCAGAAATTCATGAATCACCTGCCGTCGGTCGGTGACTGGGTTGAAGCCAAGGGCACGTGGACCACCCCCGACCGGCTGGATGCGCGCCGCGTACGGCCAGATGAGTACGAAGCGAATCAGGTCGTTGCGCGGCTCAAACCGGGCGTGGTAGCCGAGACGCTGGCCGCCACCTACAACATGACCGTCACCGGCGTGCTCAGTTCGGCCAACATTTTCCTCTTCTACACGCACGACGACGAGGATCTGGAAATCCAGAAATTGCTCAACGACAAGGTGAATGTCGAGTGGGCGGAGGTCAACTGGATCAGCCGCGTGCCGACTGGTTCGCCCTATCGCTCGTGGCGTTGGGGTGGATCCGACGACACCGGCTACGTCAACCAGCATGCATTCGAGCAGGTCCGTCTCGAACCGGCGCTGGCGAAGTATGACGGCACGGGCATGGTGGTCGCCGTGCTGGACACGGGCGTCGACCTGGCGCACACGGCGCTGGCGACCAGCCTGGTGGCCGGCCGCGATATGATCTCCGACACGGCCACGCCCGACGATATCGGTCCTGGGCTGGCGTGGGGGCACGGCACGCATGTGGCCGGTATCGTGCACCGCATGGCGCCGGCGAGCAAGATCCTGCCCATCCGCGTTCTGGACAGCCAGGGACGCGGCAACACCTTCGTGCTGGCCTATGCCATCGAGTATGCGGTGCAGCAAGGCGCCGATGTCATCAACCTGAGCCTGGGCGCCGATTGCGGGTCACAGGTGCTCAGTTCCACCATCCAGTCCGCCATTGCCCAGGGCGTGGTCATCGTGGCGGCGGCAGGCAACAGCAACACGGAAGTGCCACAGTGTCCGGCCTCCATGCCCGGCGTCATCGCAGTGGCGGCGGTCGACGAGAACAAGGTGCGCGCCGAGTGGTCGAATTACGGCGCCGGCTGGGTCGATATTGCCGCACCGGGCGTGGGCATCACCTCTACGTTCCCCGGCGGCTACGCATCGTGGAGCGGCACCTCTATGGCGGCGCCGTTCGTCTCCGGCGCGGCAGCGCTGGCGAAGCAGAAGAAGGAAGCCAGCAACGGCGACGTGCCGGTCGACGAAATGCTCATCGACCGCGGGTCGGACATCAGCGGACTCAACAGCGAGGCGATCGGCCCGCTGCTGGATGTGGCGGCCGCCGTCGATTCACTGCCGACGGAGCCGGAGCCCACACCAACGCCGTCGCCTGGCGGCCATAACCTGTTCCTGCCGGCAATCGCCAACCCCTAGACCTGAGCCTCGGCCGGTTCGAGGCTGCACAATCGATAGCATATCAAAAGCGGCGCTCCTCCTTGACGAGGGCGCCGCTCTCTATGCCACGGACGACTCAAGGCGCACCGATGCACCGGCATCTTCCGTTGTGTTACGGCGCACCGCCCAGGCAACTGCCAGGTTTGGCGCGATTGGCGTATTTTTTGCGCCGCGCCGCCCCTCTATTGTGGTGAGGGGGAGACACGGCGCAGCGCCGTGCTGCATGAAAACCGAGTCCGCAATGGTATGGATGGAGGATATCCAATGAATGGTACAAGTCACCGATGGTGGTTGGTTCTTACGGCAGCAACCTTTGGGCTGCTGCTTCTGTTTACCGGCACGCGCAATGCCAGCGCGGCCGGAATCCCGCTGCAAGAAGCCCGCGGCGTGGACGTCTCGCAGGCAGGTGCAGATGACAGCGAACGGCCGTCGTTCTACGGCATCGTCAAGAGCATGCCGGCCGGCGGGATGACCGGCGAGTGGATGATCGGCGACCAGACTGTGATCGCCGATGGGCAGACGCAGTTTCAGCAGATGGCCGGCCCGCTGGCAGTCGACGGCTGCGCCAAGGTCAAGCTCGTCGCGCAAGGGTCGAACATTGCCCACGAAATCGAATCGGAGAACATGTCTGACTGTACCGGCGACGGTCACGATGACGGCAGCGAGGTCTACGGCCTCGTCGAAGGCATGCCGCTGAGCGGCACGGTCGGCGTTTGGACGGTCAGCACCAAAGAATACACGGTGACCGAACAGTCCGAACTGAAGATGGAGTATGGCGACTTTGAAGTCGGTAAGTGTGTCAAGATCCACCTCGTTCTCGGCACGACGGACACCGTGCGCGAGATGGAAACTGAACGCAGCTACAAGTGCTCCGACGACGACGACAGCGATGACGGCATCTCCGGCATCGGCAAAGGCGAGATCTACGGCGAGTTGATGTCCTTCCCCGACCCGGCGAGCGGTTCGCTGGCCGGCACATGGGTCGTGGGTACGATGACCTTCTCGGCGACGGAGCGCACGGAGTTCAGCACCAAGAACGGCGACTTCGCAGTGGGCGGCATCGTCAAGGTCGAGTTCGTGATTTTGCAGGACGGCACCTTCGTCGCCCGCGAGATCAAGACTGCCATGGCCGGGCATGACGATGATGGCGACGGTCACGAAAGCGACCGCGACGAGGGCCATGCGTACGGCATGATCGAACAACTGCCCGAAGGCAGCCTGATTGGCACCTGGATCGTGGCCGGCGTCGAATACAGTGTGACGGAACGCACCAAGCTTCATGAAGAGCATGGCACCTTTGCCATCAGCGAAACTGTCAAGATTGAGTTCAAGGTGGACAGCAACGGTCTGCGCGTGGCCAAGGAAATTGAACTCAAGAGCAAGAGCGGCAACGAGAACGAAGATGCCAAGTTCGTCGGCTTCATCGACAGCATGCCGGAGACAGGGTTCGTTGGACTCTGGGTCGTCAATGGTGTGGAATTCAGCGGCACCTTGAAGAGCAAGTTTGAAGAGGACCACGGCAGCTTTACCGTCGGCGCCTTTGTCAAGGTGGAATATAAGAGCATTGACGGCGTCAACATCATCCACGAGATGGAGACCGAAGTGCCGCCAGGTGCTGGCGACGATGACACGGTCGGCAAGATCGAGAGCATGGACGACAACCCGACGGCAGCGGCTGTGAGCGCCAATACGACCTGGGTCGTGGACGGCAAGAGCTTCGTCGTGACGCCGTCGACGCGGGTGAGCGGTGGTCTCAGCACGACGGACACCGTGTGGGTCAACAGCTACGCGGCCGCCGACGGCAGCCAGGTGGCGACGCGTATCGTCGGCGTCACCCTCGACAATTCACTCTTCCTGCCTGTCATGCGCCGCTAAGTCAGGTAAGTCAGGACCAATTCAAAAGGGGAGTCCAGAAATGGGCTCCCCTTTTTTGTCTGGTTTTGCGGCGCCGGTTACAGCTACGCGTTGGCCAGCCACGCCTCGATCTGTGGCAGCGTCACTGCCCAGTCGACATGCACGATCCCGGAAATGCCGAGCGCCTGCGCCGCTTCGACGTTGGACGCCAGATCGTCGATATACAGGACGTTTTCTGCCGGCGTGTCAAGTAACTCCAGCGCCAGCTCAAAAATCTCAGGGTCCGGCTTGAGGATGTGAACCTCGTTGCTCATCATAACGAGTTCGAAGTCGGCCAGTTCCGGCACGTGCTGATCCAGCCAGGCCACGTGCACTTCATTGGTGTTGCTGATCGCGCCGACCTGCGTCGACGCTCGCTCCTGCAGCGACAACGCATAGGCCAGGGCGGCATCGTCGCGCACCAGACCGGCGCAGAATGCGCGCACGAAGCTGCTCTCCTCAATCTCGCAGCCCAGGCTGCGATTCAAGCTGTTCAGCACATCCGCTGCGGTGAGCAACCCCATGCCGAAGTCGGTTCCGACCAATGAGAACGCATCGCGGACTGCGGCGCGCTCGACGCCATAAAGCGTGGCAACCGCGGCAATCGTCGCGTCATGCTCGTACCGGACCAGTACGTTGCCGAGATCAAATAGAATGGAACGCATGGGCAGTCAACTACCGGTGATGGCGATTGCGAGGACGATGAGGAATCCGGTCAGACCGACAAGAAAGGTGAGAAGGCCGAGGAAAAAGCGGATGCGAAAGCCGGTGTGGGCTTCGCTCAGCGGTTCGGCGGATACAACCATCGAAGGGTCAACCTGGCTGCCATATGATGGATTGCGGCGCTGCGCCATGGAGTGCCCCCGCAGTGACAATTGGATTGATTGGCTGAAAACGAAGATGCGCTACACCTAGCAGTATAGGGGGCAGCAAACGCCGGCGTCAACCCACGAATCACCTACGATTGGCGCGATTACGGCCGCGTTTTGTTTGGCAGGCCAGGGTTCGACAACTGATTTTGTTTGCAGAAGTGAATATGCATCATGTATGCTACAAAGGTTGCCGCAGTTCAACAGCAGCAAGCAACGTTGCTGGCCGCCCCATCTCCTCCGGGTCAAAGCCGACCCACCTTTTCCGAGGACAGTCAATGCGAAAGATCGACTTGTGTCTGCGCTAGCACTCTGTCTACTCCTTTTGTTCCTGGCGGGACCCATCTTCTGGTTACTAAAGCCCCAGCGCTCGCATGCATTTGCCTGGCTTGCCGCCCTGCCGCCGGCAGCGGTGACGCTCTGGCAGGCGCTACAAATGAACGCCGTGGCGTCCGGCAGCACGCTCGTCGAGCGCTACGCCTGGGCGCCGACGTTGGGTCTGGAAGTGGCCCTCAAGCTCGATGGGCTCGCCCTCTTTTTCGGCCTGCTGATCACAGGGATCGGTACGTGTATTGCTTTCTACACGAACTATTACCTGGAAGGTGACCGGCGCCAGGGCTATTTCTACCTGGTGCTCTACATCTTTATGGCCAGCATGCTGGGCCTGGTCTGGTCAGATGACCTGCTCACGCTCTTCGTCTTTTGGGAGGGCACGAGCATTACGAGCTACCTGCTCATCGCCTACAAGTCGGAATACAAGGGCGCAGTGGAGGGCGCCCGCCGCGCGCTGATCGTCACGACGGCCGGCGCGCTGGCGATGCTGGCGGGCATGGTGCTCCTGGGTCTCGAAGCCGGCACCTTCAACATCAGCGAAATCCTGGCGGAGCCGGGCATCGCGACGGCGGCCATCACGCCCGTCGCCCTGGTGCTGCTCTTCCTGGGCGCGTTCACCAAGTCGGCGCAATTCCCGTTTCAATTCTGGTTGCCGGGCGCCATGTCCGCACCCACGCCGGCCAGCGCCTACCTCCATTCGGCGACGATGGTGAAGGCCGGAATCTTCTTGCTGGCCCGGCTGCACCCGGCATTCAGCGACCTGCCGCTTTGGTTCTGGTCACTCTTCCTGGTGGGCGGCTTCACCATGGTGCTTGGTGCCGTCAGCGCCATTCGCTACACGGACATGAAGGCACTACTGGCCTACGCCACGATCAGCGTGCTGGGCATGTTGACCATGCTCCTGGCCTTCCAGGAGGAGTATGCGCTGGAGGCGTTCGTCGTGACGGTGCTGGCGCACGCGCTCTACAAGGCGCCGCTCTTCCTCAGCGCCGGCATCGTCGACCACGCCATGGGCACGCGCGACCTGCGCCGGCTGGCCGGGTTGGCGCGCGCCCTGCCCGTCGTGGCGTTGACGGTCGTGCTGGCGACCGTCTCCATGGCCGGCATCCCGCCGACGATGGGGTTCCTGGCCAAAGAATTGCTGCTCGAAAACTTCTACGACCTGTTCGAACATAGCGAAACACTGATCGGCGGGCTCGGCTTTGCCATCGCGGCGCTATCGGCCGTGTTTCTTGGCGGCGCCGTCTTCACGCTGACCTGGGAGGCGTTCTTCCGGCGCAAACCAGACGACGAAGCGGCTCATCTGCACCATGCACCTTCCTTCTGGTTTGCGGCGCCCGCACTCCTGCTGACGGTGCTCGGCGCCGTCGGCGCGATCTTTATCGGCAGCTACGAACAGGTGCTGCTGGCGCCGGCCATCGCGGCCGTTGCCGGCGAGCCGATAGAAGTACACCTGAAACTCTGGCACGGGCTGACACCGGTCTTCTTCGCTAGCATGGGCATCCTGCTCCTGGCCGTCGTCGTCTTCCTGGCGCGCGGTCTCTTCCGCCGCCTCTATGCACGCGTGCCGACCGCTTTCAGCGCGCTGGCGGTCTACGATGCCACGGTGGACGCCATCTATCGCCTTGCCTACCGCGTTACGAC
>Ga0209607_1003580_pt1 | contig 11870 bp, 15 predicted proteins | sample AD_UKC117_MetaG_FD_184413 | JGI IMG/M metagenome (GOLD analysis project Ga0209607, IMG submission 184413) | Active sludge microbial communities of municipal wastewater-treating anaerobic digesters from Hong Kong - AD_UKC117_MetaG (SPAdes)... | ecosystem: Engineered > Bioreactor > Anaerobic >... | reverse complement strand
GCTACACCGAGAAGATCGACACTCTGACGGTGCTGCATACCTTCACGCGGGATTACAAGCTGATTCTGGTCGGCGACGCTACGATGAGTCCTTACGAGATCACCTATCCAGGAGGTAGCGTCGAGCATTTTAATCCCGAGGCCGGCGATGTGTGGATGAGTCGGCTACTTGCCGCGTGGCCCCGTGCGATCTGGCTGAATCCCCAGTCGTCCAACCGCTGGAGTTACATTCCTTCGATTCAGATGGTTCGCGAGCTGATGAGCGACCGCATGTACCCCCTCACCCTGGAAGGACTGGAGCAGGGGATTCGGGCTTTGCAACAGTTGCGGTAGCCGTAACCTTATGCCTTTTCTTTCACGAAAGAGGGATAAATGATGAATGCTGTACCGAATGCTCCGCAAAACTGGCCGCCTTGGGAAGAGGATATGGTGGCGATTCGCGTTGAGGTAAGGCGCGAAATGGAAGGGTTAATCACTGAGGATGAAACGCCAGTGGATAATATTCTGTCAGAAAAACAGAAACGTTTGCTGACCGAACCGCTCTATAGCGCCTGGACGGGGCCGGCAGAGTATGCGCCCGGTCACCGACCCTTCCTGGCCCTGGCGAATGTTGGCCTGTTTTACGCCTTGCGCGAACCGCCACTGGTTCCAGACGTCATGCTCGCGCTGGATGTCGTAGGTCTTGGCGCGGATTTGAGCGAAAAAGCCAACCACTCCTACTTTACCTGGGAACAGGGCAAACCGCCACTGGTGGCGATTGAGATTGTATCTAATCGGGAAGGTGGCGAAGATCAGGAGAAACTCCACAAGTATGCGGCAGCGGCTGTTGGCTATTATGTAATCTTTGACCCATGGCGTCAGCTGTCTGACCGAATGTTGCGCATTTACCAGTTAGTGGGCCAAGCCTATGTGGAGAAAGTCGGCTCGCAGTTCAAGGATGTGGGTCTGGGAGTGACGCTCTGGCAAGGAAAATATGAAGGTGAGCATCAGCTGGCTGCGCTGGGTTGATCAAACCGGTCAGCTAATTCCGACCAGTGCCGAGCGCGCGGGGAGCGCTGAGCAACGCGCGGAACGGTTGGCGGCGCAGTTGCGAAAGTTGGGTATTGACCCCGTTGTTTAACAACGATCTTGGGCGAGCGACGCATGATTATCGGTTCAGGTCAACGATGGATGAATTAATCATCATTCAGGCCAGGATGAGTTCCAGCAGACTGCCTGGCAAAATTCTGGCGGATCTGGGATCCGTTACTCTGCTGGAGTTGCTGATCCGGCGTTTGCGCACGACAACTTCAGGTCTGCCGCTGGTGGTGGCGACTTCCGATCAGGCGGACGATGACCCGGTTGAGTCATTTTGTCAGGCGCGAACGGTCAACTGCTTCCGGGGTTCACTGCGCGACGTGGCGGGACGGTTGCGGGAAGACCTATGGTGGGGTAGATGGAATGCGGCGGCAATTCGCCAAAATTATGGCGCTTCCGTATGAACGAGCCGGATAACTGTCAGCGGGTAGCGCGCGTTCGCGTCTTTGCCCGGTGGCGTGGGATCGATGAAAGGCAACAACCGCGCTTACTGGATGTCAGCGCCGGGTTGGGTGTATTCCCTGCAGTAATAGATGAAAAAATGGTTAGTGGGTGATGGCGTTGGAACGGGATGCGCGCACGGTGGAGTACCTGCAAAGCGTGGTAAGTGTTGATTCTTTGGTCCAGGATTTGCTAGAACTGGAGATGTAGGCTTGTTTGATGCGATCCCCTTTAACAAGATGCCTGAACATGTGGAGGACCCTGCGGCGCTGTTGATTGCGGCAAGGTGGTTGCTGACGCCAAAAGGCTTTGTCTATGGGGATCCGCTCCGCTCACACGGTTTAGGGGGAGGGGAGGTGAACAGAAATTCCCGGTCTCTATTTTCCAGGATATTGAATATCCCAAAGGCGTTTTTCTTAATGCAGTCCTGCATATAAATAAAAAAATTGATGAAAATCAATTATTAATCAACTGGTCGGGAATTGCTGGGAGGCAAAATCTTCCCTACTCCTATTGTGCCCGAATGAGAATCAAGATGAATCTGACAAATAAAACTTTATTAATCACTGGTGGCACGGGTTCGTTTGGCCGCAAGTTCACCGAACTGGTCCTGCGGGAACACGAGCCTCGTCGGATCATCGTGTTCAGCCGCGATGAACTCAAGCAACACGAGATGAGTCGCCTAATTCCGGATAAACGACTGAGCTTTTTCTTGGGTGACGTGCGCGACCGGGACCGTTTAACCCGGGCGTTCGAGGCAAAAGTGGATATCGTGGTCCACGCAGCGGCGCTCAAGCAAGTGCCAGCCTGTGAATATAACCCCTTTGAAGCGATCAAAACTAATGTTCTTGGTGCTCAGAACATCATCGATGCTGCTATTGACTGTGGGGTAGCCAAGGTCATTGCGCTAAGCACTGACAAGGCAGTCAATCCAGTGAATCTGTATGGAGCCACCAAATTGTGTGCGGAAAAACTGTTTGTGCATGGCAATGCTTACACGGGCGACCGCCCAACTTGCTTTAGCTGTGTGCGTTACGGCAACGTGGTGGGAAGTCGAGGCAGTGTGGTCCCAGTATTTCTCAGCCAGCGCACCAATGGCGTGGTAACGATTACTGATCCGCGTATGACCCGTTTTTGGCTGACTTTGGAACAGGGAGTGCGATTTGTCATTCAGGCGATTGGGTTAATGCGGGGAGGTGAGGTATTTGTTCCGCGTATTCCCAGCATGGGTATCCTGGATTTGGTAAAGGCAGTAGCGCCCGATTGCCAAGTGCAAGAGACCGGAATTCGTCCCGGCGAGAAACTTCATGAATCACTCATCTCAGTGGATGAGGCGCGACATGCTATAGCGTTGGAAGATCTGTTTGTGATTCATCCAGAGCATTCCTGGTGGTGCTGTGAGAAGAGTTTGCAGGGGCAATCGTTGCCGGATGGTTTTGCTTATGCTAGCGACAGTAATGATCAATGGTTATCGGTGGATGAACTACGTGGGATCGTTGAGGCCACTTATTGATGGCAAATCCACTGGCGGATGATGGGACATTTCGGGCCATGCTGCCTTATGGCCGTCAATGGTTGGATGAAGACGACATTGCAGCGGTTGTCGCAGTATTGCGCTCTAATTGGTTGACCACCGGACCAAAGATAGCTGAATTTGAACAGGCTTTTGCCGATTTCGTGGGAATGCGCGAAGCCGTAGCGGTCAGCAGTGGCACAGCAGCGCTGCATACGGTAATGGCTGCGCTGGGCATAGGGCCTGGGGATGAGGTGATCGTGCCAGCCATGACCTTTGCAGCGACGGCGAACAGCGTGGTGTTTCAGGGAGGAACGCCGGTGTTCGCTGATGTTGACCCGGAGACGCTGTTGCTAGATCCGGATGCGGTGGATGCGCGCATCACCTCGCGCACCCGGGCGGTGATCGCTGTGGATTATGCCGGCCAGCCATGTGATTACGATGCGCTGCGGATGATCGCTGATCGTCACGATCTGGCTCTGGTCGCAGATGCCTGCCATGCGTTAGGTGGAAACGACCAGGGGCGTCCGGTTGGCAGTCTTGCGGATTTGAGCGCCTTCAGCCTGCATCCAGTCAAGCCGATCACGACAGGCGAAGGAGGTGTAATCACCACTGATGATCCACAATGGGCGCAGCGGATGCGGCGATTCCGCAATCATGGCATTGCCACTGATCATCGTCAGCGGGAGCAACAGAATTCCTGGTTCTACGAGATGGTGGAACTGGGTTATAACTACCGTCTCACTGATTTTCAGTGTGCGTTAGGCATCAGTCAGTTGCGCAAGTTGCCCAATTGGGTGGCCCGGCGTCAGGCAATCACCCGGGTTTATGACAAAGCGCTGGCGGAAATCCCCGGCGTCAAACCGCTGGCGGTGCGGGCCAGCGTTAGTCATGCTTATCACCTATATGTCGTGCGACTGGACCCGGAGCAGCTGGGAAAATCGCGTACTGACATGTTTGCAGCGCTGCGGGCGGCAGGGATTGGCGTGAATGTGCATTATATTCCCGTGCATCTGCATCCTTTTTATCGGGAACGGTTCAGGACGGGACCAGGACTTTGTCCGGTGGCCGAAGCGGCCTATGAACAGATTCTCAGCTTGCCGATTTTTCCGGCAATGAACGATCATGATGTAGACCAAGTAATAAGCGCACTTGCCAAAATCATGGGGATAGACGATGCGAATGGAGGAAGGCGGGCATGAAACTAGCCATTATTCCAGCGCGCGGCGGCAGTAAGCGTATCCCGCGTAAAAACATCAAAAATTTTTGCGGCAAGCCGATGATTGCTTATTCCATTGCCGCGGCGCGCGACAGTCGGCTTTTCGATAAGATTGTAGTCTCGACCGACGACGTAGAGATTGCCGAAGTTGCTAAAGTGTATGGCGCTGAAGCACCCTTCATGCGTCCGGCAGAATTAGCGAACGATTTTACGGGAACAACAGAGGTTATCGCACATGCCACGCAATGGATGATCGATCAGCAGCAATCTGTTGAGGCCGTGTGTTGTCTCTACGCGACCGCCCCTTTTGTCCAGGTCGAGGATCTCCGACGTGGACTACAAAAGTTGCAAACAGGCGCTTGGGCTTACGCTTTTACCGTCACTGAATACGCCTCACCGATCTTTCGCGCATTTCGCACCCACCCAGAAGGCGGGTTGCAGATGTTCTTCCCGGAGCATTTCACCACACGTTCGCAGGATCTGCCGGTTGCGCTGCACGACGCTGGACAGTTTTATTGGGGTCGGCCAGAAGCATGGTTATCTCATCAGCGCGTTTTTGATCGGCATTCTTGCCCAATCCTGATACCCCGCTGGCGAGTACAGGATATTGATACGGAAGACGACTGGCGGCGCGCTGAACTCATCTATCAGGCATTATTTGAAAAAGGTCAACCATCTAATGACGTTGGATAAAACATTTAAGACTGAACAGGAAGCATTCTGGGCTGGCGAATTTGGCAACGAATACATCGGGCGTAATCAGGGAACCCAACTACTCGCTTCGAATTTGGCGTTGTTCAGCAGGGCTTTGGCAAAAGCGCAAAAAATCAGGGCATGCATCGAATTTGGCGCGAATGTGGGTATGAATCTGCGCGCTTTAAAATTGCTGTACCCGGAACAAAACCAGTATGCAGTCGAGATTAACCCAGACGCAGTCAGTCAATTGCGCCGGCATCTTCCCCCTGACCAGGTATTTGCGACCTCGATTCTTGACTTTGATCCATCGACAGTGCGAAAGGTGTGGGATCTTGTGCTCATCAAGGGGGTGCTGATTCATATCAATCCGGAATTTTTGGATTTGGTCTATGCCAAACTGTATGAAGCGACAAGCCGCTACCTGATGGTGTGTGAGTATTATAATCCAACCCCGGTCAGCGTTAATTACCGTGGTCATTCAGATCGGCTGTTCAAAAGGGACTTTTGCGGCGAGATGCTGGACCGGTATCCGGCGCTGCAATTAATCGACTATGGATTTGGTTATCACCGCGATCCCAGCTTTCCGCAAGGCGATGGCACCTGGTTTCTGATGGAGCGCAACCGCTTACCTTGACCCAGCGCGTCAGGATGTATTTATGTCCTCTGTACAGAGACGCTTCTTGACGAAATTTACCATAACCTATTGATTCTAATTTTCTTATTTCAACCGGAACGCGCTATATTGCTCAGTATGCGCCTGAAATATTAGAGATTGCGCCCACATATCTGCTTATCATCGAGCTTCCATAGAGGCGTTCGAGGAAGCCAGATATACAGTTGACGCTTTTAATTTTTGAAGAATGGTAAAGCCTGAAGATTCAGGCTTACATGTCTGCCATAAATCTGTAGATGAATGATATGGGCCAGCACGGTCAATCAAGCGTTAAGGAAACTGATGAACGGATCAGACAGATTCTCAAAAAGTATCCTCGGATTCGTTTGGTTGTGCTGTTCGGTTCTTTAGCAAAGAATGCTGCACGCATTGACAGTGATATCGATCTCGCTGTAAGCGCCGATAGACCGCTAGATGCCAATGAAAAAATGCAATTGATCATGGATCTGGCGGAAATCACAGGACGGCCGGTTGACTTGGTGGATTTGTCTACGCTTGGCGAACCCTTGCTGGGGCAGATTATCGCTAATGGACGAAAAGTGCTGGGTGACGATTCCCACTTCGCTATGCTTTTAAGCAAGCATCTTTTTAATCAAGCCGATTTTATGCCCTACCAAAAGAGAATTCTTCGAGAAAGGAGGCTGACATGGATTGGCCTTTGATCGAGCAAAAACTGGAATCCTTGCGGCGTTGTCTGCGCCGCGTTGAAGAGAAATGCCCGAAGGATGTTGAAACCTTAGTGCAAGACTATGATGCTCAGGATATTCTCACTCTGAATCTGACTCGCGCCGTGCAGCTTTGTGTTGACATCGGAGCGCATCTCGTTTCTGGAACCGAATTTCCCCCACCAGACACGATGGGACAAACATTCGATATCTTGATGGATGCCGGAATCATTGCTGCTGAATTGGCCAAACGTATGAAAAAGGCGGTAGGGTTTCGCAATCTGGCTATTCATAACTACGACGTAATTAATTGGACCATCGTTTTCGCAATAGCCCACGATCGATTGACGGACTTCGAGGATTTCGCTAAAGCAGTTGTAATGGCAATGCCTCGGTGAACAGGGTTGAACAAGAATGAACGGTTATGTTTATGAAAAGGTATTGGAGTGAATAGACAACAGCCGCCAAACAGTGTAATGAGCTTTCGGGCTAACAGTGATGGTTGAAATCAAGCACAAACCGCGAGTCGTGATTCGCGCCGACGCCTCGATTCAGATCGGTTCAGGCCATGTGATGCGTTGTCTGACCTTGGCGGATGCGCTGAGGGAGCGTGGGGCGGATGTGCAATTCATTTGCCGGGATTTGCCGGGGCATCTGGGCGGAGTGTTGGCCGACAAAGGCTATCCTGTTTATTGGTTGCCCGCTTCTGGTGAAGATGAAACGGTAATTCTGGCCCATACTGCCCATTCAACTTGGCTGGGGGTACCGTGGACGGTGGATGTCGACCAGACGCAGGCATGCCTGGCAGGATTATCAGAGATTGACTGGTTGATCGTGGATCATTATGCCTTGGATCGGGCGTGGGAGTTGCGGATGCGGCCACTGGTAAAGCGGATTATGGTGATCGATGATTTGGCCGACCGTCCGCATGATTGCGATCTGCTGTTGGATCAAAATCTACATGAGGAGATGGAGTGCCGCTATACGGAGTTAGTGCCAGCGAATTGTCGTCAGTTGCTGGGGCCACGCTATGCGCTGTTGCGTCCGGAGTTTCGCGAGGTGCGGAAGCAGTTGCACCAACGGGATGGTGTGGTGCGTCGGATTCTTGTGTTTTTCGGCGGCTCCGATCCGAGTAATGAGACCGCCAAGGCGTTGCGGGCCATTCGGAGGCTGGATCAGCCGGATATCGCAGTGGATGTGGTGATTGGCGCGGCTAATCCCCATTGGAGGGAGATTGAGGCGTTGTGTGCGAAGCTGCCAAATACCAGCTTTCATCGCCAGGTGACCAATATGGCGGAATTGATGGCTAGGGCGGATTTGGCGATTGGGGCGGGTGGTGTCAGTACTTGGGAACGCGCGGTATTAGCGATGCCAAGTTTGGTAATCGCCGTGGCTGAAAATCAAATACGCGTCGCCGAAGATTGGGCAGCTACCGGCGGATGTTGGTACCTTGGCCATGCTGAAGCCGTGACCACCGACTACATTCACCAGGTATTACAGGTGCTATGTACCGCCCGGTTTTTAGCTAAAGCTATGAGTTCACGTTCCAGTGAATATGTAGATGGTCGCGGCGTAGGACGGGTTGCCAAAATATTTATGGCAACTCAGCTTGTCTTACGGTGTGCAGTTCCTGACGATTGCCGTAACCTTTATATTTGGCGGAATGATGAGGTTACACGCCGCTATTCTGGGGATGGTTCGCCCATTTCCTGGGAGACTCACTGTCTATGGTTCAGCAAAGCCATTGGGAATACTGCTAGCCTGCTGGTTATCGGCGAACATGATGGTCGCCCGGTTGGGGTATTGCGCTTCGATTTAAAGGGCAAGCAGGCGACGATATCGGTGTATCTTGTTCCTGGGAACCAAGGGAGTGGCTTGGGTACTGCGCTGATCGAAGCCGGAACACGCTATGTTGCTCAACATGTCCCTCAAATATCCGAAATTATTGCCCAATTATCTGTGCATAACCAGGCTTCTAAAGGTGCGTTTGAGGGAGCTGGGTATGTGATTGATTCACTCAAATTCAGAAGGACAGTAAAGGATTCAAATGATCATTGGTGAGAGACAAATCGGACGTGCTGAGGCGCCTTTCATCGTCGCCGAGATGTCCGGCAACCATAATCAATCACTGGATCGAGCGTTGGCGATTGTTGATGCAGCAGCTAAAGCTGGGGCGCATGGCCTGAAGCTGCAAACCTATATGCCCGATACCATGACACTGGATTTGGCTGAAGGCGAGTTTTTCATTTCCGACCCAAACAGTCTGTGGCAAGGCGCTTCTCTCTATAAGCTCTACCAGGAAGCCTATACGCCTTGGGAATGGCATCAGCCTATTTTCGACCGCGCCCGCGAACGAGGTCTGGTTGCGTTCAGCACCCCCTTTGATGAAACGGCAGTGGATTTTCTGGAGACGCTGAACGTACCCTGTTATAAAGTCGCCTCTTTCGAGAATACTGACCTGTTGCTGATCCGCAAGATTGCTCAGACCGGCAAGCCAATGATCATCTCTACCGGTATGGCCACAGTGGCGGAGCTGGATGAGACCGTGCGCGCTGCGCGCAGGGCGGGTTGTCGAGACCTGGTTCTGCTCAAATGCACCAGCACTTATCCGGCGACGCCGGAGAATACCAATCTGCTGACCATCCCCCACCTGCGGGAGTTGTTTCAGTGCGAAGTCGGGCTGTCCGACCATACTATGGGCATCGGCGCCGCAGTGGCCAGCGTGGCGCTGGGTGCGGCAGTAATCGAAAAACACTTTACCCTGCGCCGGGCGGATGGAGGCGTAGACAGCGCGTTCTCGATGGAACCTAAAGAAATGCAGGCACTGGTGATAGAGAGTGAGCGAGCCTGGCAGGCGCTGGGCCGGGTCAGCTATGGCGCGACTGAAGCTGAGAAGAAATCATTGGTATTCCGGCGGTCGCTCTATGTTGTCAAAGATATGAAAGCTGGGGATATCTTGACCGAAGAGAGCGTGCGGTCTATTCGTCCCGGCTTAGGATTGCCGCCGAAATATCTGGATCAGGTACTGGGAATGCGCGTTAAACAGGATGTGAAGCGAGGGACTGCTTTAGTATGGGAGCTATTGGGATGAGTTTTCGTACATTAGTGATAGGATTAGGACAGATAGGCATGGGTTATGACCTGCGCCATGATCCGGATCAATTTATTTTGACCCATGCGCGGGCTTTTCAGGTTCATCCAGGCTTTGAGTTGGTGGGCGGCGTTGATCTGGATTCTGAACGCGTATGCCGATTTGAAATGGAATACTCGCGGCCAGGCTACGTTGATCTAGCATCTGCTCTACATGATCTAAAGCCGAATGTGGTCGTCATTGCTACCCCGACCGCACTGCATTATCAAACGGTCAGCACAGTGCTGGAAGTGATTAAACCAAGCGCAATTCTTTGTGAGAAACCACTGGCTTATGATTTAGATGAAGCAGCAGCTATAGTGACAGCCTGCGAGGATCAAGGCGTTAAACTTTATGTCAACTATATTCGCCGATCAGATTGCGGTGTTGCTGAAATCAAAGCGCGAATTAATGATGGCCGCATTACGCAATCGATTAAAGGCGTATGTTGGTATTCAAAGGGGTTATTTAATAATGGTTCACATTTTCTTAATCTATTACAATACTGGCTGGGCGAGGTCGTCGATTACCAAATTCTGAATAAGGGACGGTTGTTGAGTGGGCTTGACCCAGAGCCAGATGTGTGTATTAATTTTGAGCGGGGAACTATTTATTTCCTAGCTGCGCGGGAAGAATATTATTCTCACTACACGATTGAATTGATCGCCGGCAATGGCCGTCTGCGTTACGAGTGTGGTGGTTCGCAAATTCTTTGGCAATCGGTGATCGCCAATCCAACCTGTGAAGGTTATCAGATTCTTAACTCAATACCTGAAGCGATAATCTCTAATCTGGATCGTTGTCAGTGGCAGGTCGCTGATCAATTAGTCGCTGATTTAGCCCATCAGGAAGCGCGAATCTGCTCTGGATCTGAAGCGTTGTATACCTTGAAAGTTCTCAATCAAATTGTACAAAGCCGATGAATAACGCAATCATTACAGAAAAGCTCGCCCTGTTGGGTGGGGCCAAAACGATTAAGCGTCCATTCAAGCGCTACAACCCTATCGGCATTGAAGAAGTGATTGCGGCTAGGCAAGTGGTGGAAAGCGGGATATTATCGAAATTTCTAGGCGCTTGGCACGATGATTTTTATGGTGGCCCCAAGGTGCAAGAATTTGAGCGGGCCTGTGAAGCGTATTTTGGCGTCAAGCATGCGGTCACCGTCAATTCTTGGACGTCGGGTTTAATTGCAGCAGTGGGAGCAATAGGCATTGAACCGGGTGATGAGGTCATCGTTAGTCCTTGGACCATGTGCGCCAGCGCAACGGCGATTTTGCACTGGAATGCGATTCCGGTGTTTGCAGATATTGAACCGGAAACCTTTAACCTTGACCCCCAATCAGTTGAGGAAAATATCAGTCCTTACACCAAGGCGATTATGGCGGTAGACATCTTCGGCCATTCAGCAGATATGGATGCGCTGATGGCGATAGCTGATAAACATAATCTTAAAGTGATTTCTGACACAGCTCAAGCGCCGGGTGCGTTTTATAAGAGCAAATATGCGGGCGCCTTGGCGCATGTGGGCGGCTACAGCCTCAATTATCACAAGCACATTCACACGGGTGAAGGCGGGATTTTAGTTACCGATGACGATGAAATTGCTGAACGGTTGCAACTTATTCGCAACCATGCTGAAGCGGTAGTGGGCAGCAAGGGAGTTGCTAATCTCGCTAATATGGTTGGCTATAATTTCCGCTTGGGAGAAATTGAGTGTGCGATGGGAATCGAGCAGCTTAAAAAATTGCAAGGACTCGTAGCTACCCGGCAACGCACTGCGGAGCGTTTGACTGCTGGATTGAGAGAACTAGAGGAATTGCGCACTCCCGTCATCAAGCCTGATTGCACTCATGCTTATTATGTCTATCCCATTGTTCTTGACGTAGATCGTTTAGGCGTTAGCCGTGAGAATATCTATAAGGCGCTAGTAGCTGAAGGGGTCGATGGACTGGCCGTAGGATACGTTAACTTGCACCTGTTACCGATGTATCAGCAGAAGATGGCTTATGGTTCAAAAGGGTTTCCGTGGACATCGAGTATTTGTCATCGTGATGTGAGTTATAGCCGAGGTATTTGTCCCATTGCAGAGGAATTACAAGAGAAGAGTTATCTAGGCTATGCGATGTGTCTAAACGATCTGAGTGATGAGGATGTAGATTTGATAGTAGCGGCGTTTAGAAAGGTATGGACTTGGATAGAGGTATTACGATGATTTATACATTTTTAAAATATCACTAGGATTATAGATAGTAAACTATCTAATCCTAAAAACTAGGCTCAATATGGATTCCAGGCTGTTGAAGATGGCTCGCCCTGCCAAGGGACAGGAGCTACACTGAAGAGGTTTTGAACCGCCGCGCTCCAGGTTTCCCGTCGATGATCAACCTTCAGAATCTACTGGACGATGTCCGGTGTTACGAAACGGTCCGCCAACTGCGCTGGCCCGATGGGGTTCAC
>Ga0209607_1003572_pt1 | contig 11892 bp, 10 predicted proteins | sample AD_UKC117_MetaG_FD_184413 | JGI IMG/M metagenome (GOLD analysis project Ga0209607, IMG submission 184413) | Active sludge microbial communities of municipal wastewater-treating anaerobic digesters from Hong Kong - AD_UKC117_MetaG (SPAdes)... | ecosystem: Engineered > Bioreactor > Anaerobic >... | reverse complement strand
AATGCGAGAAAAAGGCCGAAGCGCGAAGGCTCCGGCCCCTGGGCACGCTATCCGCCGGGCCTAGCTTCCCTTGTGGGCCCTGGCCAGGGCCGCGACGTCGAGTATCAGCGCGATGCCGCCGTCGGCGAGTATCGCGGCGCCGGATACGCCGGCAGCGTAGCGGGCGATCTCGCCGATGGGCTTGATGACGGTCTGGTAGCCGCCGAGCACCTGGTCGAAGCCGATGGCCAGCTTCGACTCGAACACGCTGACGATGACGACCTCTTCCCTGAGCGGCGGCTCCTCGTCCTCGCCGAACAGGTCCCGCGACGAGACGTAGGGGACGAAGTCCTTGCCCCTGACGATCAGGCGCTCCGGTTCCGGCGGGCGCTCCCGCTCGAAGCACGAATCCACCGACGATAGCGGGATGACGAACATGCGCCGACCCGACCGCACGAGGAAGCCGTCTATGATCGCCAGCGTCAGCGGGATGTCCAAGCAGAATTCCGTGCCCAGGCCGTACTGCGACTTGACAGCGAGCGTGCCCCCGAGCTGGTCGATGGCCGTCTTTACCACGTCGAGGCCGACGCCGCGGCCCGATACGTTCGAGATGACGTCGGCGGTGGAGAAACCGGGCTTGAAGATCAGCTGGTCTATCTCCTCGTCGGCCAGCTTGGCGTCCGGCGGCACGATGCCGCGGTCGATCGCCTTCTTGAGTATCTTCTCGCGGTTCAGCCCGCGGCCGTCGTCGGCGACGCTGATGCGCACGAACGCGCCGGCGTGCTGCGCCTTCATCGTGATCGTGCCGCAGGACGGCTTCTTGGCGGCGGCGCGGTCCCCGGTCGCCTCGAGGCCGTGGTCGGCGGCGTTACGTACGAGGTGCACGAGCGGGTCGTTCAGCACGTCTATCACCGACTTGTCTATCTCGGTCTCGCCGCCCTCGAACCGTATCTCCAGCTCCTTGCCCAGGTTCTTGGATAGGTCGCGGGCGAGGCGCTTGAACTTTGAGAACAGGGATTCGACCGGCACGAGCCTGAGCTCCATCGCGGTGGCCCGCAGCTCGCCCGCGAGGCGCTTCACGTAGTCGCTGATGCCGTGAAGGTGGCGGTCGGCCGAGTCCCTGACCGTCTGGGACAGCTGGGCCTGTACGGTCACGAGCTCCCCGACGAGGTTCAGGAGGCCGTCGAGCTTCTCGGACCGTATGCGTATGGTCTTGCGCTCGGTATCGTCCTTGGCGGCCTTGACGATGTTCCTGGCGTGCTCCTGCTCGAACAGCGCGTCCTCGACCGCGGCCTGGGGGGTGCCCAGGTCCTTGACGAGGATCTCGCCGATCGGCCGCTGCCGCGACAGCGCCTCGTCGATCGCGCTCGCGGGCAGGCGCTTGGCCGCCAGTATCTCGCCGAGCTTGCGCACCTCGTCGCCGTCCATCACGTCGTCGTGGTCGATCCGCTCTATGCTCAGCTCGGAGCCGCCCTCCTCGAAGATGAACACGTCGCGCAGGGCGCTCTCGGGCGCCGTCGTGGTCAGGAGCGCGGTCCAGCGCAGGTAGCACGACTCGGGGTCGATCGACGACAGGGGCGGGATGTCACGGCAGTCGCAGCGGACGCTGGCCTCTCCCAGCTCCCGGAGCTCCCGGATCAGAGACTCGGGCTTGACGCCGCGGCGGTACGCGTCTGCCGACGGCTTGAACTCGATGCGGTAGGTGGAGAAGTCGTCGCGATTGGATGCGTCCATCGTCCGCTTGGCCTCGGGCGCTTTCTTAGGCTCCGCCGGGGCGACGGCCTTTCCGGCGAGGGCGGCGAGGGTGGCTATCAGGTCCTCCCGCTCCTCGGCCGACGCCGTCTCGGGCGAGTCGAGCAGCGTACGGATGTGGTCGCGCGAGCGTAGCACCGCGTCCGACAGCTCCGGCGTCGCCGGTAGCGACGCGCTCCTGAAATGGTCGAGCGCCGCCTCGACCTCGTGGGCGAACGCGCCGACGGCGTCGAAACCGAACATCGACGCCGAGCCCTTGATCGAGTGGAGGGCCCTGAACGCGGCGTTCATCGCCTCGACGTCGGACGGATTCCGTTCCAGCTCCAGGAGGTGCTCCTCGAGGCCGTCGAGCAGCTCGTGGGCCTCGTCCAGGAAGGTCTCTATCAGCTTATCGTTCATGCCTCGCCTCCGGCCTTCGTCGGGTTCTTCCTGGAGCCCAGCGCGCAATCCTCCTGGAATTTATCGCAGGCCAGCATGGCCATCGAGGAGGTCGCGTCGCCCATGCCTACGACGGATACCTCTATCCCCTCGCTTGTCGCCTCGAGCTTGAACGCGGCGATCAGCTGCGCGAACGAAGAGTCCGCCTGCCGCGTATCGCTCAGGTCGAGCACGACCCTGGCCCCGCGGCCGGTTCCCTTGAGCGCGGAGACGAGCTCGTCGCGCAGGTCCTTGACGTTCGCGACGGTAGCGTCTTCCGGCGTCTTGATCGTTATATCAAGCATGGCGGCCTCCCTCGCCCGCGGAGAAGAGCGATTCCTTCGAGGCCAGCTCAGCGAGGTTGATGATGGAATGCCGTACGCCTCCGATGAAGCAGAAGCCGTCGAACAGCTTGGTGGCGTCGTTCGGCAGGAAATTGGGCACCGGGGAGATCTCGTCGTCCTCCAGGTTGACGACCTTGCCTATCCTGTCGGCCTGCAGGCCGATGAAGGGCAGGAGAGTCCCGTTCTCCGCCTCGAAGATAACGATGCCGCCTTCCTCGTCCTCGTCCTCGAGCTCGGCCGCTGGAACCGCCTTTTCCCGTTCGAGCGGCTCCGCGGGATCCGCCGCTGGCTTGGGCTTCTTGGCGAGGCGGTCGTCCTCGACCTTGGTCCGCCGTAGCGTCTCGCGGGGGTCGAATACGGGAACCACGTTGCCGCGCACATTCGTTAGCCCGGTGACGAGCGTCGAGCCATGGGGTAACGGCGTGATAGCCTGGGGGTCCAGGACCGAGTTGACGTGCTCCACGGGTACTCCGTACCTCCGCCCGTCCATCTCGAACGTCAGGTATTGTCGCATACGCTATCCTCCGGCGTCATTCGAGCCGTTCTCGTCCGCTAAGCTTGAAGAACGTGACGGCGTTCTTCAGCTTGGCGGCCTGGGCGGCGAGGCCCTCGGTCGTCTCGGCTACCATCATCGCCTGGCTCGATATCTCCTCGCTCGTCGCGCTGAATTCCTCGGAGATGGACGCGTTCTGCTGGATTACCGTGTCGAGTTGGGCGATGGCCTGGTTGATCTGCTGGGTGCCCGTGTCCTGCTCGCGGCTGGCCACGCTGATCTCCTGCACCAGCTCCGCGGTCTTCTGGATATCGGGGACCATGCTCTGGAGCATCAGCCCGGCCTTCTCCGCCACGTCGACGCTCTGCTTCGATAGCTCCGATATCTCCCGTGCGGCAGTCTTTGAGCGCTCGGCGAGCTTGCCGACCTCGCTGGCGACGACGGCGAAGCCCTTACCGTGCTCGCCGGCGCGGGCCGCCTCGATACTCGCGTTGAGCGACAGCATGTTGGTCGAGCGGGCTATCTCCTCGATTATCGCGGTCTTCTCGGCTATCTGCCGCATCGCGACGACGGTCTGGGCGACGGCCTCGGCGCCCTGCCTGGCGTCGCCGGCGGCCTTGGTCGCTATCTTCTCGGTCTGGAACGAGTTGTCGGCGTTCTGCCGGATATTGGCCGCCATCTCCTCGACGCTGGCCGAGACTTGCTCGGCGCTGGCGGCCTGCTCGGAGGCGCCCTGGGACAGCTGCTGGCTCGAGTCGGCTATGCCGGCTATGCCGGTCGCCATCTGCCTGGCGGCCGAGGACATATCGTCGGACTCGCTCGCGACTTTGTTGGCGGTTTCCTGCACCTCGGAGACGATGCCTGACAGCCGCTCTATCGTTGCGCTCATCGACTGGGCCAGCGTCCCGATCTCGTCCCTGCGCCGCGAGATCGCCGCGTCGGCGCTGACGCTTAGGTCCCCTGAGGCCAGCCCGAGCGCCAGCCGGTTCATCTCCATGATCGGCGCGGCGAAGCGCCTCGAGATGAACAGCACGGCTCCGGTGACGACGAGGGCCGCGAACACGGCGGTGAATAGTATCGAGCCGCCGCTCAGTCTGATGAACGACGGTACGAAGTCCGACGCGGGGCCTACGAAGACTATGGAGTAGCCGGATTGGAGTATCGGCTCCTCGGATAGCAGGGTGGGCCCGAAGGCCGGGTCGACGAAGGTCTTGACGTTATCGAGGCCCGCGACCGCCTTGACCTCCCCGGGTATCAGCGAGCCTAGTTCCTTGCCGATCGCCTGGTCGTCGGACGATACGACGACCCTGCCGGACGTGTCGAGCAGGTGGAGCCTGCTGTTCGGGCTCGGCACGGCGGACTTGAAGTCGCTGACCACCTTGTCGAGCGAGAGCGCGATGCCGGCGACGCCGATAACCGCCCGGCCCCGCCGCACCTGGGTGTTGAACCAGAGCGACGTCGACCCGAGCTGCTCGTTATAGTCGAGGTTCAAGGTCAGTTCCTTATCGGAGCCCAACACGTCGAAGAACCAGGAGTCGTCCGCCCTCGCGGGCGAAAGCACCTGGATGAGCTTGTCTCCGGAGTAGAACGAGCCGGTGCTCCGGTTGGCTATGAAGCTCGACGAGAACCCGGATCGCGACGCGTACTCGACGGCCATCGACAGTACTTTACGGCCGGTGGCGGCGTCCCGCTCGTCGCCGACCAGCCAGTCGGCCAGGAACGGATTCCTAGCCAGCGCTAGCGACACTTCCCAGCCGCGCGCGATCTCGGTCTGTATGCCCGACTTCGACGCGTCGACTATATTGTCGACGCTATCGTAGAAATTCTCCTGGATATAGCCGCGCGCCGGTATGATGCCCATAAGCAGGGACGCAGACACCCCTACGATGAGGACGATTGCTACGAACAGCGAAAAGGCGGTTCTGATCTTCAAGTTCTAGCCTCGCTTCCCTTAATCCTCGATTTAGTACTCGATGAAATCGTCATCGTCATCCCGGTCGCGCCTGGGCGCGGCCTTGAGGGTTATCGCGGTCGACGGCTTCTTTATCGCCACGCCACTTGTCGACGGCTTCCTGGCGGGCGCCGTCCCCCCTGGCGCTTTCCCCGCCGGAGCCCTGGCAGCGTGCCTGGGCGCGGCCCCCGGAGCTCTGGCTTCGCCGACCTTGAAGAAGGCCATGACCTCCTTGAGCCGCACGGCCTGGGCCGCGAGCTCCTCGGTCGTGCCCGCGACCATCGTCGCCTGGCCGGAGATCTCCTCGCTCGTCGCGCTGAACTCCTCGGACAGCGCCGCGTTCTGCTGGATCACCGTGTCCAGCTGCGCTATCGCCTGGTTGATCTGCTGGGTGCCCGTGTCCTGCTCCCGGCTCGCCACGCTGATCTCCTGCACCAGCTCAGCGGTCTTCTGGATGTCCGGGGCCATGCTCTGCAGCATCGCGCCGGCCTTCTCCGCCACGTCGACGCTCTGCTTCGACAGCGCCGATATCTCCCCGGCCGCCACCTTGGAGCGCTCGGCCAGCTTGCCCACCTCGCTCGCCACGACCGCGAAGCCCTTGCCGTGCTCGCCGGCGCGCGCCGCCTCGATGCTCGCGTTCAGCGACAGCATGTTCGTCGAGCGCGCTATCTCCTCGATGATGCCGATCTTCTCGGCTATCTGCCGCATCGCGATCACCGTCTGCGCCACCGCCTCCGCGCCCTGCCTGGCGTCGCCGGCGGCCTTGGTCGCGATCTTCTCGGTCTGGAACGAGTTGTCGGCGTTCTGCTTGATGTTCGCGCCCATCTCCTCGACGCTCGCGGAGACCTCCTCCGCGCTCGCGGCCTGCTCGGTCGCGCCCTGCGACAGCTGCTGGCTCGAGTTTGCTATGCCGGAGATGCCGGCGGCCATCTGCTGGGCCGAGGTCGATAGCTCCGTTGCGCCCGAGGATACGGCGTCGGTCGTCTCCGCCACCTCCGCCACGACCTCGCGGAGCCGGGCGATCGTCGCGCCCATCGAGCGGGACAGCGTGCCGATCTCGTCGACCCTTCGCAGGGCCGAGGCGGTCACCTCTATATCCAGCCGGCCGTCCGCCAGGCTGTTGGCCGCGTCGGCGACCGACCGTATCGGCCGCGCGATAGAGCCGCCGATGATGAAGGACAGGACGACGATGATGACGATGGCCGCTACGCTGAAGGCTACGACGAGGATGGCGATGTCCCGACCGCTCGCCTGGATCTCGCTGATAGGCACGAGCACCGCTAGCGACCAGTTCGGCGTGTTCGCGACCGGGGAGGCGAATCCTTGTAGCATCGAGCCGTCGGGGCGCTTCATCCGCATCGAGACGGGCTCCCCTCGCTGCATGATACGCCCGGCCGCAGACAGGCCCTCGTATCCTAGCTCGTCGGCCTCGAGGATGTTCAGGTTCATGACGACCGTCGGATCAGGATGCGCGATGACCATGCCTGCGCCGTCGACCAGGATCGCGACGCTGTTGTCGCTCAGCTTGACGCCCGCTATCTGCTTGGAGAGGTTGTCGAGCGGTATCTGAAGGCCTACGAGCCCGTCGTTACGGCCGTTCCGCTTTATGGCGGCCGCGACGACGACGATAGGGATGCCGAGCGCCTTGGATATCACGGGGTTCGAGACGCTCAAATCGGTCTTGCCGCTCATGATGTCCTTGAAGTAATCGCGATCTGATATGTCGCCGGGCACGCCGAGCGCGGTCACGTAGTCGCCGCTCGACCACGCCACGAAGCCGCCCGCTACCTCCTGCTCGATCATCCGGTTCATGTTGATGAGCGCTCTCGTAACCTCGGCGACGTCGCCGCGTATGACCACGTCGCGTATCGCTATGTCCTGGGCGAAGCGTATGTACTTCGAGACGATGGCCCCGAGCTCGTCGGCCCTCGCGTCCGTTACCTGTATCGAGTATGACTCGGATTGATCCTCGGCGCTCTTGAAGGATCGCTGCGCTATGATCAGCGCGAGCGCGGACAGCACGGCCAGCGTCGATAGGCCGAACAGCAGCGCGATGCGCGTTCCGATGGACTTTCCGAAACGTATACTCGTCGTCGCGTTGGACATAGTACCCCCGATCTCCACGTATCGCCTTCCTGCTACCAAGTCTTACGCATAGCCCGGTCGAATACAATAGAATATCTATATGAGAGAAAAATATTTTATTTTATATTCTGGAGTAATTGGGCGATATACCTTAGGTCGGGCCCGGATCGACCGTCGTAGCCGGGCTCGCCTCTTCATGGATCGTGAAGAATCCGACCAGGGCCTGCAGGCGCTCCGACTGCTCCGCGAGCTCCGCGGCCGTCTTGGCGACCATGGTGGCCTGACCGGCTATCTCCTCGCTCGTCGCGCTGAATTCCTCCGAGATGGACGCGTTCTGCTGGATGACCGAGTCGAGCTGGGTCATCGCCTGGTTGATCTGCTGCGCCCCGGCGTCCTGCTCGCGGCTGGCTACGCTGATCTCCTGGACCAGGTCGGCCGTCTTCTGGATATCGGGGGCCATGCCCTCGAGCATGGCGCCGGCCTTGTCGGCTATCTCGACGCTCCTGAGGGACAGGTCGGCTATCTCGCCCGCGGCGGTCTTCGATCGCTCGGCGAGCTTGCCCACCTCGCTCGCGACCACCGCGAAGCCCTTGCCGTGCTCGCCCGCGCGGGCCGCCTCGATGCTCGCGTTCAGCGACAGCATGTTGGTCGACCTAGCTATCTCTTCTATTATCGCGATCTTCTCCGCTATCTCGCGCATCGCGTCGACGGTCTGGCGGACCGCTCCGACGCCCTGCTTTGCATCGGCGGCGGCTTTCGTCGATATCTTCTCGGTCTGGAACGAGTTGTCGGCGTTCTGCTTGATGTTCGCGCTCATCTGCTCGACGCTGGCCGAGACTTCCTCCGCGTTCGCCGCCTGCTCGGTCGCGCCCTGCGACAGCTGCATGCTCGACGAGGCTATGCCCTCCAGGCCTATCGACATCTGCTTGGCCGCCTCCGATAGCGACGCTGAGCCCTCGAGGATGGACGAGCCCGCGTCCTGCACCGACCGTACGACCTCGCGCAGCCGGGCCATCGTCTCCCCGAGGGCGACGATCAGGGCCGCGGTCTCGTCCTTGCCGCCGGAGAACGCGTCGTCAGAGGCCGAGGAGATGCGGCCGTTCGCCAGCTCGCGCATCTTGCCCGAGGCGTAGACGAGCGGCTTCGATATCCTGCCTCCGAGCGCAACGGCGAGGATGACCATGCCGAGGGCCAGTGCGGACGCTATGGCGAGGACGAGCCATAGGGCGCGGGCGAGGTTCGCGGCCGCCTCCGCCCTCTTCTCGGCGATGATCGCGTCGATGTCGTCGACGTAGTTGCCCGTGCCGATGACCCAGTCGAAGCCCTTCACGTAGAGGCTGTAGCTCCGCTTGGGCGCGGCTTCGCTCCGGCCCGCCCGGGGGAACCAGTAATCGGTGAAGCCGCCGCCCTTCATGCCCGTCTCGATGATAGCGCGTATGAGCTCGAAGCCGTTGACGTCCTTCGTGGCTAGGCGGTTCGTGCCCTCGGTCGCCTGGCCGAGGTATACCACGTTGTCGCCGTCCGGCTCGTCCGCCCAGAAATAGCCGTCGACCCCGAAGCGCATCGCGCGCAGCTGCCGCTCGGCTAGCCGACGGGCCTCCGCGGGAGCTAGCTCCCCGGAGTCCCGGGCCGCCGCCAGGTCCTCGAGCATCGTCGCGGCCGACTCGACCTCGCTCTTGATCAGCCTGTCGAAGTCGTCGCGCAGCGTCGTCTCGAGCGCGGCTACCTGCCTCGCGGACTCGGACCGCAGCACGACGATGAAGACCGCCGATAGGCTCACGGCGACCGCGAGGGCCGACGCCGCGGCGAGCGCGACGATCTTGGTACGGATGGATCTCATGCCCGAAGTCTCCTCAAGAGCGGTCTAGTCTACATAATAAGTGTATATAGAAACCGCCCGGGCGCAATGATAGTGCCGGGACCGGTCGCGGCGAGCTATCCGAGCGCGCCCTCGATCGCCAGGCGGCCGTACTCGAGCGCGGCGCTCATCGCGGCGGCGGCGGCCTCCGGGTCGCCCGAGCCGACGGCCGCCGCGATGGCGCGCTGCTGGGCCGCCGTCGCCTCGAGCGCGCCGGGCAATCCGTAGAAGCGCCTCGTGTAATAGAGGTGCAGCTCGCGGCTGGTGTTCTGCATCGACCTGAACAGGACGTTGCCGGCGCCCTCGACGATGCGGTCGTGGAACCGGAAGTCCAGCTCGGCCGCCTCCTCCGGGCCGCGGGCCTCGGCGAGCGCCGCGGCCAGGGCGGCGAGGTCGGCGGCGCAGGCCGCCGGGTCGCGCTCGGCCGCGAGGCGGGCCGCGGTTGTCATCAGCATGCGGCGATACTCGAGCAGGTCGAGGAGCAGGGCCGGGTCGACGTCGTCGGCGCGGCGCATCACGTGGAGGATCAGGTCGAACGAGGCGTCGCGCAGGTAGTCCCGGACGTAGGTGCCGCTCTGCGGCTCGGTCGACAGGAGCCCGAGCGTCTCGAGCCTGCGTATCGCCTCCCGGACGCCGTTACGGCTGGCCGAGAAGCGCTCCGCCAGCTCGCGCTCGGGGGGCAGGCGGTCGCCCGGCTTGAGCTCGCCGCCGAGCACCAGGCGCTCGAGCCTGAAGGCTACCCTGTCGGTTATCGTCGGCTTCTTGTCCCTGACCGTTTCGTACGCCATCTCGGCTCCTCGCCGAACAGTAGCATACGGGCCGATCACGCGCCAGAGGAACGATGTGCAGGTCGATATGTTTCATATAACAAAACGACGATACGAATGTTGAAACAAATTTTAGGTAAAAATGCTAAAAACTGGTGACAAGACTATTTTGAGTGATTATACTGTTCCTACATGGAGAATACCCGAGCATGAACGATGAAACCGGATTGGTCGGCTTCAACCTGACCGAAATGTCGAAGATCCTCGCCTCGACCGACGACGCGGGGCTTATAGAGGAATTCATGTATAGCCTCTTCACCCAGGCCGAGGCCGACGAGATAGCCAAGCGCTGGGCGCTGGTCAAGCGGATCGCCGAGGGCGTGCCGCAGCGGGCCATCGCCGCGGAGCTCGGGCTGTCGCTCTGCAAGATCACCAGGGGGTCGAGGGAGCTCAAGAAGGAGAATTCCTCGTTCCGGCGCATGCTCGAGCTGGGCGGGTACGAGGTCGTAGAGAAGAAACGTAAGGCCTAGGCCCTCGGGCGGGGCCGCGCGACGGCTACGGGCCGCCCGGCCGTGTCCCGGGCGGCCCGTAGCCGGACGCCCGGGCCTATCGTCGCCGGCCGAGGCTCAGGCGAGCCGGACGCTCTCGATCAGCACGTCCGTCTTGGGCACGTTCTGGTGCGGGAAGCGGTTGCCCGTCTCGACCTTGGCTATCGCGTCGACCACGTCCATGCCGCTCGTAACCTTGCCGAACGCGCAGTAGCCCCAGCCGGCCTGGTCCTTCGACCTGAAGTTGAGCGGCTTGTTGTCGACCAGGTTGATGAAGAACTGGCAGGTCGCGCTGTGCGGGTCCGAGGTGCGGGCCATCGCGATGGTGCCGCGCTCGTTGCCGACGCCGTTATCGGCCTCGTTCTTGATCGGCGCGTTCGTATCCTTCTCGCGCAGGCCCGGCGTCATGCCGCCGCCCTGCACCATGAAGCCGGGGATGACCCGGTGGAACACGGTACCGTCGTAGAAGCCGGCCTTGACGTAGTCGGCGAAATTCTTGACCGTGACGGGGCTCTTGTCCTCGAAGAGCTCGATATCGAACGAGCCGAGGCTCGTCTTGAAGTTGACTATCGGGTTGGCCATGTCGGCCTCCTTTCGTGTAAGCTCGAAGCCTAACCCGATACGGCGGCTATAGGCAAGGTCGGCCGGCCCCGATGGTGACGAGGGCGGCCGTTTGGGGTAGTATCGGCTCGTATGGCGAATGGAGGACGGCGATGACCAAGGTGCTTTCTCTCGGCGGCTCTATCGTGGCTCCCGACGTTCCGGACGCCGCGTTCGTCAAGGCGTTCGCGGCGACGGCCAGGCGCTGGCTGGACGCCGACGCGGCGCGCAGGCTGATCATAGTGGTCGGCGGCGGCGGCCCGGCCCGCGCGTGGCAGAAGGCCTACCGCGACGCCGCGGACGCGCCGGACGCCGACGCCCAGGACTGGATAGGCATCATGGCCACGCGGCTGAACGCCCAGCTGGTGCGCAGCCTGTTCCTCGAGCTCTGTCCCCACGAAGTGGTGACCGACCCGACCGGCGTATCGGTCTTCGGCGGCAGGGTGCTCGTCGCGGCCGGCTGGAAGCCCGGCTTCTCCACCGACTTCGACGCGGTCGTGCTGGCCGAGCGCTTCCAGGCCGACGTGGTGGTCAACCTGTCGAACATAGCCAAGGTCTACACGGCCGACCCGAGGGTCGACCCGGGCGCTAAGCCGATAGACGATATCTCCTGGAAGGATTTCCGCGCGATGGTCGGCGACGAGTGGACGCCGGGCAAGAACGTGCCGTTCGACCCGGTCGCCTCGAGGCGGGCCGAGCAGCTCGGCCTGCGCGTGGTCTGCGCCGCCGGCAAGGACCTCCCGAACCTGGAGGCCATCCTCGACGGGAAGCCCTTCGTCGGCACGACGATAGGCGCCTGAGCGTAGGCCGGCGGCCGCCGCCGTCGCGGCGCCCGGATTATCGCCGGCGCGCGCCGCCTAGCGCTCGCGGATCCGCGCGAGCAGGGCCTCGTAGCGGGCTGCGTACTCGTCCTTGCCGAGCGACGAGGCGAGTCCGGTCAGCGCGACCAGGCAGCGTTCCGCGTCGTCGGCCCGGCCGAGCGACAGCCAGAGCCCGAAGGCGCGCCGGTAGTAGTCGAAGGCGGCCGCGCCGTCGCCGGCCTTGAGCTCGAGCCTGGCGAGCGCCTCGAGGTCCGCCCCGATGCCGGGCGAGTTCTCC
>Ga0209607_1003558_pt1 | contig 11917 bp, 7 predicted proteins | sample AD_UKC117_MetaG_FD_184413 | JGI IMG/M metagenome (GOLD analysis project Ga0209607, IMG submission 184413) | Active sludge microbial communities of municipal wastewater-treating anaerobic digesters from Hong Kong - AD_UKC117_MetaG (SPAdes)... | ecosystem: Engineered > Bioreactor > Anaerobic >... | reverse complement strand
AACCCTTGCCGGGCGACATTCGCGGTGGCGTCCATCGCGACCTGCTCGAAAAAGGCAAGGTCACCTTCGTGCTGCGCGCGCCGCACAAGCCGTTCGCCAGCCTGGTGGGTGACTTCAACGACTGGGATACGCGGCAGCATCCCATGCAGACTGACGGCAGCGGCACGTGGTGGGTCACACTACCTGACCCTGGGCGCACGCGCTACGGCTACTACGTGCTCGTGGATGACGATACCCATGCCTGGATCGGAGATCCCTACGCCGCCGAGGTGCAATGGGCGCAGGGGCAGACGCCGTGGGGCGTTCACGGTGGCCGGCAGTCGACCTTCCGCTGGACGGATGGCCGCTGGCGCACGCCGGCCCTGCGCGACATGGTCATCTACGAGTTGTGCGTGCGCGACTTTGCCGGCACCTGGCATGGCGGCCATCCTCAATTCGGCACTTTCGAGCGCATGACGCGGCTGCTGCCGCACCTGGAGCAATTGGGCGTCAACGCGGTCGAACTAATGCCGATCCAGGCTTTCCCCGGCGAGTCGAGCTGGGGCTACAACCCGGTCTTCTACCACGCGCCGGCCAACAGCTACGGCGCCCCCGACGATTTCCGCCGCTTCGTCGACGCCTGCCATCGCGCCGGGATTGCCGTCATCATGGATGTCGCCTTCAACCATGCTTGGGGCGAGCATCCCTACTATCATATCTACCCGCCCATGTACGGACCCAAGGGCGAGTGGTGGACGCGCTGGAACCCCTTCTTTCACCACACGCCGTCGAGCATCAACATGTGGGGCGGGGTGGACTGGGATCACTTCAACGGCGACACGACGCGTTACTTCCAGGACATCGTGCGCTACTGGATCGGCGAGTATCATGTGGACGGCTTCCGCTTCGACTGGGTGGGCGGCGTCGACTATGACAGCAACGAACCTATGCGCCCGGGCTTCAACCCCTACCACGGCATCGCTGCCATCTGCTGGGCGGCACGCCAGGCGAAGCCCGACTGCATCCTCATCGGCGAGTTCTGGCAGTTGGAGGGCACGCACGGCGAGAAGAGCGCGGCCCGCCTCGTCCATGAGACGGCCATGGATGCGGTCTGGAACGGCCATTTTCACCACACGCTCGACGACATCCTCAACCATCGCTGGGAGTGGGAGAAGAAGGATATCTTCCGCGCCCTTGGCGGCTATCGCGATATGGGCTTCAGCACGGCGACGCAGGTTATCAACTATTCGTGTAGCCACGACGAGGTGCGCCCGGAGCATGAAATCAAGTTCTACTCCGGCAAGCACATCCCCAAGCCCAAGGGCATGACGCTGCAAGATGTAGCGTTGGCGCGCGCCTGGCTGGGGTTGGTAGCCGCCTTTGCGGCGCCCGGCGTACCCATGATCTTTGCGGGGCAGGAGTTTGGCGACGACAGCCCGCGCACCATCGACTTCGTGCCGTTACAGTGGAGCAAGCTGGCGCAACCCAAGTTTCGCACGCACATGGAGGCGGTCAAACGGTTGATCCGGGCGCGCCGGCGCTATCCGGCCCTGCGCAGCGACAACATCAACTTCCTGGACAACCACTTTGCGGCGGAGCATCTCGTGCGCTTTTGCCGCTGGGATGATAACGGGGGGTACGCCGTTGCCGCACTGAATTTCGGTACAGAGTTACGCGAAATCGAGTTGCCTGTCCCGCACGACGGGCGCTGGCGCGATGTAGCCGGTAATCGGCTGCGCCGCGCCGAAGGCGGGCGCCTGTCGATCCGGTTGGCCGCCTATGATGCCGCGCTCTTTGTGCCGGCCGGTGCACGCTGAGGGCTGGCAGAGGAGCTTCGATGAGAGACAGAATTGCCCAGAGCGAACAACAGACCTACATCGTCTCGCCCAGCTACGAAGTCTTTGTTCTGGCCATTGTGCTGGTGACGCTGGCAAATAGCTTTATCATCGTATTCTTCTCGGATCCGGATGTGCGCTCGGTGGCAAGGATCATGAACGGCATGCTGAGTGTCTTTCTGATCCTGGACGTAGTGCGCCGATTGGTCAGACACCGCCGCCATGCAGTACGTTGGTTTTTCTTGGAAGGCGGCTGGCTCACCTTTCTGGGCAGTTTGCCGGTGCCTTTTGCCGGCCTGTTGCGCCTGCTGGTTGCCTGGATGACTGTTCGGCTCTTCAAACGAGTCGACTTGGCTGAGTTTGGGGTGACGGTCCGTACCAAGCGCGCTCAGAGCACGCTGCTCGGTATCATCCTGGCGGCGATCCTGGTCTTTGAACTATCGGCGATCTTTATCGTGCGGGCCGAGGCCGGTTCCGCCGGCGCCAACATCCAGAGTGCGAGCGATGCACTATGGTGGGGCGTTGTGACCATGGCCACTGTCGGGTACGGCGACCGCTATCCGGTGACGACGAACGGACGTCTCATCGGTGTGGCTACGATGATCGTCGGCGTGGCGCTCTTTTCCGCCATCACCAGCTTTCTGTCCGACTGGTTTCGGCGCCCACGGGCAACCACCTCTCCGCTTCTCCAGGTAGACGACAGCCAGCCGGACAAAGGCCCGGACCAGATTATCGCCGACATCCGCAGCGCGCTCGACGAACGGGCGCACGCTGAGCAGAACACACTGGATGAATTGCGCGCTCGGCTCGACGAGTTGGAGCGTAAACTGGATGCGCGGTCATAAGCGCACGTGGCCGGAGGTCAAGTAACCGATGCCGACAACCGATTCGATCGTGCATTTCTTGTGGAACGTGTTGTGGCGTGCCGGCCTCGCCGTTGCGCTCTACTTGCTGGCGCGCCGCCTGGCGCCCTGGGCGCGGCACCGGCTGGATGGCATGCTCAAGCGGACGAAATTGACGTCGGCCATCAACCGGCTTGCGCTCAATGCTCTCTATTACGGCATTTGGGCCATCACAATCATGACTATCCTGGGCCTGATCGGTGTGCCCGTCAATGCCATTCTCGCCTCGGCCGGCGTCATCGTCGTCATCCTGGGCATCGCGCTACAGCAATCGCTGCGCGACTTGGCCGCCACCGTGAACTTCCTGCTCTTCGCACCCTTTGTCATCGGTGAGACCATCGAGACCAACGGCACCACGGGCACCGTGCTCGAAATCCAACCGCTCACCACCGTCATCCTGCGCGGTGACAACAAGACCGTGGTGCTGCCCAACGGCCAAATCCAGCAGAATGGGCTGATCAACTACTCCAGGCAAGGGATCCTGCGCGTCGACATGCTCTTCGGTCTCAGCTACGGCGAGGATATCGGCAAGGCGCGCGGCGTCGCCATGCAGGTGCTCAGCGCCGACCCGCGTGTGCTGAACGACCCGGCGCCCATGATCGTCGTGCTGGATTTGGGCGAGAGCAGCGTGAACCTGGGCGTGCGTCCCTTCGTCAAGGCGTCCGACTACTGGCAGGCACAGTGGGATCTGACCGAGCGCATCAAGCAGGCGTTCGACGCTGCCGGCATCACCATCCCCTTCCCGCAGCGTGACATCCACGTGATTACGCCACCGGCAGGGGATCCACCCCCCGCCGCATAGTTGCAAGTAATCATGTCCTTGGGGTCATCCTGGGCAAGAATACTTTCTTCCCAAGGACGGATCACTTTCTTCCCAAGCAAGAAAAGTTTCTTTCAAAGAAACGCGACCGTTCTTGGGAAGAAATTTTCCGTTCTTCCCAAGAAAGTGACTTGAAGTTTTTGCCCGGTGTTTCGGCGCTGACAGCGCGCCGTGAAGCGCCTCGCTAGCGCGTGCCGTGCCGGTAAAACGCCACGCTCGCCGGCGGCAGCGGCGTACTTCCTGCCAGCAGGTCGGCGGCCTTCTCGGCGACCATCATCGTCGGCGCGTAGATGTTGGCGTTGGTGACGTAGGGAAAGACCGACGCGTCCACCACGAACAGCCCCTCCACGCCATGTACCTGCATGGAGTCGGGATCGACGACCGCCATGGCGTCGGTGCCCATCTTGCACGTGCATGATGGGTGATAGGCCGTCTCCCCATCCCGCGCCACCCAGTCGAGGATTTCAGCGTCGCTCTGCACGCCGGGGCCGGGCGAGATTTCGCCGCCATCGTACGGCGCAAAGGCCGGCTGGCGCAGGATGGTACGCGCCACGTGGATCGCTTCCACCCACTCACGCCGATCCTGCTCCGTGGAGAGATAGTTGAAGCGCAGCGCCGGGTGCACCGTCGGGTCGGTGGAGCGCAGCGTGAGTGAGCCGCGTGCATCGGAGTACATGGGGCCGACGTGCACCTGGTAGCCGTGCCCGCCGCTGGGTGACGTGCCGTCGTAGCGGATCGCCACGGGCAGGAAGTGGAACATGAGGTTGGGGTAGGCGACGTCGTCGTTGGAACGCACGAAGCCGCCGGCCTCAAAGTGGTTGGTCGCCGCCGGGCCGCGCCGCAGGAAGAGCCACTGCGCGCCCACCCACGGCTTGTTGTACCACTGGAGGGCCGGGTACACGGAGACCGGCTGCGTGCAGGCGTGCTGGACGTAGACCTCCAGGTGATCCTGCAAGTTGGCGCCGACGCCGGGCAGATCCTGCACGACGGGGATGCGCAGCGCCTCCAACTCCGCAGCAGGACCGACGCCGGAGAGCAGCAACAGGTGGGGCGAGTTGATGGCGCCGCCGGCACAGATGACGCGGCCGGCCCGGATCTGTCTGGGATAGCCCGAATTTCCTTCCACGACTTCGACGCCCACGGCGCGCCGGCCCTCGAACAGGATGCGCGTGACAAAGGCGCGCGTCTTGACCGTCAGGTTCTGCCGCGGCATGACCGGGTGCAGATAGGCGCGTGCCGCGCTCAGCCGCCGGCCGTGGCGGATGTTGCGGTCGAACGGAGCGAAGCCTTCCTGCTTGTAGCCGTTGACATCGTCGGTCAGGGTGTAGCCGGCCTGTTGCACCGCCTCAAAAAACGCGCCGAAGAGCGGGTTCTGCGCCGGCCCGCGTTCCAGTTCGAGCGGTCCGTCACTGCCGCGATAGTCGCTCTGTACGGCGATGGATCGTTCCATGCGCTTGAAATAGGGCAGGCAGTGGGCATAATCCCAGCGCGCCATGCCGGGGTCGGCGCCCCAGCGTTCGTAGTCGAGCGGGTTGCCGCGCTGGAAGATCATGCCGTTGATGCTGCTCGACCCGCCGAGGATCTTGCCGCGGCCGTGCGAGACACGCCGGTTGTGCATGAAGGGCTCGGGTTCGGACGCATAGAGCCAGTCGTAGTGGCGCGAGCCGATGGGATAGGTCAGCGCGGCGGGCATGTGGAGAAAGATGTCCCACCACGAGTCGGGCCGGCCCGCTTCAAGGACGAGCACGCTGTGCCCGCGGTCGGCGCTGAGGCGATTGGCGAGCACGCAGCCTGCCGAGCCGCCGCCGACGATAATGGTATCGTAGTCGATGGTCATCTTCTTTTGCTCCGCTGAGGGCGCCACGAACGGGATGTTTGCCAGAACTTCCATGCAATGATATACCAAGACAAGCAATCTTCCTTATCCACCCTGGAACATGGTGCAATGACTCACGTAATTCGAACTGCGGTCCTTACGCTTGTACGCTTCGCCGTTATCTGGCTGGTGGATGCCCTGTCGCTCCTCCTGGCCTCCTGGGTGGTGCCGGGCCTGACGTTGGTCGACGTGGATGGCACATCCCGCGTTCTGATCGCCATCTCGGCTGCGCTCGTGCTGGCCATCGTCAACCTGTTGATCCGGCCCGCCATCTTTCTCATCGCCCGCCCGCTGGGCTGGATCGCGCAGTTCGTCATCGGCTTTTTTGTCAACGCCATCGCGCTCTGGATCACCGGCTGGCTGCTGCCGGGCTTTGAGGTCAGCATTCTGGGCAGCGTCATCGGCGGTATCGTTCTGGCCTTCTTCAATGCGGTCTTGACCGGCATCCTCGAGATCAACGAGGCGGGGTCGTACTACCAGAATCGCATCGAGCGCCGTGCCAAGGAACAGCCCTTCGACAGTGCCAGCGAGCCGGGCCGCGGCTTGATGATGCTGGAAATTGACGGGCTGAGCTACTGGCACCTCCACAAAGCCCTCGACGATGGCCTCATGCCCACGCTCAAGGCCATGATCGAGGAGGATGGCTACCATCTCTCACGCACTGACTGCGGGCTGCCCTCCATGACGTCGGCCTGCCAGGCCGGCATCATGTATGGCGACAACGACGATATCCCTGCCTATCGCTGGTTCGACAAGGACAAGCAAAAACTCTACGTCTCCTCATCCGATGCGAACGAGTTGAACCAACGCTACGGGCACGGCCAAGGCCTCATGCGCCACGGCTCCAGTGTCATGAATATGTTCACGGGCGACGCTGAAAAGTCAATGTTCGTCATGGCCAACATGTTCAACGCCGACCCGGAAGAGTCCCGGCGTCGCTCGCAGGACGTTGCGATGTTGATGCTCGACCCCTACTTCCTCACGCGCGAGTTGGCGGTCTTCTTCTGGGAAGTGGGGCGCGAACTGTGGGAGGCGTGGCAGCAGAAGCGCAAGAATGTCTGGCCGCGGCTGAACCGGCTCGAGCACGGCTACCCATTCCTGCGCGCCGCCATGTGCACCCTGACGCGCGACTTGTCCGCCCAGGTCGCCACGCTCGACATGATGCGCGGCGCCGCATCGATCTACATGCTCTATCTGGGCTACGATGAAGTGGCCCATCACTCCGGTCCGTGGACCATCGACGCCTTTGGCGACCTCAAACGGCTGGACGGCACCCTGGCTCAACTGCGCCGCGTGGTCAAGGAGAAGGCGCCGCGCCCGTACGACTTCATCCTCCTCTCCGACCACGGCCAGTCCTTCGGCCCCACCTTCAAGCAGCGTTATGGGGTGAGTATCAAGGAGTTCATCGAGCAGCAGCTACCCGAAGGCACGACCGTGGAGCAATCCATCGGCGGCGACACGGGCGCGGTCGGTTTGCAGGGCGTTGCCGGCGAATTGGCCAACGTGCAGAGCAGCAATGCCTCAAACGCGCTTGGTCATGCGGTCGCCAAACAGGGGCAGAAGCTGGCAAAGAAGGGGGCCAACGTCGAAGAGGCGGTGGGCGGCGGGGCGCCGGCTCAGGTCGTGGCCTACGGCAGCGGCAACGCGGCGCAGGTCTATTTCGATCTCTACGCGCGCAAGATCAAGCTCAGCGAATTGGAGGCGGTCTACCCCGGCATGGTCGATGCGCTGGTGCAACACGAGGGTATCGGCATGGTGCTCGGCTACGAGGACGACATGTCGGTCGTGGTGCTGGGCAAGGAGGGGCGCCGCAACCTGATGACGGGCGAAGTTGTGGGCAGCGACCCGGTGGCGCCTTATGCCAGAGCCAACGGCGTGGGCCAGGCTAGCATCGACCTGCGCGTCTGGCAGTTGAAGCGCGTCATGGAGTTTGCCCATGCCGGCGATCTCTGGCTGATCAGCACGCTCTACGAGGACGGCACCGTGGCCGCGTTGGAGGAACTCATCGGCAGCCACGGCGGCGTCGGCGGCGAGCAGACCGACGCCTTCATCTTCCACCCGCCGGACATGGAGGTGCCGGCGACGCGCAATTCCATCGATGTCTTCCACATCCTCAACAATCACCGCAACGCGCCGGTCGTGCCGAAAAAAGCGCCAGAAAAAGCGACCGTTTCGGACTGGGCGCCGTCCACGCTGCTCGCCGGGATCAGGAACGTGGGCGAATGGCTGCGAGTCGCTCTGGGCTGTCTCGTACTCGACCGTGCATCATTCCAGCGTGTCGTCGACGATCCGTACATGACCGGCCCGGCCCTGCTCATTGCCGTGATCATGACATTGTCGACGACCGTCATCACCGGCCGTCGCTTCGACCCGGTTCTGATTGGCAGCGACCTGCTCTTCTTCTTTATCGGCGCGGCCGTCGTCTTTGCGGCCGGGTGGCTCCTCACGAAGCGCGGTACCTACACGCGCACCTTCCGTGCGCTCAGCTTTGCCCAGTTCGTCTATGTGTTGGAGATGTTCGTACTGCTGCCCAGAATCGGCGGCGCCGTCCAGTTGTTCATCCTGGCGCTTGGGTTCCTCATGACGTGGCTTGGCGTGGCGACGGCCCATGAGGTGCGTGGCTGGCGGGCAGCGTTGCTGCCCATTATCGCCTTCCTGGTGCTAATCGTGGCCTCGACTGCGGTCGGGCTTCTGTTTGCCGGCGCCGGCTATACAGTCGATGCGCTACTTGGCGATGTGGGCATCACACCGTAGTCCCTGCCGGGCAACATAGTCCGTAAAACGAAAACGCCGGCTTGAAGGAGAGAAGGCCTCCTTCAAGCCGGCGTTTGTTTATGATAGCGACCGTGCCCAGGCGCAGAGCTGTGCCGCCATCATGTGGCCGTTACGATGCGCTTGCCGCCGCGCAGTGCTCTGCCGTCTCGACCTCGATCTCGCGCACCACGCTCGATGTGCCGGGCACGATGTGGAGCTTGACGCACTGGCCGACGGCGATGCCCGCCGTGCCGGCCATGGGCGATACCTCGGTGTGGCGGGTCACCAGGTAGACCTTGCCGTCGATGCGCCAGATGCCCTGGCGGCCCGAGGCAGGCATGGCATTGACCGTCCCCGTCTGCTCGATGGCGTTGCGGCCGCCACGCGTGCGCTGCGACTGGCTGGGCGTTGTACCGGTCGCATCGCCGGAACCCTGGTCGGGTGTGCCGTCATCGTCGCCGCCGATGCCGGTGCCGGGCGCATCGCCGGAGCCCTGGTCGGGCGTGCCGTCGTCGTCGCCGCCGATGCCGGTGCCGGGCGCATCGCCGGAGCCCTGGTCGGGCGTACCGTCATCGTCGGAGCTGTCGCCGGTGCTGTCATCATTGCTGTCGTCGCTGCTGTCATCCGACCCGTGGTCGTCGCCGCTGTCGTGGTCCGAACCGTCGTCGGAGCCGTGATCATCGCTGCTGTCATCCGACCCGTGGTCGTCGCCGCTATCGTGGTCCGAACCGTCGTCCGAGCTATGATCGTCATTGCTGTCGTCGCTGCTGTCATCCGACCCGTGATCGTCGCCGCTATCGTGGTCCGAACCGTCGTCGGAGCCGTGATCATTGCTGCTGTCGTCGCTGCTGTCATCCGACCCGTGGTCGTCGCCGCTGTCGTGATCGCCGTCGTCGGAGCCGTGATCGTCGTTGCTGTCGTCCGACCCGTGGTCGTCGCCACCATCGTCATCACCGTCATCGTCGCCGTTATCGTCGTCGCCTTGAATCCCGGCGCCGGTGTTGATGCTTGCGTGGGCTGGCACGTGCGACAGGGCAGCCGCCTGGGCGCGCACGCGTACGCCAAAGAGGGGTAGCAGCAGGCCGACGATAAAGATGATAATCCATTTCTGCCAGGCCAGGTGGCTGCGGCGTCGTGTCGTGTTACTGGTTGCACTCATGTTCAAAGTTCTCCTTGTGAAAATATCCCTTGCGGGACTCTGTGTCAGCTTCCATGGCCATGCGTATACATCACAAGAGAGTCGGGCGCACTGCCGAAAAATACATGCAGACCCTGCGAACAGGGTGCCGCAGACCGGATACGACATCGGTCTTCTGCCCTGACTGGCGCATTTCTGTGATAAAATGCCGTCGTCACTTTCATCCAAATCATCGGGAGCGCACCACCCTGTTTGGAGCAACAATGAAAATCAAGAAAGCAGTCATCACGGCCGCGGGCCGGCGCCAACGCACGCTGCCGCTACAGACGCTCATCGACCGCGACGGCGTCGAAAAGTCGGTGCTCACCATCCTCATCGAGGAAGTGCTGGCTGCCGGCATCGACGAGATTGGCGTCGTCGTGCGGCCGGGCGACGAGCAGGCCTACATGCAGGTGGCCGGCGCGCATGCGCGCCGCCTCCATTTCGTGCAGCAAGTCGAGCCGCTTGGTCACGGCCATGCTGTTGCCTGTGCCGGCGCGTTTGTCGGCCGTGACCCGTTCCTGCACCTGGTGGGCGACCATCTCTACGTCAGCAGTAGCGCGCAACGCTGTGCCCAGGCGCTGGTGATGATGGCCGAAACGCAGGCGTGCGCCATCTCTGCCGTGCAGCCGACGCGTGAGAGCCTGCTGCCCTACTATGGCGCGGTGGGCGGCCGCCGCGTGCCGGGGACGCAGGCGCTCTACGAAGTCGACACCGTCATCGAAAAGCCGACCCCCACGCAGGCCGAGCAGCACCTGATCGTGCCCGGCCTGCGCGCCGGCTACTATCTCTGCTTCTTCGGCATGCACGTGCTGACACCCGGCGTGATGAGCATCCTCGACGAGCAGATCGCAGCAGGGCGAGCCGGCGCGCAGGGCGGTCATACGCTCTCGGCGGCGCTGGTCGAACTGGCGCGCCGGGAGAAGTACCTGGCGCTGGAGTTGGCGGGCAATCGTTATGATGTCGGCGTCAAGTACGGCCTGCTCATGGCGCAGATGGCGCTGGCGCTCACCGGCGACGACCGCGAGGAGGTCATGGCGCGCCTGCTCGAACTGTTGGCGCAACGCGAGCTGAGCCGCCAGCCGGCCTGACCGTACCCGAACCCAATCCCTGACCGCCGATTGTGCGCGGTCGCTTCCAAGAGAGAGCAAGGAGAAAACGATGCAATTATTGACCTACCGCAACGAAGATGGGCTGCGCCTGGGCGTGCGTACGGAGCGCGGCGTTGTCGACGTCGCGCGGGCACGGCTGAAAGCGGGCATGGACGCCGCCGCGATCCCTGCGACGATGGCCGAGGTGATCGCCGGCGGCCCGCAGGTGATCACGGCCCTGGAAGCGCTGGTGGCCGTGGCCCAGGCCGACCCGTCGCTGTGGCTGGATGAGGAGCAGTTGGATCTCGGCCCCTGCGTGCCCGCGCCGGGCAAGATCATCTGCATCGGGCTCAACTACCGCCGCCATGCCGAAGAGTCCGGCATGAAGATTCCCACCGCACCGGTGCTCTTTTCCAAGTTCAACAACGTCCTGGCCGCGCAAGGCGACGACGTGCCGATTCCGCCGGACACGACGCAGATGGACTATGAGGCCGAACTGGCGCTGGTGATCGGGGCGGGGGGGCGTCACATTGCGGAAGCCGATGCGCTGGCTCACGTCTTTGGCTACTTCAATGCCAATGACGTCAGCGCGCGCGACCTACAGATGTTCAGCGGGCAGTGGCTGCTGGGCAAGACGCCGGACGGCTTTCTGCCGATCGGCCCGTACCTGGTCACGGCGGACGAGATCGCCGACCCGCATACCCTGCGCATTACCTGCACGATCAACGGCGCGCTACGCCAGGATTCCAACACCGGCGACTTGATCTTCAACATCCCGCAGGTCATCAGCTACATCAGCCGCTACGTGACGCTGGAGCCGGGCGACATCATCTCCACCGGCACGCCGGAAGGGGTTGCGCTCGGCCGGCCCGATAAGCCGTGGCTGCAACCGGGCGACGTGATGACGGTCGCCATCGACGGCCTGGGCGCGCTGACGAATACCATCGTTGCCGGCGAATAACGCATTGCGGCAACGACGATCAGGTTGATAGAAAGATGGGGTTGGTGATCGCCAACAGTTCACCCGCTGCGCTGCGGAGTTCGGCGGTGACCCAGCTTGCCGCGCGCGGCGCCATCGACCAGCGGTGAATCCCTGGTTCGGTGGCGTCTTGCGCGTGTAGCAAACAGCCATTGGCGATGATCTGCAGCGTGGCGCTGGATGGACATGCCTGCCAACTCGCCTCAAACGTGGCATCCTGCCGAATGGCATCGCCCATCATGGCGTGCGTGCCGTCAGCCCCCCGTGCGTCGAGCGTGAGCGTCGGCCCGCTGCTCAGGTAAAGATGGCCGGCGGCGATGGCGCGCAACAGGCCAGCCTCGCTCAGTTCGTCCGCATAGACGACGGCAAAGCCGGGGCCGGCCGCATAGTCGGCCGCGCTGTGCGTGTCGCTGCCCACGGTCGCCACCATGCGCCGCCCCTGGTTCAGCCAGTCGTACCAGAGCGCCAGCGACGCCTCGTTGTTGGAGTCGCCGCCCCACGGCC
>Ga0209607_1003554_pt1 | contig 11922 bp, 10 predicted proteins | sample AD_UKC117_MetaG_FD_184413 | JGI IMG/M metagenome (GOLD analysis project Ga0209607, IMG submission 184413) | Active sludge microbial communities of municipal wastewater-treating anaerobic digesters from Hong Kong - AD_UKC117_MetaG (SPAdes)... | ecosystem: Engineered > Bioreactor > Anaerobic >... | reverse complement strand
CTCCTGAACACCGAGGCTGCCACGCCTGCATGCGCGGCGACCTTCCATGCAGTGATTGTCGGACAAACCAGCGATCCGTCGATTGGCGCTTCCGTGAACGCGGACGTGGGCATGGCTATCGACTTCGCCAACGGCGTTGGCAAGCACTTTGAGGACAGTGACATCAGGGTGCTCACGGACCAGGAGGCAACGGACGCACGGGTGCGAGCAACGATTTCCCGCCTCGACATTGGCTTCGACGATTTCCTTTTCATCTACTACTCCGGCCACGGCGACACCAGCCGGAGAGAAGGCTCACCCTGGCCCTGGCTTGCCATCGGCATGGAGGGGTACGACCTGTTGATGGAAGCAAACAAGCTTGCGACCCCAAGAAAGCTGGTCGTCTTCGACGCCTGCAACGGATCGCAAGAGATGCCAACAAGACGAAGACCGGCTTCGGGCGGCGACTTTCAGCCTGCCCAAGTAGCGAGGCTGATCAAATCACTGAAAGGTGATGTGGTGGTGACTTCCTCCAAAGCACCTTTCGTCTCCTACGCCGATTCCAATGGTCGTGGGAGCCGGTTTTCGGTGGGGTTCTTTTACATTATTGCGGATGTACTGGGTTCACCGGTTTCTGACGTGGGATGGGGTGAGATCCTGAAGAGAGCAGTACAGCAGACGGTGACCGTTGGGAAAAAGAAGCAGACGCCATATTTTCTTGCTACGGATCTGCAATCTAAAAGGGGAAAACGATGAAGCTACCATGTTCGCATATCACCTTTGCGCTATTGGCGGTTTGTGCCTTCACGCCAACCCAGGTTCTTGCACTGGATGAGGGGCTGGAATTTTGCACGAAATTCTTGGATGTCGGATATATCGAAAAGAGCAATTATGATTCATATGCAAAACAGATTCAGGATGAATATGACAGCTACTGTGGGAGTAAAGAAAGCGCTCAAAACCAAGGGAGCAACGCAAACCTCGGTATAAAGGCATTCACGTTTTCCGGCGGCAAAACAATGCAGAATACGGAAAGGAATGAGTTCTGCAAAATAGGTAGTGAGAAAATCTATTCTGAAGTGAAAGCTCAATCAGCCCAAAGTAATGGCACCAACATGCTCGAACAGGCAAGGCTATGCGCTCAGGAACGCTCAAAAGAAGGGACGGAATCCCTATGGGCAGAAGTTGAGGTTCTCGAAACTGACGATAAGTTCACTGTGAAAATGCATTACCAGCCAGGTTCGGTCCGACGGGAGTTCACTTTGACTTCCATTGCAGGGAGTTCGATCAATTGCCGTATCGGTGGCGTGGACGTCGTGAACGCCATTGTCGTCAGATCGAATGGTAGTCAGGCATTTGATTGTGAGAAGGAGATTGGGGCTTCTACTAGCAGCATCCTCAATTTCCAGGCCGACGACAAGGATAAAACTGGCAAGACCGTTAACATTCGAGCCAGAAGCCGCAATGTGGCTGTCGAGCGCGAAGATGCCATCAAGCGCGAGGTTAACAGGATTGAAGAAGAACTGAAGGCCAGCATGCAACAACGACTTGATCAGTTGAGTCAAAGCCTTCGTCGTGACTTCGATGCGCTCAAGAACGATATTGGAAAAGAAGAGAATTTGGTTGACGCAATTCGTACACGAGTCAACGACGATGGCAGATATCGAGATAGTTGCCCCCGTGGCACCTACCTAAACGACATTATTGTGACCATCAAAGATCGACCTGAACGGGTTATATCGGTTACACCGAAGTGCAGGAGTTTGTTCCGGCGTTAGAGTTTACGAATGATCTACCATGCGGGTGTCTCGCACGCATATCCAAGTCCGGAGACTCGCCAGTCGGCTGCCGCCTCAAAACGCGCGGAGTATTTGCGCGCCAATACAGGTTCCCGATTGAGTAGCCAGCTTGTCGCGTGACAAAGCACAGCTCCGAACGCCTGAGAATCGCGCGGCAGATTGTCGGCCGCGCGGTTCGCTAGCTCGGCCGCGGTGAGGCGGTAAGTAAATCGCGGGGTGGATTGGCTGTTGTGCTGTGACACGCGCTCGCGTTCGGAATCTGCGATCCATGTATCGTCTTCACCGGGCGTCCAGTAGGCATATTCCTTTGCCGGAAACACATAGCCGGCGAGTTTTTCGAGGTTGCTGGGTCGTGCGTACTGGCCGCGATGCATGGCCCAGTCGGGGCTGGATTCAAAGCCGAGGATGTTGATGCCTTCAAATCGGGCAATCGTTGCGGCCTCAAACAGGGTCTTGGCGCGCTCAGTACCGGTCTGTTTTTCGGATTGATTGAGCAGGTCACGATAGCGCTCGGCCTTGCCGCGGGTGGCTGCATCGGTGAAGTGCGGTACTGCCTCGTCATAGCGTTCGGCACGCATCAGTCTGCGGGCCAGCAGATTGGACATCGCTGAACGCGGATCGTCCACCATTTCACCGCGGCGTGCTGCCAGTTCCAGGTCCTTGAGCGGCCCTTGATCCTCTTTCGCACGCACGCTCGGCGCGACGTCCAGTTGCGGCAGACGCTCGACGAGGCCGGTCAGTTCATCGAGGGTCAGCACGCGCTCTGCGAGATAGGCAGCGTCGTGCCAGTAGATCGCACCCGCACGCAGGAATAGCTCCAGGCTTTCAACAGCGTCACCGCGATGCAGGGTGAGAATGGCAGCTTCGGCCTTGATGCGGCAGCTTGGGATCCGCGCTGCGTAGGAGGAATCGTGGGTTTCGGTTCCCCAGTCTTCCGTGACAGGAAATGCGGCGATGGCTTTGCCGTAGAAATCCCGCGCCTTGTCGAGATTGCCACTTCGCAGGGCCAGCTTGGCGCGAACCCAGGCAGAGAGCGGTGATTGCGAGGCTTCGGCAAATGGGGTGGCAGCACCGTACTGGCCTTGCCGATACAGCAGCGCGGCCAGGCGATCAGCGCCGCGTACGTCCGCAGGGGATACACCTTTCAGTGCATGCTCGATGGCCGCCATAAGAGTTTCAGACGTAAGGTCCTCCGGCAGGGCCGCACGTTCCGCATCATTCAAGTTCCGATACTGGTCCCACGGCAGGCCGTGACGTGAGATTCTCCAACCATCGTTTGATGCTGAAGGCAGGTACGCCAGGGCGTAAAGGATGACGGCATCGCGGGTGACATCATTCGCCAGCAGCGCGGTCATGGATTCTTCGTTACGCAACGCAGCTTCGATGCGCCACCGCAGGGAAACCTCAGCGCCCGGGACCTTCAGTGCTGCCTGCTGCATCTGCAATCGGATGGCTTCGACCCACTGTCCTGCACGCTGATAGGCCGTTGCCGCTTCGCTCAGGGCGCGTGCACCAAGACTCATTGGATCGGCTTCTCCGCGCTCACTACGCGAGCGAACCGCTTCGAAGGCTGTCACCGAATGCGGGTACTGTTTCAGATTCAGATCAGCTTTGCCGATCATGTAGGCCGCCATCAGCGGCCAAGGTTCTTCCCTGGTCGCCACATCGTTGGCGCTCGCCTCGAAATGCGGCAATGCTTCGCGCCAGCGGCCCGCTCTGTAGTGATGTGCGCCAAGCGCATATTGCTGAAGTGAAGGTGGTAGCGTGGACGATGCAGTTCTGCCATCGGCCAACAGGCGCAAGTAGGCGGCTTGCTGTTCCGTATTCAATAGTCGTTTGCGCAAGAGATCCGACTGCTCGTCCGGCGCAATCCTAGCGCCAGCCTCATCGGTGAAGTCCTGCCAGGCGAGGTGCTCAGGCGGTTCGGTCAATCGGGAAGCTTCCAACGCGAAGCTGGCGTCCCACAGCGTGGTCAGCGCTACTTCGCGGTTTTCCAGCAGACTCGTTCCAAAAAACTCACCGCAAGCCACGGCGTGGTTAGACGCAATGCCCAGACCGATGGCAAGCACAAGGCTCGTTCGCTTCAACATGACATCTCCTTCCGACTCACCATTGCACGGTGGGCGCTTGCGGCGTGCTGGATGCGCAGCGAATCCAGCCCAATGGCCGGGTCTGCCCACTACGCAGCAGTCCTTGTGACGTTCGAATCAGTTTTCGTCGACCTGGCGCGGCGCCGTAGCCATTGGACGTATCGCCCGCCTCGCATTCTTTGCCCAGCTCGACACTGCGTGGCAGGCCAGTATCGTGCGCGCCGGTGTTGTGCAGGCCAAGGTCGAATGTATTTGATCCGGATTGCACCGAAACGAGGTCGACTGCGACTTTCCGTTCCAGCTGGTCGCCGACAACCAATGCCCTGAACGTATTCATTGATAGCGTGCTGCGGTCCTCGGGACTCGGCAGGCGGAACCATGCGATACCCCGCCGCTTGCTGCTGCGCGAGGTTTGAAGCGTCGACGCCAGCGAGGCCAGATCTGTGGGATCGACAAACAGCGTCTGCTCGTTTGCGGCTGACGCGCCTACGCGACTCCCCGATTCCACGAACCGCACGCCGCCATCTTCGTCTTTACCGACGCGCATCACATAGGTGGGAAGCGCAACGAAGTACGGCGTGTCGCTCAGCCGCTCAAACTCGGCAATCCACTCCTGACTGTGTTGCAGGTCGACCAATTCATTGGAGTCCGCGTCGAGCGCGTGGACCTGGAGCGTGTAGGTGTCCACCACATCGAGCAGTTCAGGCAGGGAACCTGATCGCCGCCAATCAGGCAGCGCGGTAATCCAAACCGGGCTTCGGTCTCCCCATGCCCGACGAAACTCGCGCAGCCAGTGGATGTAGTCGCCCAGCCGCGCAGTCGCTGAATCGTGATCGATTTCGATTGCCTTGAGCGGCGTGCCAACGCCCTCGTAGAAAAGATCCTGTTTCAGAGACCGGGCAACCGTAGTCGCAGAAACGTTGATGGTCGCGCCGTCCAGACGGACAACGGCGATTACCGGCATGCCCATGGAAAGGGCTTCAGACTCAGCTGGTTTCAGCACCCAAGGCTCATCGTCCATGACAGACCACTGTGCCACCAGTACTCGAACGGCACGGATGTCACGGGGCACGAAGATTTGATTGGGGGTGGTGTTTCGAGACCAGATGTACGCATGCTGCTCCCACTCGGCTCTCGGGGTTGATTTGCATGCACACAGATAGAGCGCCAGTGCAGCAATGCAAATCAACCCGCTTGCTGAACCGGGAAGTGCAATCATCTCGCATCAGTCCATCGCTACGCGAAAGCCCGTAAAGGCTGCGTTGAACCAAGGCCAAATCTGAAAACGGGAAGTTGGCGTTGCGTTGTTGGCAGCGCTGACATAGGAGCCGCCACGCAACATGCGCGAGTCGCAACCTTTCTGGAACGGTCCCGGAGACGTGGTGGCATAGCCATGATCGCAGCCGCAATCACTTGTCCACTCCCACAGGTTGCCGGCCATTTCATGAAGGCCCCAAGGGTTGGCAGGCAGGCTGCCAACGCGCACCGTAGTTTCATCGTTGGCGCCCTTTCTCTTGCCCGGAGGCCTGATGGAATCCTCCTTGAAATTCACTTTCTTGATGTCACTGGCGGCAGAAGGCACTTTGTCCAGCGACAAGCCCGCTCGTGCGGCATATTCCCATTCGTCCGCAGTCGGCAGCCGAAATCTCTTTCCAGTCTCGCGGTGGAGCCAATTGATGAACTCCTGGGCGTGATCCCAACTAATGCCGTTCACGGGATGCTGGCCCCGTCCCCAACCAGGGGTTTCTGGTTTGTACGTGCAGCCACCTTCTGCCACGCAGTGATCCCAAAGATCAAAGGTCACTTCGGTGGAGGCCAGCCAGAACGCGCCAAATTCGACAGTCCGTGACGGCAGACCATTGCTCCCGCAGAGCGGCCTCGTGTCGGCACTGGTGACAAACTTGCCAGCGCGGATCGGAATCATGGTGATCGTCTGCTTCGAATCCCGGATGCGAATGGTGATCGACTCGCTAGCGTTGTCACGGGCATAGGTCGGCGATACCAACGATACGAGCGCGACCAGCAGTAACGAACCGCAAATCGAAAGGGAGCTTTGGCATAAGCTGTGCCTCATTCCGCACGCCACTTACCTGCTACAACCTTGCTCTGCAAGACCACCCTCTTCGGAACCTCCATGCTTCCGATACCCGTGTCGACCCGTTCGGTCTCACACTTATCGACCAGACTTAGCCTCACGCCGTCATAATATGACTTGAACCTGCCAGTCATTACTTGCTCTGACAATATGGCCTGTTTCTGTGGTTCAGAAAGCGAATCACCTGCTTGTAACTTTGCCCACAGCGACGGTGACCATGCGGGTCCGCTCCAGCGAGAATCATAGTGTTCGCTGTCATGATCACGAACAGTCTTGGTCTCCACGGCTGTATTTGCTAGGACGCCATTCTCATCGTAAAAGTCGGTGATGAGCTGGGCTTCAACAATATATCTTACGCACTCCCTGGAATCCGTTCTTTGGAAAAAGTGTGGCGACACCAAACTACGGAAGGACTGAATTCCAACTGACGCCTTTTCTCCACCCGCAGTCTCTATCATTTTCTTTACTTTAAGACCCAGTAGATAATTGAGTGCATCTTCTGTGCGATTAATTATTTCCAGATAGATTTCGCCATCGTCTGCGCCTCCAACAAATCCCGCGTTTGTGCGGGATTGACATTGTTCGGAATCGGGAGACCTTCCGTTCAGGTATGGCGTCAGGTCGATCTCTGGCGACGCCGACATGTCGCTCAGCCCTGCTTCTTCCAAGAGCGCAATGGGGCCGCTGGAGCCAGATTTGCCAGTAATGATATATCTCCAGATTCTACGCCTAGCAACATAGGAGGCAAAGCCCAGCGGCTCATCACTCCCTGCAGACACCTTTCCGAACAAAGAGCGGTGACGTTCCGGAAAGTATTTAGGGCCAATCTGATAGAATAATGGAATATCCTCGTATCGAGCAGGAACATTGTTCATCGAACTCCGCATTCTAGAAAATGCTTCGGCAAATCTATCCACCGCCGTTTGCCCGCCCATTTCAAACCGCTTTCGGCCTATGTGGTATGCACGCCACTTGATGTCCTGAAGCGATGCGTTGCTTATTTTTGGACTGCTTAGAAAAGGGTGTTCGTTATAGCGAGCAACAAAGATTTCCTGAAAGCGCACAAGAGCGTCGTCACCATCCATTTGTTCTTCCAGTCGCGCGCAATCTTTCTTTGCGCGGGATCTGTTCAGATCATTGGCTGTAACAGGATTTCCGGAGACCTCAGAAAGGACGCCAATGAACTCGGATACAACATATTTTGACATCCGATTTTTTACTTTACCCTCGTCCGCCACACAGCCATCTGGATAGGTCACGAATCGACGAAATTCATCAATCTCCTGCGGCGTAGCTCGCTCGGACAGATTTGTTGAGCGAAGTGCATTTTCAATATCCGAATATTCAAGTCGAAAATCGCGAATGTCCAACTGTTCGAAAAGGACGCAGTTGGCGGTAGCCACGACGTCTTGTCTAGACTGGGCCAATGCTGAATTGCAAAGCGGCAGCAGTGTTGAACTTGCCAACACTCCGATTATTGAAGCGATCTTGTGCATGATAATTTTTCTCGCTTAGCTATAGTCTAGTGAACGCACTCTATCCATACAGGCAAGACGCACTTTCCCACCCCAACCTCTGCATCAAACCGAACCTCGATTTCACCCGAACTGTCGAAGGGGCCGGCTTCGAGGGTCTTGTGTTGCAATGGCTCGGATGCCTGTGCTTCAGGTTCTACGAAAAGCACGCGGAAACGCTTTCCGGCGTACTTTCTTTGCACCACGTCGACCGGGCAGGCGATCAGGAATCCGGTGGGCGCCGCGTGTGGATCCATCGACGGGAAGACGAGGCTCATGACCATGTCTCCTGCGACGTATTTGCCTCGGCCTACGGCGTCCCAGTTGGTTTCGGCGACATAACGCAGGATTTGCGAGCCCTCGCCTCCTGCCATGGTGCGGCGTCTTTTCATCCGTGCGACAAGGCTAACGACCTGGTCACCGTAGTCCGTCGTCAAATTGGCTTGACTGGGTTCGACGAAATCGTCCAGCGACTGTTGCACTTCATCGAGCATGCCCTGCTCGATGATCTGCTGGATGCCGATAAGAGTGGTCCACAGTTGACGCGCCTCGTGGCTGCTAGCCACCAGACCGACCGCCTGCCCGTGGGATGGCGTCCCCGGGGCGAGCCTGTCCTCGGCAAGCAGTCGCACCAATTCGGCTTCAGCGTCGTTCAATGCTCGGTTGTCGCCAGGTTCGCGCCATTGCCCGTATGCACCGAGCAATGCTCCCATGCGCGTGGGAAGTTCTTCAGGATCGATCATGGTGTGCCTCCTGCTCCTGCTCCCGCATGCTCTGCACGGGACTCGATGCATTCCGAGCGGGAGTCATCGTCCCAGTAGGGGAAGATGACGGACACGGAATCGAATATCGAGGAATCCAGCCCGGCGACCGTTGCGGCTTCCCGCAGGCGCACCAGAATGCGTTCCTTTTCCGGGGCTTTGGGTGGCCTCCCGCGTTTGGCAGCGGGAGGAGCAACGATTCGACAAAGGATGGCAGCTTCCTCGGCAGTCAGTGCGAATTCTGGGCCAAGAATCGCCTGGATAAAGTTGCGTAACCTCGCCTCAAGGCTGCCGTCGTGCCGCGTGGCTAGATCGGTCCATGCCAGCCTGTCGAGCAAACGGCGACGGTCTTCTTCGCATAGAAGCTCGGCAAGAGGATTGCCTTCGATGACCGGAAGCTGCCTTTCGCTCTCTTCGCCGTCGCTGTCGGTGAAATGCAAGGGCACATCGGAGGCGACAGGAAACCATTGTTTGACCTGCTCCAGGTAGCTACGGCACCAGGCCGCGATGGCTTGGATGCGAGCTGCTGAATCGCCCTGGAAGTCAGCTTCGATCTGCTGTGCTCGCGCTTGGAATCGGCGTTGCACATCGGTCATCCGTGCCTCTCGATCTTTGGCATTCACCCCGAAAGGTTTGTCCTCATCAATCGGATCGTCGGGCACGGTGCCGCGCTGCTCGCCAAGCAGAAATCGCTCCACAACGCTTTGCGTACTGGAGTGCCTGATGGTGAGATGGAAGACATCGATCCAATCGCGATGGAGAAGCCGGCTCATCCAAGCGTCCGGGCGGGGACGTTGAGGCTGACCGGGTCTCCATGCCACTCGCCGGAAATCCACCAACGCGCGGGCAAAGGCCGCTCTCAGAAAGCCGGCGGGATTGGAAACCTCGCGAACCGGAGTAGCGCCGGTTGCGACGAGTTTTTCGTTGACAAGGTGCTCGAGGGCCCAATGAAACGCTCGTTCGCCATCGGCTTCGTCGTTGAATTCACGAAGCGCCTGCAGGCGAAGGACATCGACGAGGGAACGTTGTCCGTCAACCATGGCGTTGCTGAGTACGCCCTCCCACGTGTCGTGCTGTCTCAGGCACTGCTGCAATCGTTCGAGAAAGTGCCTATCCGTATCGGCGTGCAAGCCATAGCCGCCTAGTGCCGCCCAGCCGCACAGGGCCAACTCGCCCAGCGCCTTCTGGAGGATTGCCAGGTTCTCCGGGCTGTCAGCGTTCCAGGGCTCGGGCAATCGGACGCGCCATGTTTCAGGAAGCGATAATGGGCCGCTCGGCCAGTGATCTGATCCTGGTGCGAGCAGGCCACCACCCAGGATGAGTTGCGACCACTTCCGGATCTCGATGGTTCTGACTGCGCGACTGAACGCGGCCATCAGCCACTTGTCTGCCGAGTCGGATGAACTAGGTTTCGATATGGCCTCGCTGCGACATGCGCGCCAGTCATCCCTTTGGACTTCAGCCTTGGCAGCTTCAAAAACCTCGGAGACTTCGGCGGGGCGTGCAATGAACCGCTTGCAGGCGAGCCAATCGCGCAGTTTCGACTCGACCGAGCTCCAAGCATCAGCAAAATCCCTGCTCGAGAACGGTGATGGATTATCCTGATCCATGCATCGACGCCATTTTGGCCTGTATGGCTCAGTCTGGCACAGGAGCACGACACATGGGACATGAGAAACCGGAGCGTCTGCGGCGGGGTGTAACCCGCCGCGACACCGGCATTGTTGATCGAAACCCTTCCTTGAATCCGAGTGTGCGGAACCGAATGAGGTCGGATGCGAGTGGGTGGTCGAGACACGCTACGGCTTGCGAAGCGAAGGATCCGGATCTCGTTCGGCCTTGCTGCGCTGTTTGGCGCCAGCTTCAGACTTCGCGGCATTGCTCCACGCCTCCTTCAATTCTTGACCCGCGCCCAAGTTGCGCAGCGTCTGCCGGATCGCGGCATTGTCGCCGCCGTGAACAGGTAACGGGTTTTTAGGCTGCATGACGGTGTTGTAGAGGTTCGTGCCCGCCGCCGCCGCACCGGAACCGGTAATGATGGCGTCATGCGAAGCGTAGGGGCCGCCTCCCTCGGCGAACGCGAGCGAGGTGAGGCTGAGCAAGATGGCGAGAGCGGTGAGCCTAGAAGTGGCTTTCATGACGGATACTCCTTGAAATTGAATGTGGTGGTGTTGCCTACCAGCGACTTGCGTGGCCATTTCAACGGCGAGGCCCGCTTCGATGTTCCTCACGTCCCCGAACAAGCCGGCGTAATCCTCTATTTTTGCGAGTGGTGACGCGGGATCGGGACATGGCTAGGCGGTTGCTGGAAGCTGCCGCCGTGAGATGGCGCAGGAACGAAGACTAGGGGAGGTGGAGGAAGAATTACGGTGAAACCGCTGACGTAACCATTGGTGCACGGAGCGCCAGCGAAGTAGGTGAACTGCGGAATCGGCACTACGCCGAACGGCGTTTGGCAGGCGACAGCAGCCGAGGCATTGGACGTCGCCATCGCGGAAGCGACGGCGAACACGAGTGCGGACAACTGGGCTTTCATGAGGCTCCTCCGAGGAAGGTGAATTGTCCGATTGCTGCGGACAAGGGTACTGACGGACATGGAGAGCTTTTATGGCTGACTCTCAATGGTTCTTCCGCGCGGACTTCAGTCTCGGGATGGCGCCAGCTCGAACCGGACAATAGGGCGTGATCGTGGCGGCCGGACGATGGCGAGAAGGCACGCTCGACTGTTGACGCTCACGCAAAACTGACCCGGGCTGCGCACTGAAAATTGACCCACCCGCGGGACGGGGTTGAGGGTATCAGTTCGGTTCGGTTTGGGCGTCTCCCTTTGCCTTGGTTCGAGGCCGTTTGCGGGTGCTTGCCTTGCTGTCGCGGAAGCGCCAGGAGTCGTTGCCGGTCTCGAGGATATGGCAGTGATGGGTCAGCCGATCCAGCAAGGCCGTGGTCATCTTGGCGTCGCCGAACACCTGTCCCCATTCGCCGAACGCGAGGTTCGTGGTGATGACCAGGCTGGTGCGTTCGTAGAGTTTGCTGACCAGATGGAACAGCAAGGCGCCGCCAGTCGGCGTGAATGGCAGGTAGCCCAGTTCATCAAGGATCACCAGATCGGCATAAGTCAGGCGCAAGGCGATGCGCCCGGCCTTGCCCTCGGCCTGCTCCTTCTCCAGCGCATTGACCAGCTCGATGGTCGACAGGAAACGGACCCGATGGCGGTGGCGGCGGACCGCCTCGATGCCGATCGCCGTCGCCAGGTGAGTCTTGCCGGTACCCGGCCCACCGACCAGCACGACGTTCTCGGCCGCGTGGATGAAGTCGCCCTGGTGCAGGCGTTCGACCAGCAGTCGATCCACGGGGCTCAGGCTGAAGTCGAAGCCGAGCAGGTCGCGATGGACCGGGAAGCGGGCAGCCTTCATCTGGTGGGCCTGTGCCCGAACCTGACGTTCGGCGGCTTCGGCCTGCAGCAGCTCGGCCATCCAGTGTTCGGGCTCCATGGCCTGCAGCCGCGCCTTGGCGGCCAGCTCCGGCCACTGCGCGGCCATGCCGTGCAGCTTGAGCTGCTTCATGCGCAGCGGCAGATCAGGCATCGACATGGCGACCCTCCTGGCGCAGGGCGTCGTAGCGGGCCATGTCCGGACGCGGCGGCTCCTGCAGGCGACGCGCCGAGGCGATGGTCGGGTTTACCCG
>Ga0209607_1003547_pt1 | contig 11945 bp, 9 predicted proteins | sample AD_UKC117_MetaG_FD_184413 | JGI IMG/M metagenome (GOLD analysis project Ga0209607, IMG submission 184413) | Active sludge microbial communities of municipal wastewater-treating anaerobic digesters from Hong Kong - AD_UKC117_MetaG (SPAdes)... | ecosystem: Engineered > Bioreactor > Anaerobic >... | reverse complement strand
CAGCCGGCCCATCGTCGAAGAGATGTTGATGATGGCGCCGCCGCCGGAATGCTCGAGCATCAGCGGTACGGCCGCTATGGTCAGTGCGTGTGCGGTAAGCACATTGAAGGTGAAGGCGTCGCGCATATCCTTGACACTGGTCGTCAGCAGGGTGTTGGGCATGCTGCCGCCCACGTTGTTGACGACGACGTCCAACCGGCCGAACGCTTCCGCGGCCATTGCGGCCAGTTCGGCGGTCGCCTCGGGCTTGGCGAGGTCGGCGACGACGACGTGAGCGCGCCGGCCGGTGCCCTCGATCTGGGCGGCCACCGTGTCCAGTTCGGACCGGGTGCGCGAGCAGATGAGTACATCGGCGCCCACCTCGGCGAACGCGACGGCGATTGCGGCTCCGAGTCCGCGGCCGGCGCCGGTGACGACTGCGGCCTGTCCGTCCAAGCGGAATCTGTCCAGGATCACGTGTCCTCTTCCCTCGCCGTTCCACCGTAACAAGCAAGTTGTAACACGTTCTACTTCTTGACTGTCGCCTTCTGGGCGGGGGCCTTCTTGGTCGGTGTCTTCTTGGCTGGCGCTTTCTTGGTGGGGGACTTCTTCGCCGACCTCGTTGCGGGGGACTCGGGGTCGGCGGGCGCACCATCGGCCGGCGCTTGATCGGCGGGTGGGGCGGCCGCTGACTGCTCGCGCCGCCGCCGCACACTGGCCTCCAGCTTGGCCAGCAGATCGGAGACGTCCTCGGAATCGTCGAGCATGGCCGGGGCCTGCGCCGGGGTGAACGCCTCGCCGCCGGCGAGCTTGGCTGCCACCAATTCGCGGAGCTGCTCCTGGTAGGTATCGGTGAACTGGTCGGGGTGGAAATCGGCGGCCATCGAAGCGACCACCTGCCCGGCCATCTTCAGCTCCGGTGCACGGACCTCGACCTCTTGGTCGAGGCTTGGAAAGTTGGGCTCTCGGATCTCGTCGGGCCACAACAGCGTGTGAACCACCATCACGGTCCGCCCGGAGAAATCCTTGACCCGCAGCGCAGCCAGCCGGGTCTTATTGCGCAGCGCGAAGTGGACGATGGCGACCCGGTCGGTCTCGCCGAGTGCCTTGGCAAGCAGCACATAGGATTTCGCCGACTTGCCGTCCGGTTCCAGGTAATAGCTGCGGTCGTACATCAACGGATCGATCGCGCCGGCCGGAACGAACTCGAGCACTTCGATCTCGTGGCTGCGTTCCTCGGGCAGCGTGGAGATGTCCTGCTCGGTGATGATCACGGTCTGGCCGTTGTCGGCCTCGTAGGCCTTGGCGATATCGCGGTACTCGACGACCTCGCCGCACTCCTCGCAGACCCTCTGGTACTTGATCCGGCCGTGGTCCTTGGCATGCACCTGATGGAACTTCAGATCGTGATCTTCGGTTGCGGCGTACACCTTGACCGGTACGTTCACAAGACCGAAGGAGACTGCACCCTTCCAGATGGAACGCATGAGATCTCCTATACCCAGGAGGGCCGGGTCAAACCGCCGGAACGGATTCGGGATCGACGCCCAGTGGGACAAGCGGGTCCGCCCCCGGTGCGTCATCGGTGGAAACCTCGCCCTGCTCCTGCTGGCATTCGCCGGTCGTGGGCTCCTGCCCGCCGGTGCAGTACGGTTCGAGATCCTCCGGGTCGGCGGACGCGGCGGGAGCGGCCAGCAATGCCGCCACGAGCACCACCACCGCCGAGCGCCTGATCACTGGTTCACCGTAGCAGCGCGGAATGCCCTGCGGCGGAATACGTTGAGGTGGTGAACGATGTGTGGCCGCCGGGCGCGACGACCGGACCGCTGGTCAAGCTGACGAACCCGGACAAGGTGCTCTATCCGGCGACCGGCACCACCAAGTCCGAGGTGTTCCACTACTACACCACGATTGCCGAATTGATGCTGCCCCACATTTCTGGGCGTCCGGCCACCCGCAAACGCTGGCCGGACGGAGTCGACGGCAAGGCGTTCTTCGAGAAGAACCTGCCCCGATCCGCCCCGGAGTGGCTGCACCGCGGCGTTCTGATGCACCGCTCCGGTGAGACCACTTACCCGATCATCGACACTTCGGTCGGTCTGGCCTGGATCGCCCAGCAGGCTGCACTGGAAGTGCATGTGCCGCAATGGGTGTTCGGCCCGAACGGCAAGCCCGGGCTGTCCAACCGGCTGGTGTTCGACCTCGACCCGGGCGAGGGAACGGACATGGCACAGATGTGCGAGGTGGCGCACGCGGTTCGGGAGTTGATGCGCGACATGGGTTTGGTGCTCTACCCGCTGACCAGCGGCAGCAAGGGTCTGCATCTTTACGCGCGACTCGCGGATCCGCTGAGCAGTGTCGGCGCGGTGACGGTGGCCCGCGAAGTGGCGGAGCAGCTTGAGCGGTCCATGCCGGATCGGGTCACAGCAACGATGGCCAAGAGCGCCCGAACGGGGAAGGTCTTCCTCGACTGGAGCCAGAACAACGCGGCCAAGACCACCATCGCGCCGTATTCGATGCGCGGGCGCCAGTCGCCGACCGTCGCCGCGCCCCGGACCTGGGATGAACTCGGCGATTCCGGACTGCGGCAGCTTCGCTATGACGAGGTGCTCGCCCGAGTGGCCGAACACGGTGATCTACTGGCCGGGCTCGACCCCCCCGGCGCTGCGCCGAAGGGCGCCGTGTCGGGTGCTGCGCGCAAGCCTGACCGGCTGAGCGCCTATCGGGAAAAACGGGACGGCGCGAGGACCCCAGAACCCCTGCCGGAGAGTGTGTCGCGGGCGGGCGCCGACAACCGCTTCGTCATCCAGGAGCACCATGCTCGCCGGCTGCATTACGACTTCCGGCTGGAACGCGACGGGGTTTTGGTGTCCTGGGCGGTGCCCAAGAATCTGCCGGCCACGGCGTCGGAAAACCACCTGGCGGTGCGCACCGAGGATCACCCCTTGGAGTACGCCACCTTCGAGGGGGTAATCCCCAAGGGCGAATACGGAGCCGGGACGGTGACGGTCTGGGACTCCGGAAACTATGAGGCGGAGAAGTTCGATATAGCCCCCCGTGGCAGGAAGGGTGAGGTGATCGTCGATCTACACGGCCGACGTATCAGCGGGCGCTATGCGCTGATCCAGACCGACGGCGATCACTGGCTGGCGCACCGGATCAAGGAACAACCGTCGGTGCGGCTACGGGACGTCGCCCCGATGTTGGCGACCCTCGGGTCGGTCAGCGCGCTCACCGCCGCCCGGTGGGCGTTCGAGGGTAAGTACGACGGTTACCGCCTTCTGGTCGAGGTGGACCATGGACGGCTGCTGCTGCAGTCGCGCAACGGCCGCGATGTGACCGCCGAATTCCCACAGTTGCAGGCACTCGCCGCGGCACTGGCCGAGCACCACGGCATTCTCGACGGTGAAGTCGTTGCGCTGGATTCCCATGGTGTGCCGAGCTTCGCAGCGATACAGAATCGCGCTCGCAGCGCCCCAATCGAGTTCTGGGCGTTCGACATTCTTCACCTCGATGGCCGTTCGCTGCTGCGGGTGAAGTATCGAGATCGGCGAAGAGTGCTCGAGACCTTGGCGCAAGGGACGGATCTGATCGTTCCGCCATTGATCGACGGTGATGGACCAGATGCATTGGCGTACTCACGCGGACGCAAGTGGGAGGGCGTTGTCGCCAAGAGGTGGGACTCCACCTACCAGCCGGGGCGGCGTTCAGCGGCCTGGGTCAAGGACAAGAATTGGAACACCCAAGAGGTGGTCATCGGAGGCTGGCGCAGGGGGAAAGGCGGGCGTGCCGGCGGACTCGGTTCGCTGCTTCTGGGGGTTCCCGACAAGGGAGGGCTACGTTTTATCGGCAGGGTGGGAACGGGCTTCACCGAAAGGGACCTGGAAACTCTGAAATCTGTTCTGGCACCGCTGCAAACCGACGAATCTCCCTTCCGCCCCGAGCTTCCTCGGAAGGACGCCCGGGACGTCGTGTTCGTTCGTCCCGAACTCGTCGGAGAAGTCCGCTACAGCGAGAGGACTCCGGACGGTCGCCTCCGCCATGCGAGCTGGCGGGGTCTGCGCCCGGACAAGGCGCCCACCGAGGTGGTGCTCGAGGTACCGGTCGGGCAGTCCCTTCGGCGGCAGTAGTCGTTCCGGGTGGGGTAGGTGTTCGTGAGTTCGGCAGTGCCAGGGTGAAGTTGTCGATGCCGGTGGCACTGCCGAGAGGCCTGCCATCTCCGCTTACCGGCGAGAGCAGGTCGGATCGGGGGGGCGGGCCTAAGGTTTGTCGATGATCTCCCAGCGGTCCGGGGCATCGACGGCACCCGCAGTTACCTTCACCTGGCGGGTGTCGCCGTTGCGGTCGGCTGCAGTGCATTCGAAGGACTGCCCGATCTCGACGACCTTAAGCCCTTCACCGCAGGTCACCATGACGGCAAAGCCGCGGTCGGCCGAGATCTCCTGCGTGAGGCGCTGGGCGACGGTGGACAGGTCATAGACGGTGTCCATGGTGCTGAAGTCCACGTTCTGCTCGTCGTCCTTGACTGTCACCAGCACCCGCACCGGCGTGCCGTCGAGGTCGGCTTTACAGATGAAGGTGTCGCCGGTTTTGGGTGTCTCGGACTGCCGCGGGCAGTCCACACCGGAAACCTGTTTGTTGAAAGTCTGATAGTTCTCGTTGAGGTTGTCAGAGATCGCGTTCTCTAACTTTTTGTAATCCGGGCCGCCGGCCGACATCGAAAACTGACAACCGGCCATGGCGGGTATGAGAAGCAGTAGAGCCAGGGGTGATTTTAGCGACCGCATGCTACACAGCGTATTGCCAGTTCAGGCTCCAATGGGAACTTTTCCCATCATCCGGGTCAGCCGCGACGCGGGCAGCCGGCTGCAACGACCACCGTGGGACTCTCCGACGGTGCGTCGCTCAAAGGCATCAGCTCTTGCCTCGCCTCGGCCACGCACCCGGCGCGGAAGCCAAACACAACGTCGGCGGGTGTGGGGGCCGGGGATTGCTGCCAGATTCCTGGATCACCGATCAACCCGGCCGGGGCGACCTCCTTGGTGACCTCATCGCCCGGGAACCTCATGACGACCGATTTGTCCTCGAACTCAGCCGCGAACACTTAGGCGGTATTCAAAGTCAACGGCGCAGAATCGGACGCAAGGCCTCGAGCACGTTGGGGTCCTCGATGGTCGATGGCATCGGTTCCTTCTTGCCGTCGGCGATTCCGCGCATGGTTTTCCGGAGGATCTTCCCCGACCGGGTCTTGGGTAGTGCGGACACCACGTCGACCGTGCTGAAACATGCGACGGCGCCAATCGCATGCCTCACGGCCGCAACAAGTTCCGCAGCCACCCCGTCGGCGGAGGCGCCGGACTTGAGTACCACCAGGCCGCGAGGCACCTGCCCTTTGATCTCGTCGGCCACGCCGATGACAGCGCACTCGGCCACAGCCGGGTGCTCGGCCACCACCGCCTCGATAGCGCCGGTGGACAGCCGATGGCCCGCCACGTTGATCACATCGTCGATACGGCCCATGACGAACAAGTAGCCGTCCTCGTCGAGATAGCCCCCATCGCCGGTGAGGTAATGGCCCGGATGCTCACACAGATACGACGCCTCGAACCGAGCATCGTCACCCCACAGCGTGGGCAGGGTGCCAGGAGGTAGCGGCAGGCGGATGCAGATCGCTCCCTCCTGGCCGGTTTCGCACCCCGATCCGTCCGGATGCAGGATCCGCACGTCGTAGCCGGGCATCGGAACGGTGGGCGAACCGGCTTTCAACGGAAGCTGTTCGATACCAACCGGATTGGCGGCAATTGCCCAGCCAGTCTCAGTTTGCCACCAATGGTCGATCACCGGAATGCCCAGCATCCGCGAAGCCCACGAGTAGGTGTCCGGGTCCAGGCGTTCACCAGCCTGGAACAGGTAGCGCAGCGAGGACAGGTCGTGACGGCCGATGTGTACGGCGTCGGGATCCTCCTTGCGGATCGCCCGCAGTGCGGTGGGCGCTGAGAACAGCACCTTGACCCCGTACTCGCCGATGACTCTCCAGAACGCACCCGGATCCGGGGTTCCGACCGGTTTGCCCTCGTAGAGGACAGTCGTCGCGCCGGCGAGCAGCGGACCGTAAACGATGTAGGAGTGTCCCACCACCCAGCCCACATCGGAGGCCGCCCAGAACACCTCGCCCGGCCCGACATCGTAGATATTGCGCATGCTCCACAGCAGCGCCACCGCATGACCGCCGTTGTCACGGACGATGCCCTTCGGCTTGCCGGTGGTACCGGAGGTGTAGAGCACGTACAACGGGTCGGTGGCGGTCACCGGAACCGGGTCGGCCGGTTCGGCGGCGGCCATCAGATCGTCCCAGTCATGGTCGCGGCCCTCGACGAGATCACAGCGATACCGGTCGCGTTGAACGATGACGCATGCGTCAGGGCGATGCGAGGACCGTCGCAGCGCATGGTCGAGCATCGGCTTGTACTCCACCACTCTTGTCGGTTCGATCCCGCAGGAGGCGAACACGATGACCCTCGGCCTAGCGTCGTCGATGCGGCTGGCCAACTCGTGACTGGCGAAACCGCCGAATACCACCGAATGCACAGCGCCCAGGCGCGCGCAGGCCAACATGGCGATCACTGTCTCCGGGATCATCGGCATGTACAACACGACGCGGTCTCCCTTGCCGACCCCGAGGTCGCGCAGGGCGCCGGCGAAACGTGCTGTCTCGTCGCGTAGTTCGCGGTAGGTGTAGGTGCGCGCGGAGTTGGTGACGGGCGAGTCGTAGATCAGTGCCGCCTGGTCGCCCCGCTCCGCGATATGGCGGTCCAGCGCGTTGGCGCAGGTGTTCAATTCGGCGTCGGGGAACCAGCGGTAGAACGGGGGATTGGTGTCGTCGAGAATCCGGTCCGGCCTGGTCGTCCATGACACCGAATCGGCCGCCTGCGCCCAGAATGCCGCCGGGTCACGGAAGCTCGACTGGAAGATCCTCCGATACTCTGCCACGGATACCCCCTTGTCTTCCTTCCACCGGGTGTCGCACCGTCGCGTGGAACATCCTCGGAACGATTATTCAATGCGCTGGACTGCTCTCACCGCTCGGGAGGCAACGGTGGGTCCGAACTCCTGGTGCGGTGGCCACCGGCCCCTGCTAGGGGGGCATGAACAACGGTACCCCAATGGTGGGATACCAGCTGGGCGGCCCGTAATAGCCGGGCGGCACCACTCGGCTGTAGTAGGGCTCGCCGGGGAAGCAAACGCTAGGCCTGATATCGGTTGGCCCGCACCAGGGATTGGCAAGGGGCGGCGGCGGTAGCTCGGGATAGGGCTGCCCCGGCGGCGGAGGTGGCGGGGCGGGGCATGGCGAATATTGGACTTGGGTCCAGATATTGAACCGCGGAACACCCGTTGGCGGTGGTGGTACTCCCGGCGGTTCCCACGCCGGCCAGCATTTCGGGAAGAACAGATCCTACCCCGCCTGAGTCAATCCCTGACCCACGAGTTCGGGAGGTGGCGGCGGCGCCGAATCTTCGTGAGCCGGTGCCGGCACGACCGGGGGCGGTTCGGGATCAGCGTTGGCCAGGCCCGCTCCCAGAGTGAGTAGCATCCCGCCGAGCGCTCCCGCGAGAAGCAACCGCGGCACTTGACTTTTCGTCGTCGTCTCCCGCCTATCCCAAGCGATCCGCGGCACCGATCGTAGCTACCACGGGGCGACTCCGATCACCCTCTGAACTCATGGCGTCGGTCAGTTCACTTTGGCGATGACGTGCTCGGCGAACATCTCCAGGTTGCGGATCTTGGCGTCCAGGGGTTCGGTGTCCGGTCCGGTGATGTACGGAATGCGGAAGCCGATGATCACGTCGGTGACTCCCTTGTCCTCGAGTCGTTTGATTCCGTCGGGCGTATAGGCGTCGATGGAGATGACGTGGATCTGGAAGTCCTTGTCGGCGGTGCCCTCCTCGTCGCGGTAACGCTGCAGCTTGGCCAGCAGTTCGTCGAGGTCCTCGGTGCCGCCACCGTGCATCCAGCCGTCATTGCGCGCCGCGCGGCGCAGTGCGGCATCGGCGTGACCGCCGACGAGGATCGGGATCGGTTGGGTGGGGGCGGGCGCCATCTTGGTCTTGGGGATGTCGTAGAACTCGCCGTGGAACTCGAAATACTCACCCGAACTCAGGCCTCGGACGATCTCGATGCATTCGTCCATTCGCTTGCCGCGCCGGGCGAACGGGACCCCCATCAACTCGTAGTCCTCGGGCCAGGGGCTGGTGCCCACGCCGAGACCGACCCGGTTGCCGATCAGCGCCGCCAGGGAACTCGCTTGTTTGGCGACCAGGGCGGGCGGCCGGATGGGAAGTTTGAGGACGAAGAAATTGAAGTGCAGTTTGGTGGTCACCGCACCGAGTGCCGCAGTGAGGACGAAGGTCTCGATGAAGGCTTTGCCGTCGAGGAACTCGCGGTTGCCGTCCGGGGTATAGGGATATTTCGAATCGGACTCGAACGGGTAGGCGATCGAGTCCGGAATCGTCATGGCGTGATAGCCGGCGGCTTCGGCGGCCTTGGCCAGCGGAATGTAGTAGCTCGGATCCGTCATCGCCTCGGCGTAGGTGAATCGCACCACCCGATTCTAGAACGCGTTCTAGTTGGCGGTCACGGCTTTGGCGGTCACTACTCGTGGTCTTCCTCACCGCCGCCGGAGGGGTTCGTGGTGACGACGTCGCCCCAGGTGGCCTCAGCGCCGGAGTGACCGATCCGCAACACCTGCACCGTCGCGGCCACCGAAGCGATCAGCACGAACACCGCGATCACCACCGACCATGCCGTCGACAGGGCTTTGTCCCGATTGGTGCGAACGTGTCCGATCACCAGCAACACCGCCGCCACCAGAAGGGCCAGCGAGAAATAGATCATCGTCTTGCCCAGATGCTCGTGGGTCTCCAGCGCGGCGGACTCCTCGACCCTGTGCTCCAGCCACTCGCCGGCTTCGGCCGCGATCGGTGTCAACACCGCCGTGGCCCCCGCCAGTGCCAGCGTCAGCCAGACCAACCGCTGGCGGGCGGCGGGCCACACGGCGCACAGTATCGCCAGGATCGCCGTGAGTGGAGTCAGTACGACGATGAAGTGGACCAGCAGGGGATGGGCGGGAAGGCCGTTGAAGGTCGACATGGGCCGAATGGTACTGCCGCCGCAGCGCTGCATCCCGGATCACCGCAGACTGTCAGACTGGGGGAGTCATGATCACGCTTCGCTGGGTTTTGCTCGGTGCGACGCTGACCGCCCTTGGCGCTGGAGCCGTCGCGTGGGCGGCCGGTTCCCCGCCGGTCGCCCACGCCTGCTGGATCGCCGGCACTGTCGCCGCGTTGGTCCCGGCGACGTGGTGGGTGCTCTCCGGTCTGCGGCAGGGCCGGTTCGGCGTCGACATCCTGGCGGTGATGTCGTTGGCCGGCTCGTTGGCGGTCGGGGAGTATCTGGCCGGGGCGTTGATCGCCGTGATGCTGGCCACCGGTCAGGCACTCGACGCGGCCGCCGAGCGTCGTGCCACCAAGGACCTGCGCGCGCTGCTGGACCGCGTTCCCCGCACCGCGCGGCGCCGCAAAGACGATGCCATAGAGGTCGTCGACCTCGACTCTATCGTCGTCGACGACGTCGTGGTGATCGGCTCCGGTGAGGTGCTTCCCGTCGACGGAACAGTCCACTCGGAGTTCGCCGTCATCGACGATTCCGCGCTGACCGGTGAGCCTCTTCAGGTGCGGTATGAGCGCGGAGACATGGTGCGCAGCGGCAGCCTCAATGCCGGCGCGGGACTGGAGATCCGCGCTTCGGCGACGGCGGCGGACAGCACCTACGCCGGGATCGTCCGGCTGGCCAAGGAAGCCGCGGCCGAGTCGGCGCCGGTGGTGCGCCTCGCCGATCGGGTGGCCGCCTGGTTCGTTCCGCTGGCCTTGTCGGTGGCCGGGCTGGCGTGGCTGGTGAGTGGCTCCGCGGCGCGTGCGGTCGCGGTCCTGGTGGTAGCGACGCCATGTCCGCTATTGCTGGCCGCGCCGGTCGCGATCGTGTCTGGGTTGTCGCGGGCCTCGCGGATCGGAGTCCTGGTCCGGGGCGGCGGTCCGCTGGAAACCCTCGGGCGAGCGACCACACTCGTTCTGGATAAGACCGGAACCCTGACATCGGGGCGGCCCCGGGGAACCGACGTGGTCACCGCACCGGGCTGGACGGTCGACGACGTGCTCGGGCTGGCAGCTTCCGCCGACCAGCTTTCCCCCCATGTGCTCGCCACTGCGATCGTCGCGGAGGCTCGATTGCGCGGGTTGGCGCTGAGCGTGCCGACGGACGTCCAGGAGGAGGCCGGGACCGGAGTCGCCGCGGTCGTCGGCGGCCGTCGGGTGCGGGTCGGAAACCTCGGTCTCGACGGTGAGGATGCCGGCTGGGCGGCATCGGTGGTGTCGCGCGCTTCCCTGGATGGAGCGGTGGTCGCCTGGGTGCGCGTCGACGGCGAACTGGCCGGCGCGATCATGCTGGCCGATCCGCTGCGCCCGGATGCGCCGCGCACACTGCGCCGACTGCGTGCCGCGGGCATCGAGCGACTGGTGATGCTGACCGGCGACCGTCCGGCGCCCGCCCGGGAGATCGGAACGGTGCTCGGCCTCGATGAGGTCGCCGCCCAGCAGAAGCCCGAGGACAAGGTCGCTCGGGTGCGGCGGGAGAGCGAGCGTGCGGTGACGGCGATGGTCGGCGACGGGGTGAATGACGCCCCCGCGCTCGCCGCCGCCGACGTCGGGATCGCGATGGGGGCGCGCGGATCCACGGCCAGTTCCGAGGCCGCCGACATCGTCCTGACCGCCGACCGTCTCGACCGGTTGGCCGACGCGAAGCTGATCGCTCGCCGTTCCCGGCGTATCGCGGTGCAGAGCGCGGGTGTCGGGATGGGTCTGTCCCTGGTGGCCATGGGCTTCGCGGCCTTCGGGCTGCTGCCGCCGGCGGTCGGCGCGCTGCTGCAGGAGGGCATCGACCTGGCGGTGATCCTCAACGCGTTGCGGGCGCTGCGCGGTGAGCATCCCGGAACCCCACCGCTGAGTCCGCGGGCTGAGGAACTGGTCCGCCGATTCAGCGGCGAGCACGACCGGATGCGCGATGACCTGTCGATCCTGCGCGATGCCGCCCACCGGATCACCGCCGGTGACAGCGGCGCGGCCCTGGCGACGTTGCGCGGCGCCGACGAATTCCTGCAGGAGACCTTGCTGCCGCACGAGGACGCCGAGGACGCCGCGCTGTACCCGGAACTCGCCGGACCGCTGGGCAGTGCGGAGGCCACCGCGACGATGAGCCGTATGCATGCCGAGATCCACCGGTTGGCTCAACGCTTGCACAGCCACCGCGAGATCGCCGAGGCGGCCGGTGCCGTCACCGCCGAGCAGGCCGACGATCTGCTGGCCTGCCTGTACGGTCTCTACGCCCTGCTGTGTCTGCACTTCGTGCAGGAGGAGGAGAACTTCTTCGTGCTCGCACCAACCTCCACCGGTACCGACCGGTAGCCCGGATGGCCCCGACCTGGCTGACCCGCAACGTACGGGTCCTCGCCGCGGTGTCCTTCCTGCAGGACACCGCCAGCGAGCTGCTCTATCCGCTGTTGCCCATCTACCTCACCACGGTCCTGGGCGCCCCGCCCTCGGTGGTCGGGGCCGTAGAGGGCGCGGCGGAAGGTGCGGCCTCGGTCACCAGACTCGCGGTCGGCCCACTCGGCGACAGGTTCGCCAGACGGCCCCTGATCGCCACTGGATACGGAATGGCGGCGCTGGGCAAGGTGATCGTCGCGGTCGCGGTGGCCTGGCCCGGAGTGCTGGCCGGGCGGGTGGTCGATCGGCTGGGCAAAGGGATCCGCGGTGTGCCGCGTGATGCGCTACTGGTTGAGGGGATCGAATCCGGCGCGCGCGGAAGGGTTTTCGGCTTCCACCGGACCATGGACACACTCGGCGCGGTGGTCGGCC
>Ga0209607_1003540_pt1 | contig 11967 bp, 10 predicted proteins | sample AD_UKC117_MetaG_FD_184413 | JGI IMG/M metagenome (GOLD analysis project Ga0209607, IMG submission 184413) | Active sludge microbial communities of municipal wastewater-treating anaerobic digesters from Hong Kong - AD_UKC117_MetaG (SPAdes)... | ecosystem: Engineered > Bioreactor > Anaerobic >... | reverse complement strand
AATGCTGGTGATGAAACTCGATTTCGCCGGACAAATTTTATGGGATGAAACGGTTGCCGGTACCGGCATATATGCCAACGCAAAAAGTATCTGCGTTGATCAGTCGGGTTATGTTTACGTGGCCGGTGATGCATGGAATGCATCCATTGATTATTGTGTCGCAAAATTTGACCCCGATGGCAATCTGGTCTGGGACGAATTCCTGGACGGCGAAGTTTATCACAGTACTGATATCGCTGAAAGAGTTTTGGTGGATGATGCCGGAAATGTTTACATCACCGGCTACAACCAGATCAGTTCCAACCTTACAGACATTGTGACCGTTAAATACAATCAGAACGGCGTGTTTCAATGGAAACATAGTTATGGGAATCCCGGATACAGGGACAACAATGCTTATTTTCTCGCCATCACCGATGCCGGTGATTTGTTAGTGGGTGGTTACAGTGCCTATGAAGACCCCTATCCCGGAACCGGAAAAGACTATATTTTGCTGAAGTATTCACCCTCAGGCACCCTGATCTGGGATGCCCGATATGATCACCGAAATTTCTTAAATGATCATCCTTTTGATTTTGATATGGGGCCTTCCGGCGATGTATACATTTGCGGTATTACCATGAAAAGCTGCTATAGCTATACATTTGTCACAATAGTTAAAATCAACCCGCAGGGAGAAATTGTCTGGGATGTCTGGGTGCCCAGGTTGTATGGAATCCCCTGGGAAATTGAAGTCATTGATGATGATGACTTTGTTGTTGCGGCGGCAGCGTTCGACTCTGTGCAGGTAAATGATGCCACTGCCATTCGTTACCAGACAGCCGCACCACCCGTTTACGAGGCGGATGTCCTTGATGTCTTTTTTGAATCCCAGGTTTTACCTCCGGTTATTGATTATGAGAATCAGAGGATAATTGCAACGGTTCACGATACCACCAGCCTGGCTTCGCTCGTCCCTTTTATCACCAGGTCAGAACATTCATGCATGTATCCGGAGGATGAAATAGTAACCAGTTTCATTGAACCGGTCTGGTACAACATTACGTCGTTTGACGAGGAAACAGAGAAGTGGTGGTATCTGATTGTGCAGGGGGGGCATGTTGGGATTGAAGATTTTAATAATCAGGCTCTTCAGCTATTCCCGAATCCGGCCAGAGGCCTATGCCATATATTCTTACCTGAGCCTGCAGCAACAAATACAATGATTTCACTTCGTGATTTAAATGGCCGGTTACTCATCGAAGAACAAATACAGGCCGGAACCGGTGAGGCGGAAATTGATGTGAGCGCTTTGGAAAACGGGCTGTATTTCTGCATCATAACCACCGGTAAAACTTCTTTGACGAATAAAATAATTGTTCAGCAATGAAATGAGAATTGAATTTAAAACAAAAAGCCATGAAAACGCTACTTCAGATTGCGCTGGCAGCCGGAATCATCACGATTATAGTTACAGGCTGTAAAAAAGATGATCAGAACAACGACACGGGAAATGGAGGAGATAATCCTGAAAGCATTACCGATATTGACGGCAATGTTTATAAAACCGTTAAAATCGGAGAACAGATATGGATGGCCGAAGACCTGAAAACAACCCGATACAATGACGGTACCATCATCACTGATGATTTGATGGGCAATAAAAGTGGGCTTTACTATGGACAAACAAGCGTAACCGGATTGTACACTTATAGTCAGGTTTGCAACGTGAATTTCTGCCCTGTCGGGACACACCTTCCATCTGTTGAGGAATGGCAGCAGTTAATCGGATTCATCGCACATGATAATAGTGGTATTCATGGCGATAAAGAGGGAACTGCATTAAAAGCAACTGAAGGTTGGGAAAATGAAGGAAATGGCACTGATGATTATGGATTTGCTGCACTTCCCGGAGGTTATCTTAGAAAAGACAGTACCGACAACTGGGCGGCAGGAAAGTATGGTAGCTGGTGGACCTCTGACATATGGTGGGGTGAGCTGGCATGGACCTATCGGATGAAGTTCAATGACACGCGGGTCATTAAAAGTGATTGCAATGTAACGACCAGAGTGTCAGTTCGCTGTATTAAGGATTGAATGCCAGGACTGATTAAAATACAATATTTGCAGGGAGAAATGAAGATTGATCGGAGCTACTTGCAAAACGGGGGTACTTATGCCAGTTGTTTGCTCAAAAGTACGGAGCAACCTTAAAGCGTAACATTCAAAAATAAAAAGTCATGAAAAAAAATTCTGATACTTTTCATTGCCCTTTGCACTGAGCTCCGGGCGCTTTGCCGGCATTGCGGCAGGGCTGGTTTTCTGAATCCGTTTTTTTAACTACAGACTTTTTCTTATTTTATCACATAATTTTCCAATTATCCACTTAAATTTTTTTGTTATGAAAGCAACAAAAGGAATTAAAAGAGCCGGATTGTTTTTTGCAATCCTTGTTTTCTGCAGTTTTATCGTTTCCTGTCAGGATAGATCGAAAAAAACCAGCGAAGAGTTGTTGGAAGATGCCATTGAAAACGAAACAGGCAGCAAAGCCGATGTGGATCTCGGTGATGAAAAAGCTGTGATCACCCAGGGCGGCAATACTGTTGAGCTTGACGGGAAAGCCAATTCCTGGCCCGGTGAAATACCTGACGAAGTTCCCGAGTTCACCTACGGAAAAGTAAAAGCTGTAACGACAAGTATCATTGATGGAGCCAAATCGTGGAATGTTATCTACGAAAATGTTGAGGATGATTTCATTGATAGGTACGATGCCGATTTAAAGAAAAAGGGATTTGAAACAGTTACCATGAAAATGGGTGATAAGGGAGGTTCCATCACGGCCGACAATGGAAAGTATACCGTCTTTTTAATGGGCAGTGAAGGCAATCTGAGCATAGGGGTATCTCCTAAGCAACAGGAATAACCAACGAGCTGACTTTATCTTTATCTGAACGTAAAGTACCCGGATCGTTCACCCGGTAATTAGTACATGCAACAATTAAGCAGACATCAGCTCTCCTGATGGCCGGAATTTGCTTTGTCAGGATTATTCTTGAAAATCAATTAATAGTCAAGAAGATCATTAATTTTTAATACCGATGAGCATAGAGCGCAGATTATCAATGCTCCAAGACCTGCGCCTTAAGTCCTGCAATAAAGTCAGGTTCGTCAAAAATTTCCTATATTTGTTAGAAGGGTGAGCTATTTATGCAACTAGCATTTCGCAAAAGGAGAAACAATCCGGCCCGCTGCCAAATCATGCAAAGAATATTACCAATCGTCATTTTTTATTTGCTTGTTAGTCATCAATTATTTGCCTCGCTTTACGGGGGATTCGACGAAAGGGAAGAAAAGCTTCACAACATGCCCCCTGACACGGCCAGGGCCAATCTCCTGATCGACCTTGGAACCCATTTTTGCAGCAGGGACTATGAAAAAGCCTTGCTTTATTTACAGGAGGCGCTGCTGCTCTCAACTGAACTCAATTATCGCGAAGGCATTGCCGGCAGCCTTCTCTGGCAAGGGCGGGCATATTACTATAAAGATGAATATGAGGTGGCTTATGTTTATCTTGAAAAGGCAAGGACCATTTATGAGGAGATCGACCATCCCGGAGGTTTGGCGTATTACCATTACGCCATTGGGGCTATCCATCATATCAATGGAAATGTTTTAGAGGCCATCAAGGATTTCCAGGAAGTGGTCAGACTCAGCGAGATTTCCGGTGATAAAGATTTTATGGCCACCGGCTTTCACTGCCTGGGGAGCCTGCACCTGGAGCGTTCCGAACCGGATCTTGCCTTGAAATACTTCCAGCAGGCGCTTACTCTTAAAGTTGAAACAGGCAATTTATCCGAAGAAGCCACCGTCCTTTCCGGGATTGGCAGGGTCTTTGAATCAATGGGTATGTATGACTCGGCTTTGTATTATCTGGAACAGGTTATAAACATCAAAACCTCGCTGAAAGAAGAAAGGGGTATTGCCAGCAGCCAATATATGATCGGAAACCTCTTCCTGGAAATGGGCCGGTACCGGGAGGCTCTGGAAATGTTCAAAAACTCTCTGACTGTCTTTTCAACCCTCAATGATGACACCGGCATTTGTATCAATTTACACAAAATGGCCGAGACATTGAATTATCTTGGACAACAAGAAAATGCGCTCAATAATGCACTTTCCGCTATTGATATTGCCCGAAAAATAAATAATCCAAGCCTCGTCAGTGAAATTTACGCCACCCTGGCTTCCCTCATGGCCCATAACGGTCGCTTTCAGGAAGCATTCCGCTACAAGTTACTGAGCGGGCATTTGAAAGACAGCCTCATGGAGGCAAACCGGGAAAAACTTATCTGTGAACTGGAACTCAAATTCCAGGTCAGCCGGAAGGATAGCGAAATCAAACTTTGGAAGAGCCGAAACGAAATCCAGGCCAAAAATAATCTGCTGCTCACCATTTCTATCGTGGCCATGTCGGCCATTGTTCTGTTGCTTCTATTTCTTTTCAGGATGAAAACCTATGCCATGAAGCGCCGCAGGGAAATCTATGAACATGAAAAGACCATCCACCTTCAACAAAGTGAGATCCGCGAAAAGGAACAGCAACTATTGGAAAAACAACTGGAAACAAAAAACAGGGAACTGGCTTCAAAAGCCCTCGAAATGCTGCGAATAAATGAAACCATCGAAGATATCATCGAAAAGTTGGAAAGCTTCAGCCAAAAAAATGGCTTATCCGGCGAGTTGAACCATCACATCAACAGCATTGTAAACAGTCTCGAAGCCCAGCTCAGGGATAATTCATGGAATGAATTTGAAAAAATCTTTAAAAATATACATACCGATTTCTTCCGGCAATTGTTAACTGTTTGTCCGGATCTGACTCCTGCCGAGATCAAGGTGGCTGCATTTTTAAAGCTCAATCTCAGTACCAAGGAGATCGCCGCCTTCATGTACAAATCGGAAGCCGGGATTAAGTCGACCAGGTATAGGCTCAGGAAAAAACTGGGCCTGCAGACCGATGACAGCCTTGTACCATATCTGATAAAACTCTGAAGGTATGACCCTATAAGGTTGCTTTACCCGAAACAGTATCCCGACCACAGCCTATCCCGTTTCGATTCAACCTTCCTGTAGTTCCCGTCAATTCATTATATCCGGGTTTTGCTACTTTTTGAAATCACATCCGTAACCTATTGCAACCCTTATAATTTGGAATGCAGGCCTGTGGGACTGTATTTTTACAATGTCAGGAAAAGAGATGAAAAAAAAGGGTAATAAAAACCGCCCCTCCGGGGAGAAGATAAAACAGGGCAAGGACCAGCAACTGTCTGACAAGAAGAAGAATATCAAAATCAGAAAAGAGGCACTGAAAAAGATATTCAACCATTTCAACAATCCCGGTAAAAAAGAAAATCACAAACCTTAAATTACAGACTTATGAATAAGACGATCTTAATTTTTGTTTGGGTTGTGTGCACGCATGGCCTGTTCGCACAACCCGTGCTGCACAACAACCTGAATTTTGCCATCGGCGACAGCTACCGCATTGATGGCTACAATGTGGTTACAAACATCGATCCGGGCGGACCCGGTGGAAACCAGGTGTGGGACTTTGAAGTTATTGAAGGGGAAGACTTCTTTGTAGGAGAAACCGCCCTCTGCGTGAATCCGTCAACAACACCCTTTGCCGATTCCATCGGGGCTGCCGGAGCAGATATTGCCATTAAACCTTTCGATTCCGAGTTCGGCGCTTACCAGTACTATAAAACAAGTGCCTCTTCGCGCGAATTACTGGCTATGGGCTGGTACCAAACAGGTAATACCAGCTTCACCAATTACCTGAACAGTAATATCGACCTTCAGTTTCCTTTGGCATATGGAGACGAGTTCGATTTTAATACCGAGTTGCTCATGTACTCGATCGACATGGGTTACTGCGTAATGCGCGATTCAGGGCACGTTGCCATAGAAGCTGATGCCTGGGGCTCTATTACGACTCCTGCAGAGACCTACCCCAATGTCCTGCGACTTAAAACTACCTCGGTAATGCACTCCTGGTACAGGTTTGAAAGTGGCGAACCCTGGATGTATCTGGGTGAATTCACCGATATCAGTTATGACTGGTATGCACCCGGTATTAAAGTTCCTGTCCTGTCAGTCATGGAGTTCCTTTTCGCAAAAGGCGGTGGAGAAATGCCTGCGTTACATTTCCTTGCCGAATATCAATTCCCTACCGGAATCGAAAATGTAGAAAAAACCGACTTCAGTATCTATCCCAATCCGGCCAGTGACATGGTTAGTATCGCAAGCGGGGATGAATGGCTGGCAGAAGAAATTATTATCTACAACCAACAAGGAAGAGAGGTGTTGAGACAAAAATCCGAAAACGGAATGGTAGATGTATCTGAACTGAAAACGGGCTGCTATATTATCGGAATAAAGGCCGGAAACATCACCAGGATTCGTAAACTGATCATTAATTGAGGAGGGTTTGATATGAGAAAACTGATACCCTCATTAATCATCTTGATTCGATGTATTTTGCTCCCGGGACACCTTATGGCTCAGAACATGTATGTGCTGGAGAACAGCGGTCAACAAAGCTCCTATGTGATCGATGATATTGGAAAGCTCTTTTTTTCATCCGGTGAGTTGATCGTGGAGATGATGGAAGGAACAGGTGATAACTACCTGCTGGCCGATCTGCGTTACCTGAATTTCACTGTCCTGGTGCAGGTTCCCGGGAAAGGCCCGGCATGCTCCCCGGAAATCATGTTGTATCCTAATCCTGTCGAAAGAATTTTGCACATAGCCTGCTGCCTGCCTGATGAGGAAACCTTCAAGCTTGAGATTTTTTCGGTAACAGGTATGCCGGTCTATGTGAAAAGCATCACCCGGGAAAAAGGAGAGATGGCCATTCAGGCCGACGTTACAACGCTTCCAGATGGCCTTTATTTATGCCGTCTGACAAGCAATAAGAACAAGATCACCAGGAAATTTATCAAGAACTAAAACAGATTTAAAGATGAAAAGAATAGTTGCATTCTTCACAATGTCGGTGCTACTGGCCGGTATGGCCATGGCCCAGAACGAGACTATGTATATCCACCTGAAAACCGGAGCCATCGCTAACTATCCCGTTAACGATATAGACAGCATTGTTTTTTATGATGGAGGCGGGGGAAATTCCGTGACTGATATTGACGGAAATGTTTACATAATTATAGAAATCGGCCCGCAGAGCTGGTTGGGGCAGAACCTGAAAACAACACGGTATAACGACGGTACGCCGATTCCGTTGCAAACCGACGCTGGCATCTGGGATACCTTATCCACCCATGCATACTGCTGGTATGAGAATGACATAGCCTACAAAGAACCTTATGGAGCCCTTTACAACTGGCATGTGATCAATATGGCCGAAAATGGCGGGAAAAACGTATGCCCGATTGGTTGGCATGTGCCCGAAGATGACGAATGGACCGCCCTGACCGATTACCTGGGAGGTCATACCGTGGCAGGTGGTAAACTGAAAGAAGCAGGAACAACCCATTGGACCCCGCCTAATTCTGGGGCAACCAATGAAACCGGTTTTACAGCCCTGCCGGGCGGAGAAAGGGGGACCGGAGGTGCTTTCGCAGTAATGGACTCCGAAGGCAACTGGTGGACAGCATATGCCCATCCAACATACGGCAGCGCTTATTACAGGAGCATGGGCTTTGCTTCAGCAAGCGTTTACAGGACTCACCTAAGTAAAACGTTTGGCATGTCGATACGGTGTATCAGTGATTAGTTCGTTGGCTTCCATTTCAGCTTATCTATTGAAGCTGAATCGATAAATCATTTGTTCCATCGCACGATTTATTTGCATCTTTAATATGGATGCGGCTGAAATGACATGTATTCTGGCAGGTTTGGATGTATGCTGTCCTGATCTATCAGGCGCATGCCAGCTAAATCATGATGTATCACAAAAATTAATATTAATCTTCCTCGGAATGTTAATCGTATTGGTCTTTTTGGGTGAAATAAACCTGATAATAATTTCACCACCGGGGCAAAAAAATAACACAAGGGGACAGCCTCCTTAACGATCAGCTATTTTGATTACAATGTGATTCCGGGACAGGATATTTTTATTGTGTAAAAACAATGTAGTTTTGATGTATTTGTCAATCCCCCGATGGCGTCGGAAGGGATTACGGAATCCGGCCTGAGGCCTATGCCATTTATTCTTACCTGAGCCTGCAACAACAAATACAATGATTTCACTTCGTGATTTAAATGGCCGGTTACTAATCGAAGAACATATACAGATCAAAACCTTGGAGGCGCAAATCAGAAAGACCTTAACGGCGATGGCTCAAAATGGGGGTTCTTCTCCGGTGATGTCACACAGGATGGCTATATCGAATTTGTTGATGTAATCTCTATTTATAACAAGAATGTAGAAAGCGACTCAGGCATCGCGCTGGAAGATATTGACGGGAACGGATATGTCGAATTCCCGGACTACATTATCGCATACAACAACAGCGTCAACAGCGCAGGGATTATTTCGCCCGCCGATTAGGAAAGAAGTCTGCAATAAGTTTGATAAGATAACCTGTTTCATTCAACCGGGCAGTTATTACGTCCCGGTGGCATTTACTGGCTGTTATTACTAACTTCTCCGGTGAAAACCGGGGCAAAACGCTAAATTGTGAATTTTCCGAGGTAAGTCTGCGGACTGATGGCTTTCAGCTCTTTTTTAACTTTATCGCTCACATGGAGTCCGTCGATAAATTCAATGATCAGTTCGTGGGTCACACGGGTATTGGTTCGGGTGAGTTCTTTCAGGGCTTCGTAAGGTTTTGGGTAGCCTTCGCGCCGGAGAATGGTCTGTATGGCTTCGGAAACTACAGCCCAATTGCATTCGAGATCAGCGGTTATTCTGTCTTCGTTGAGCAGCAGCTTACCCAGGCCTTTGGCAATAGATTTTACCGCAATAATGGTATGGGCAACCGGAACGCCGATGTTGCGGGTTACGGTGGAATCGGTGAGGTCGCGCTGCAACCTTGAAACCGGCAGTTTCGATGAGAGGTGCTCAAGAAGCGCGTTGGCGACACCAAGATTTCCTTCTGCATTTTCGAAGTCGATGGGGTTGACCTTGTGCGGCATGGCTGATGAGCCGACTTCCCCGGCTTTGATCTTCTGCCTGAAATAGTCCATGGATACGTAGGCCCAGATGTCCCTGCAGAGGTCGGTCAGTATGACGTTGATGCGTTTCATGGAATCGAACAGGGCGGCCATATTGTCGTAATGCTCGATCTGGGTGGTTACTTTCTGGCGCTCCATGCCCAGGTGCTGGCGGGTAAAGTGTTCGGCAAACGATACCCAGTCGGTTTCGGGGTAGGCTGCATAATGGGCATTCAGCCCGCCGGTAGCGCCTCCGAATTTCACACTGAAAGGCACGGCTTTCAGAAGTTTGATCTGTTGTTTCAGCCTGTCAGTAAATACATACAGTTCTTTTCCGACCGTGGTGGGAGTGGCGGGCTGTCCGTGGGTGCGGGCAAGCATGGGTATATTCTTCCAGAGCTTCGCTTTTTGGGCCAGCTTTGTGGCAAGGTCTTCATAAGCAGGCAGAATTACCTCGTCAATGGCCAGTTTAAGCGCGTAAGGGCCGGCGGTATTGTTAATGTCCTGGGAGGTAAGGCCGAAATGCAGGAATTCCTTGTATTTGCCCAGTCCCAATTTATCAAATTTCTTTTTCAGGTAATACTCCACTGCTTTCACATCGTGGTTGGTAATCCTTTCGATTTCCTTGACTTCTGCGGCATCCTGAAAAGTGAAATCGCGGCAGAGCGCCCTGAGTTTTTCAAAATCGTTTTTGGTAACGCCGTCCAGTTGGGGAAGGGGCAGTTCGCAGAGGGCGATAAAGTATTCAACCTCAACAAATACGCGGTAGTTTATCAGCGCTGCCTCTGAAAAAAAGTAGGCAAGCACTTCAACCTGTTTCCTGTAACGCCCGTCAACGGGCGATATGGCATTTAAAGGTGTTAATTCCATGGCAATAACATATTATCCGGTTCAAATGTAAGCAAGCAATTTTAAAGTTAGCAACTTTTTTTGCTTTTTCATTGTTTTTTGGAAAGAATCTCAAATCCGGTCATTTTTTTTCCAGCATCCGGTTAATATGGCTGGCAAGCCTTTCCGGCTCCGACGTCCCTATCCTTACTTTTCGCTTACTGTTCCTGAACCTCAGTTCCACCGCACTGAATCCACTGACATTGTATACCACGGTATTCAGGGTATAATGAATGCCCCAGCCATGAAAAAAACTGTTCCTGACCGGTTCAGCGCTTTCAATGGCTGATAGTTTCCAGCTTTTCCGTATCAGGCCAATGCCAAATCGGATTTTTATGGTCTCACGATCCACCTTAACAGTGAGCTGATAAAATAAGAGCATTACAAATATCAGAACGGGTGAGAATGCTAACATGAAAACTCTGCCTGTGCCCTGCGGAATCAACCATACGGAAGGGAGGATAAATGCGGTCAGGGTAATAGCAAAAACTATGATGATTGTCCATCCGGTTTGTTTGGTTTCCATACCTCTTTTTTATAGTTATCCTTTTAATGATGATCTTCTTTAGTGAATGGGTTAAAAAATTTTACATACCCAGGTTTTCTCCGACGATGATTACCGTGGTCGGGGTATGCGCCGGCCGTTTCCGGATGATGGTATATGCCCTGCAGCCCCGTTCCTCTGAGAGACAGTTGTGGCATATGCCATCAGAAGTGCAGGGGGTGTTTCTTCCAAGCCTTTTCATATTCATGGGGCCGGCGGTACTCTTCAGCCGTTCAAATGCGGCCTGCTCGTCTCTGACAAGCTTATTGATACCGGCCACCACCATTACCTGCCCGGGTCCGAAGATCATGGCTGCCACGCGGTTTCCATAGCCGTCGACATTTATCAGTTCCCCGCGCAGGGTAAGTGCATTGGTGCTGCTCAGAAAGATATCTGCCGTGAGTTCCCGGCGCATTTCTTCCAGTCTTTCTGCTTCTGTGAGGCCCGGTTTGCCATGGTCAATCAGTGTTGCACCCATTGCAATCGCTTTTTCGCGTATGCCAAGCGCTCTTATTGTCATTGATCCGCCAAAGGCTACTTTCATCCCTGGCTTTATCCGGTTGCAGATATATTCTGATGCTTCAACTGCCGTTTTAAAGTAAATAGCTTCAAACTGGTTTCTTTTCAGGTTTCCGATCACTTTATCCGCAATGGTTGTATGGTGCCATTCCTGATATTCATTCATTTGTATATGGTTTAATAAGTGGCAAATATAGGATGTATGTTTAATAAAAAGTGAGATTCCTCTTTACTTTCCGCACCCGGCCTTATTTTTTGAAACAGTTTGTTTTCGCCTGAATCAGCGTAAGACATTAATGATACTGCAATTAAAGCTGTAGCAGATGATTGGCTAAGCGTTGTATACGGATATAAATGACCGCCACCGGACAAATCTTCAATAAAAAAACCGGCTGAGCTGCCGGTTTTATGAATTTATCGTTAAATACTAACGTGTAATATTCCGGAATACCTCCCGGATAATATCGGCATATTTGTCGTTAAAACTGACCATACACCATATCTGCAGCAAAACAATCTCATCCCGTTTCAGGAACCTGATTGCCTTGTTCAGCTCTTTCTTAAAAAGATCCCTGTTAAAACTGACCTTTTGGAGGATGGTTTTTGAATATTCCAGCATGGTACAGCGGTTTTAGGTGTGACTTGATTTCTCAGTAGTTTCAGATCATATAACGCAGGAATTGCCTGGCTTGTTGCAGCGGCTGGAGCGGTTTAACAATTTTTTAGTATTTGAGGAAGTTTGCACATCCGGAGGGATGGCAGGCCGGGTTTCAGCTTGCTGTATTACATCAGAAAAGCGGTAATAAATGCTATGGCGATAATGATTATGATAGACGTCCAGTTGTGTAGTTTTTTCATGG
>Ga0209607_1003537_pt1 | contig 11980 bp, 10 predicted proteins | sample AD_UKC117_MetaG_FD_184413 | JGI IMG/M metagenome (GOLD analysis project Ga0209607, IMG submission 184413) | Active sludge microbial communities of municipal wastewater-treating anaerobic digesters from Hong Kong - AD_UKC117_MetaG (SPAdes)... | ecosystem: Engineered > Bioreactor > Anaerobic >... | reverse complement strand
CCAAGAGCAAGGGCACGAAGATCTTCGCCCTGGCCGGCAAGGTCGAGACGACCGGCCTCATCGAGGTGCCCATGGGCATTACTCTGCGCGAGATCGTCTTCGACATTGGCGGCGGCATCCCTGACGGCCTGGAATTCAAGGCGGCCCAGACAGGCGGCCCGTCAGGCGGCTGCATCCCCGCCGAGCATCTCGACACGCCGGTCGACTATGAGAGCCTGAAGACGCTCGGCTCGATCATGGGTTCCGGCGGTCTGATCGTCATGGATGAGCGATCATGCATGGTTGATGTAGCCAAATTCTTCATGGAATTCTGCATGGACGAAAGCTGCGGCAAGTGCGTGCCGTGCCGTGTCGGCACGATTCAAATGTACAACTTGCTCAACAAGATCACCACCGGCAGCGCCACCATGCAGGATCTGGAGATGCTCAAGGAACTGTGCGCGATGGTGCGCGAGACGAGCCTTTGCGGGCTCGGCCAGTCGGCGCCGAACCCGGTGCTGAGCACCATCCACTATTTCCTGGATGAGTACATGGCGCACATCGTCGATCGCCACTGCCCGGCCGAGGTCTGCACGCTGGACCAGGTGCCGGTGTCGGAGATGGTCCATGCCTGACAATCTCGCGTGCGGCCAGCAACCGGCACTTGATCGGTCAAGCACCGACGCCGGCTGCGCAGAGATCTGCGAGGAGATAATCCAATGGCAGTTGTAACACTAACAATCAACGATGAATTGGTGAGCGCGCAGGAAGGCGAGACATTGCTTTCCGTGTTGCGCGAGCATGGGATCGACATGCCGACGCTCTGCCACCTCGAGGGGTTGAGCGAGCGCGGCGGGTGCCGGCTGTGCATGGTGGAACTGGAAGGCAGCAGCCGCTTGCAGGCCTCGTGCGTGAGCCAGGTGCAGGAAGGGATGATCGTTCACACCCACAGCGAACGGCTCGTCAAATATCGCAAGATGATCCTCGAACTGCTCTTCGCCGAACGCAATCACGTCTGCGCCATCTGCGTCATGAACGGCAATTGCGAGTTGCAGTGGGAGGCCGCCAAGATCGGCATGGACCACGTGCGCTTCGAGTATCTCAACCCCGACCTGAGCATGGATGCCAGCCACGAACGCTACGGACTGGATCACAACCGCTGCATCCTCTGTACGCGCTGCGTGCGCGTCTGTGACGAGATCGAGGGCGCGCACGTGTGGGACGTCATGGGGCGCGGCGTCAACAGCCGCGTCATCGTCGACCTGAACCAGGCGTGGGGCGCCAGCTCGAGTTGCACCAGTTGCGGCAAGTGCGTCCAGGTCTGCCCGACGGGCGCGCTCTTTGACAAGGGCGCCACCGTGGCCGAGATGGAGAAGCAGCACAACTTCCTGCGGTGGATTCTGGATGGGCGCGAAAAGAATATCTGGTCGTACAGTGACAGGAAATAGCCAAATGACAAAAATACGCTTTGCCACGGCCTGGCTCGGCGGCTGCTCGGGCTGTCACATGAGCTTTCTCGACCTCGACGAAAAGCTCATCGACCTGGCCGACAAGATCGAGTTGGTCTACAGCCCGATTGCCGACGTCAAGGAGTTTCCCGAGAATGTGGACGTCGCGCTCGTCGAAGGGGCGGTAGCCAATGTGGACAACCTCAAGCTGGCGCAGGAGATTCGGGCGCGCAGCCGGCTGGTCGTCAGTTTCGGCGACTGCGCGGTAACGGGCAACGTGCCCAGCTTGCGCAACAAGCTGGGCGTGGACGACCTGCTAACCGCCGTCTATCAGGAAGGGCCGGGGCGCCATCCGACCGGCGGCGACGAGGTGATGCCGCGGCTGCTGCCCAAGGTGCTGCCGCTGCACCAGGCCATCAAGGTCGACGCCTGGCTGCCGGGCTGCCCGCCCGATGCGGATCGAATCTGGGCGGCGGTCAGTGCGCTGCTGGCGGGCGAGCCGGTCGTGCTCGAGCCCCAGATGCGAACTTTCGGCTAATTGCTAATGGTCAATTGCAGATTGCTAATTGTCAATGAAATTCGCCGATGACGACTCATCTGCAATCAGCAATGAACAATCTTCAATTGACGATTCATGGAGATGTCTATGAGCACTACCATCACCATCGACCCCGTCACCCGCATCGAGGGCCACGCCAAGATCACGCTGCACCTGGACAACGACGGCCAGGTGGAGGAGGCACGCTTTCACGTGACGGAATTCCGCGGTTTTGAGAAATTCTGCGAAGGCCGCAGTTTCTGGGAAATGCCGGGCATAACGGCGCGCATCTGCGGCATCTGCCCGGTGAGCCACCTCATGGCGTCGGCCAAGGCGGGCGATGCCATCCTCGGCGTGTCCATCCCGCCGACGGCAGCCAAGCTACGTCGGCTCATGAACTGGGCGCAGTTGGTGCAGAGCCACGCGCTGAGCTTCTTCCACCTGAGCGGGCCGGACCTGCTGCTCGGCATGGACAGCGACCCGGCCAAACGCAATGTCATGGGGCTGATCGACAAGTACCCGGACGTCGCACGTAACGGGATTCGCCTGCGCAGCTTTGGGCAGAAGATGATCGAAATGCTCGGCGGTCGCAGCGTTCACCCGGCGTGGACCGTGCCCGGCGGCGTGCGCGACCCGCTGAGCGACGAGAATCGCAGCAAGATCCGGCGCGGGCTGCCGGAGGCGCTGGACATCACCGGGCTGGCGCTCGACATGCTCAAGGATGCCTTCGACGACTTCCGCGACGAAGAGGCCATGTACGGCAACTTTCCCAGCCTCTACCTCGGCCTTGTCACGCCGGAGGGCGGGCTGGAGCATTACGACGGCCTGCTGCGCGTGGTGGACAGCGACGGCAACGTGCTGGAGCCGGGCCTGGCGCCGGCCCGCTACCGCGAGATCCTGGGCGAGGCCGTGGAACCGTGGAGCTATCTGAAGTTCCCGTATTACAAGCCGGCGGCGCTGCGCACTGCCAACGGCGGCGGGCAGGCGGTCGACCATTACCACGCGGGCATGTACCGTGTCGGCCCGCTGGCCCGGCTGAACGTCTGCGACTTCGCCGGAACCCCGCGCGCCGACGCCGAGTTGCGCGAGTTCCGGCGGCTGGCGCCGCGCGGACGCCCGGTGAGCAACAGCTTCCACTATCACTACGCGCGCCTGATCGAGATTCTGCACGCGCTGGAACGCATCGCCGAGACGGTCGACGACCCGGCGGTGACGGAGAAGCGCATTCGCGCCCATGCCGAGGTCAACAACACGGTGGGCGTCGGCGTCAGCGAGGCGCCGCGCGGCACCCTCTTCCACGAGTACCATGTGAACGGCGACGGCATCCTGCAGAAGGTCAACCTGGTGATTGCGACCGGGCAGAACAACCTGGCCATGAACCGCACCGTCAAGCAGATCGCCCAGTATCACATCACGAACGGCAAGGTGACCGAGGGTGCGCTCAATCGTATCGAGCACGGCATCCGCCTCTACGACCCGTGCCTGAGTTGTTCGACCCATGCCGTCGGTCAGATGCCGATGGTGGTGGAGGTGGTCAACACGCACGGCGACCTGGTGGATCGTGTCGTGCGCGGGTAGTTCTGCGACTTGCACTGAGATGGATCCCACCTTCCTTGTAATCGGGATTGGCAACACCCTGCGTCGCGACGACGGCGCAGGGTGGTTTTTTGCCCAGGCGCTGGCCGATGCGCTGCGAGACGCCGGCGCTGCCGTCGAGTTGATCCTCCAGCAGCAACTAACACCCGAGACGGCTGAGATCGTGGCCGAACAAGGGGCCGCGCAGGTAATCTTCATGGACGCAAGTATCGAGGTCCAAACGGTCACGCTGGAGACGGTACGCGGCGAGGGAGCGTCCTCACCAGCCAGCCATCACGTTGCACCGGCTACGATCCTGGCCATCGCGCGCCGGCTCTACGGTGTGGAGGCCGTCGGCTGGCTGGTGCAGCTTCCGGCGCATGATCTCGGCCACGGCGAGGGGCTGAGCGACCACGCGGCAGCCAGCCTGGGCAATGCGGGCGCCGTCGCCGCCAACCTCCTGACACAAACAAAGCACATTTGACGCTACCGGAGCCTTGCACCCCTTCCGGTCACAGCAGGTTCCGAACCGCTCCAAAACATTACTCCGTACGATCAGATTCTGTTGCAGCGCGCCAGGCGCAATACATGGCGCTAAGTTGCCCGCGCGCGATGCGGCATTTGCGAACAAGCGCAAACTGTACTATAAACTACATGTTTTTTGGACAAAGCGTGATCCATACGGAATAGGACATGAGCGTTACGTCAAGCTACCCTGCGCATCGGGAGCCGGGGCAGGATAACCGAAAACTGATTGCGCTGTGGCTGGGTTTGCTGGCGATCCCGCTGGTGGCCGTGATTCTCTTTGCGGTTGTGCAGCCCGTCAAGGTCGTGCCACGCATTGGGCTTGCGCCCGGCTTCATCTTCAACGACATGAGTGGAAACCGCCTGACCAATGAAGATCTGCGCGGGAAGCTGGTACTCTACAACTTCACCACGACATCGTGTTCGTCGCCCTGCACCGATACGTCGTCTACCATGCAGGCAGTGCAGGCAATGCTGCCCGAACTGGAGACCGACGGCATCCCGGTCAGATTGGTGACGGTTTCGCTCGATCCCGAGCGCGATTCGCCGGAAGCGTTACGCGCCTACGCCGAACGGTTGGGCGCCAATCCGGAGGTCTGGCAATTCGCCACCGGCACGCCGGAGCGGGTGAAGCAGGTGGTCGGCGGCGGATTCGGCCTCTTTTATGAGACGGCGGCGGATGGCGACGTCGAGTTTGCGCCGATGCTGGCGCTGGTGGACGGCAATGGCATCTTGCGTGCGCGGTACAAAAATGGCCTGCCGGACATGGAGACGATCCGGCGCGATTTCGGCCTGATCGTCGACGAAGTACGCAACAGCGAGGGAGCCGGTAGCCTGGTCTATGAGGCAGCGCACCTCTTTCTCTGTTATCCGAAGAGTTGAGCAACGGGATAGTGGGTAAGGAGCCAGCCATACATTGGCGCCGCCCCGATCCTGAACAGGAGCAAGCCACGATTTGCAGGTAGAGACGCAGACGAATGCACCCGAAGGAGTGAGCCGGCCGGTACGCTCCGGCTGGACATCCATCCTGATTGGGGTCATCGTAGTCGCAGTCATTGGCGCAGCGGGATATTTCTTGTGGCAGCGCTTTGGGCCCAGACCGGCGCCACAATATGGAATCCCGATCAATGGGACGGCGCCGGTCGAAGACGTCCGGCTCGATTCCACCCTGGGAAGGCCGGTTTCGCTGAGCGAACTTGACGGACGCTATCCGGTGCTCTACTTTGGCTATACGACATGCCCGGACATCTGCCCGACGACGCTGGCCGACCTGAGCAAGGCCGAGAAGCTGCTGGGCGATTCGGCCGAGCGCATGCAGGTCTTCTTCGTAACGGTGGATCCTGAGCGCGATACGGTGGATCGGATGAGCGACTATCTGGCCTTCTTCAGCCCGTCGTTCATCGGGCTGAATGGCGGGGTAGCGGAAACCGAACGCATTGCAAGCCAGTTCGGCGTCGTGTACGAAAAGCAGTATGTCAGCAATAGTGCGACCGACTATCTCATGGACCACACGAGCGCGGTCGTCGTGTTGGATCCGGATCGCAAGCCGCTGCTGATGTTTCCGTACGGCGTCACAGCGGAGCAGATGGCTGACGACTTGCGCAACGTGTTGCGCTAACGGCCGCATAGCAGTGCGGCAACATGAAATGTCAACGCTTCTCCAGAGACTTTCTCTGGGGTTCATTCAACCCATTCATCTGATTTTTGTAGTCACACAACCCAAGTCGAGCCGGCACACAAAGGCAAGGAGCAGCGCATGAAGAGAGAGCCCGATACACCAATGGGGACGGTCGTCCTGATCGCAATTTTCCTGATCATGACGGTCGTCTTGTGGTTCAACGCGTATTTTATCGTGCTGTCTAGAGGAGCAAACTGATGAGCGACCAGAGCCACGAGACCGAACACCATTCCGCGGGCGGCGAGCAGGACTCGATGACGGTCCACGAAGAAAACTCGATCCATGTGGAAAAGTGGGAAGGCATCTGGATTCGCATCGCAGTGGGCATGACGGTCGTCTTCATTGCGGCGATCACAATTGCTGCGCTGTCCTTCGGGATCAGCGTGCCCGGTGCGACGGCACGCGTCAACCCTGCCACCCTCAATGAGCCAGGCAGCCCCTTTGCCAACCCGGGCATCCGCGAACTGGCGCCGGGCAAGTATGAGGTCTACATGGTTGCTCAGACATGGAACTTCGTGCCGGATCGACTCGAGGTGCCGCAGGGATCCGAAGTGACCTTCTACTTGACCTCGCGCGATGTCACACACGGCATCAAGCTGGCGGGCACGAACGTCAACATGATGGCGTTGCCGGGGCAGGTATCGACGCTCAAGGCAACCTTTGACGAGGCCGGCACCTTCAACTACATCTGCCATGAGTATTGTGGCTATGTCGCCGGCGCGCCGATTGGCCACCATACGATGTATGGCCAGTTGACCGTGCTGCCGGCAGATGGCACATCCGAAACAGCCCAGGTCACGGAATAAGAAGGAAGAAAACCATCTATGTCTGTACAGGCAGTGCCCGGCGCCGGCGTAAAGGCGCATCCAACTCCGGTCCCATTGACCGCCAAAGATCTCAAGATTGTTGACCGCCTGGCTGGGCTGAACATCCTTGTGGGCGTGCTGGCGCTTTCCATCGGCGCGCTGCTCGGCGTCTTCCAGGGTCTCGAACACGCCAAGGTGTTGAACATCTATCCGTGGCTAAACCCGGTCATCAAGACGTACTACCAGGGTCTGACGCTGCATGGCGCGCTCAACGCCGTCGTGTGGACGACCTTTTTTATCTGCGGTTTCTTCACCTTCTCCTTCGTGCGGAGCATCGACCGGCCGTTGAAGTACCCGTGGATGAGCACGGTTGCCTTCATCGTCATGGTCGTGGGTCTGGTCACCGCTGCGGTGCCCATGCTCACCAACAACGCGTCGGTGCTCTATACCTTCTACCCGCCGATGTTGGCCGACTGGTCTTTCTACGTCGGTCTCGTGCTCCTGGTCGTCGGCTCGTGGATCGTCGGCTACAGCATGTACTTCACCTATTATGCGTGGCGCAAAGAGAATCCGGACGCACGCGCCCCCTTCATCGCATTGGCCGCAACCATTACGATGGCAATGTGGCAATTGGCGACTTTAGGTGTCGCTGCCGAGATTCTCTTCCAATTGCTGCCCAATGCACTGGCACCCGTGCTGGGCTATCCGGCGCCGGGCCTCGATGTCCTGTTGAACCGCACGCTCTTCTGGTGGTTCGGCCATCCGTTGGTCTACTTCTGGTTGCTGCCCGCCTATGTCTCATGGTACGCAATGCTTCCGGCGCAGACCAACGGCAAGATGTTCAGCGAACCGCTGGCGCGTCTGGTCTTCTGGCTCTTTCTGCTCTTCAGCACGCCCGTCGGCTTCCATCACCAGTACGCCGACCCCGGCATCCCCGAGATCTGGAAGTACATCCACATGATCTTCACCATGGGCGTCGGCTTCCCCAGCTTGATCACGGCCTTCACCGTGGTGGCATCGCTGGAGATCGGCGCCCGCGCACGCGGCGGCAAGGGCTACTTACGCTGGATCGGCCGCCTCAACTGGGGTGATCCTTCCTACGCGGCGCAAAATCTGGCCATGATTCTCTTCATCTTCGGCGGCATCGGCGGCCTGATCAACGCCTCCTACAACGTCAACATGGCGGTGCACAACACGATGTGGGTGCCGGGACACTTCCACCTGACCGTCGGTTCGGCCAGCACGCTGACTTTCTTCGGCATCGCCTACTGGCTGGTGCCCAAGCTGACCGGCCACAAACTCTTCACCAAGTGGTTGGCCCTGGCGCAAGCGTGGACGTGGTTCTTCGGCATGCTTTTCTTCAGCAACGCGTACCACACGCTCGGCCTGCTCTTCAGCGTGCCGCGCCGCACCATGCTGGGTGAAGCGCCCTATTACAGCAGCGCGTGGAACCCGCAGATGATGGAGTCGGTGCTTGGCCTTACCCTGCTGAGCATTAGCGCCACGCTCTTCTTCGCCATCATGCTCTTCACACTGATCCTGCCGCGCAAGCTGGACAAGGAGATCGCGATGCCGGTGGCGCAGCCGCTGGACCCGAAGCCAGCCCCAAAGTGGCTCGACACGTGGTGGCCGTGGCTCAACGGCGCCATCGCCCTGGTCATCCTCTCCTACGGCCCCATGCTCTACCAACTCATCCGCGATGCGGAATTCTGGTCAAAGGGCATACGCGTCTGGTAACGAATACCTGACAGGCCCGTGCCTGTTCAGCCGCTCCCTATCTGCCGGTCACTGCCGGCAGATAGGGAGCGGCTTTTTTGTTCGCGGCGAACGCCGGCTGAAGCCTGCCGGCGACTGCACTTCCCGCCGAGGACAATATCCGTGCTGGTGCGCATCACTAGCCACTTGACCAGTCCGCAGACTGCTACCCTGACCAGTCCAATTTCTCCCCACGTGCACGACGACCGGCGGGAGTGTTTCGTTTACACTAATCCTCGTACTTATTGCCGAAACCCACCTCACATAGGTGTGTGTCTACCAACCGCTCAATTGCGAATCTTTTTACAAGGAGAAGTTTGCAATGTCTGCACTCGTTAGCGAAGAAAAACAGGCCGGGACTGCCGGTCAAAAGCAGTGGGTCTTCCTGTTCAACGAACTCGACAAGGCCGAGGCCGCCTGCAACGCCAAGAAGTGGGATGACGTCCGCTCCTTCCTCGGCGGCAAAGGCGCCAACCTCTTCGAGATGACCCGCCTGGAGTTGCCGGTGCCTCCCGGCTTCACCGTCTCCACCGAGGCATGCAACGCCTACCTGGCCGCCAACCACGAACTCCCTGAGGGCATGTGGGACCAGGAAGTTGCTGCCATGCACGCCGTCGAGAAGCAGGTCGGCAAGACCTTCGGCGACCCCAACAACCCGCTCTTCGTCTCGTGCCGCTCGGGCGCCAAGTTCTCCATGCCTGGCATGATGGACACCGTGCTCAACATCGGCCTCAACGACGAAACGGCCGAGGGGCTCATCAAGCTCACCGATGACGCCCGCTTCGTCTACGACTCCTACCGCCGCCTGATCCAGATGTTCGGCTCGGTCGTCATGGGCGTCGCCGATGAGCCGTTCGAAGAGGTCATCGCCGAACAGAAGAAGAAGAGCGGCATCAAGAACGATGTGGACCTGACCGCCGCCGACTGGCAGGAGATCATCGAGCGCTTCAAGGCGCTGGTGAAGGCCTACAAGGGCATCGACTTCCCGCAGGATCCCTACAAGCAGCTCGAAATGGCCACCCGCGCCGTCTTCAATAGCTGGTTCGGCAAGCGCGCCATCGATTACCGCAATGCCACCGGCATTCGCCACGACCTGGGCACCGCCGTCAACATCGTGACGATGGTCTTCGGCAACATGGGTGACGACAGCGCCACGGGCGTTGCCTTCACCCGCAACCCGGTCGACGGCACCAAGGAACTCTACGGCGACTTCCTGATCAACGCCCAGGGCGAAGACGTTGTCGCCGGCATCCGCAACACCCTGCCCATCGCCCGCCTCAAGGTCGACATGCCCGAGGCGTTCGACCAGTTCATGGACATTGTCACCAAGCTGGAGAACCACTTCCAGGACATGCAGGATGTGGAGTTCACCATCGAGCATGGCAAGCTGTGGATGCTCCAGACCCGCAACGGCAAGCGCACGGCGCGCGCCGCCATCAAGATGGCGGTGGACATGACCGACGAAGGCTTGATCAAAAAGTCCGAGGCCGTCATGCGTGTCACGCCGGAGCAGGTCGACCAGTTGCTGCACCCGCAATTCTCCGCCGAGACCAAGCAGAAGTCGCGCAGCGAAGGTGCTCTGCTGGTGCCCAAGGCCGTCAACGCCAGCCCTGGCGCAGCGGTCGGCATGGCCGTCTTTGACGCCGACACCGCCGACGAGTGGGGCAAGGCCGGCAAGGCCGTCATCATGGTGCGCCCGGAGACGAAGCCGGACGACGTGCACGGCATGATCGCCGCCAAGGGCATTTTGACCAGCCGCGGCGGCGCCACCAGCCACGCCGCTGTCGTCGCCCGCCAGTTCGGCACGCCGGCCGTCTGCGGCGCCGAAGAACTCGAAATCGACGTCGAGCATCGCATGATGCACGTCAACATCGACGACACGCAGATTGAAATCCGCGAGGGTGACTGGATCAGCCTCGACGGCGGCACCGGTGAAGTGTTCCTGGGCAAACTTGCCACGCAGGACCCGGACTTCGAGAACGAAGTCGAACTCAACACCCTGCTCAACTGGGCGGATGAGATTCGCACCCTGGGCGTGTGGGCAAACGCCGACTACCCCAAGGATGCGGAACGCGCCCGCCGCTACGGCGCCGAAGGCATCGGCCTCTGCCGCACCGAGCACATGTTCTTCGAAGAGGAACGCCTGCCCGTCGTGCAGGAGATGATCATGGCGACGAGCAAGGCGCGCCGCCTCTCCGCCCTGGAACGCCTGCTGCCGGTGCAGCGCGGCGACTTTGAAGGCATCTTCCGCGCCATGGACGGGCTGCCGGTCATCATCCGTCTGCTCGACCCGCCGCTGCATGAGTTCCTGCCCGGCTACAACGACCTGGTCTCCGACCTGGCCGACCTCAAGGTCCGCTTGCAGCACTACCACACGCTGAGCGAGATCGACACGGCGCTGGGCCAGGTGCGGCAGAAGGAAGATATCCTGAACCGCGTCAAGGTGTTGAGCGAAGCCAATCCCATGCTCGGCCTGCGTGGCGATCGCCTGAGCGTCGTCATGCCGGAGATCACCGAGATGCAGGTGCGGGCCATCCTCGAGGCGGCGATTCACGTCAAGAAGGAAGGCGTGGACGTCCATCCCGAGATCATGGTGCCGCTGGCCGGTCATGCCAACGAACTGAAGTACGTGAAGGAAATTGTCGACCGCATCGCGGCCGAGGTCTTCGCCGAGAGCGGCACCACCGTCGACTTCAAGTACGGCTCCATGATCGAGATTCCGCGTGCGGCGCTCACCGCCGACGAACTGGCCGAGTATGCCGAGTTCTACAGCTTTGGCACCAACGACCTGACGCAGACCACCTTCGGCATGAGCCGTGACGACGCCGAATCCAAGTTCCTCATGGAATACACGGAAAAGGGCATCCTGCCCACGAATCCGTTCCAGCAACTGGACCGCGGCGGCGTCGGCAAACTGATCGAGATGACCGTCAAGCTGGGCCGCACCACGCGACCGGAGATGCACATGGGCATCTGCGGCGAGCACGGCGGCGACCCGAACAGCATCGAATTCTGCCACATGGCCGGCCTGAACTACGTGAGTTGCAGCCCGTTCCGCGTACCCATTGCGCGGTTGGCTGCGGCGCAGGCCGCCGTGTCTCATGGGTAAGCGGTTGGTTGGTTGTTCTCCGGTTTCCTCCTTGTGAAACAGGGGCGGGCATGAGCCCGCCCCTGTTTCATTTCCCAGATCCTTCGCTCTCGACCGAGCCCCGTCCGTTTTGAAGCAGTAGCTATTTGAAGACTTTGCGCCATTTGGCACAAAGCAAGTCGCCTGAGCTTCGGTCAATTGGTTAGCCCAATCGGCCGTTCTGGCGTGCCAACCTCCAAAAAAGTCAGTCTGTTTAGCGCAACAAAGAGGCGACTTTGCTCCGTGTTTCACGAACGCTTGCTTCGCTATCCTTGTGATAGAGCAACGCTTGGAGGAACACATGCGTGGAACCCACTATTCATTCATTCGACTCTTCACGATTCTTGCACTTATTTGCCTGCTTCTCATTTCGATCCTTCCGCAACATAGCGCTCTGGCGCAGACCGAGACGACCGCAACCTGGCTGTTGCGCTTTGAGCCGACGGCGAGCGAAGCCGATCGTGCACAAACGTTCGCCACACTCGGCGTGACGCCCGTGCGCTGGCTGGCGCATGGCACGGTGGCCCAGGTGCGCTCGGTCGCGCCGGA
>Ga0209607_1003533_pt1 | contig 11989 bp, 9 predicted proteins | sample AD_UKC117_MetaG_FD_184413 | JGI IMG/M metagenome (GOLD analysis project Ga0209607, IMG submission 184413) | Active sludge microbial communities of municipal wastewater-treating anaerobic digesters from Hong Kong - AD_UKC117_MetaG (SPAdes)... | ecosystem: Engineered > Bioreactor > Anaerobic >... | reverse complement strand
TCGTCTCGCGCGGGTCGGGCTATCTCGACTTCGAGCCGGAACTGCGCGCCATCCAGCCCGACGTCTTCGTGGTCAACGAGGATGGCAACACGCCGGCCAAGCGTGCCCTGTGCGAGCGCCTGGGCATCGAGTACGTGGTGCTGGCGCGCGATCCTCATCCCGGGCTGGCAGCGCGTTCGACGACCGCGCTGCGCACCGTGCAGCAGATGCCCTATCGCATCGACCTGGCCGGCGGCTGGCTGGATCAACCGTTCGTCTCCATACACCACGCCGGCTCGGTCATCACCGTCTCGCTGGAGCCGACGCTGGAGTTCAACGAGCGCAGCGGTATGGCGACGAGCACGCGCCGCACGGCCATCAAGCTATGGGGCAACAAGTTGCCCGCCGATCGCTACGACAAGGTGGCGTGGACGCTCTTCTGCTGCGACAACCCGCCCGGCAAGACCGAAGTCTCGGGCGCGCAGGATTCCATCGGCATCGTGTTTCCGGGTCTGGCGCGTTCGGATTACAATGGGACGTACTGGCCGGCGCATATCGAACACGTACTAGACGAGGAGACGCTGCGCTTTGTGGAGCGCCATCTCTACCTGCTGCCGCTCGGCCCGCGCGAGGATGGCTTTGCCGTGCTGGCCGACACGCACATCACGCCCGCCGGCGCGCAGGCCCTGGCCGCAGCGACCGACGCCTGCTGGACCGCCATCCTGGCGCATGACGTGCAGGGCTTCGGCCGGGCCATGCGGGCCTCCTTCGAGGCGCAGATCGCCATGTTCCCGAACATGGTCACGCCGGGCGTGCGCGATCTCATCGACCGCCACTGCGACCAGGCGCTGGGCTGGAAGATCTCGGGCGCAGGCGGTGGGGGGTACGTGATTCTGGTGGCGGAGCGGGCGATTGAGCATGCGGTGCGGTGTGTGGTGCGGCGGGGGTTGGAGTAGCGCTATCACAATCACCACAACAATGTAATAGGATTGATTATGTGAGCGGGCCATCCCCTTCTCCCAACTCCAGCGAGTATCCCCCTCAGTCTGAGCGTACTGAGCCATCTGTGGGCAACCCTGTCGACATCAGCCAACCAATAATTACTAAGTCAGTTGATGCGGCACATTCGGTCCCATTGGCGTTTCGCGCTGTGCGCGGTGGAGTGTGGTTGCTCGGCAGTTCATATTGGGTGCTCGTCTTTGGTTTTGCGGCAAATGTGTTCTTGACGCGACTTCTCACACCAGCTATCTATGGCGAGTTCGCCCTAGCCATGTTTTTCTTTTCACTGCTACAACTGCGCGGGAAGCTTGGCCTCAACTATGCGTTTGCTCAGCAAAGAGTAATCAGCGGCGAATCCATCGGCACACTGTTTACGGTGGATGTTCTGCTTGGGCTGGGTGGGCTGCTGTTGACTCTGGCCGCGGCGCCTGTGCTGCTGCACTTCGGGTATTCAACTTCCGTGGTAACAATTCTGGTAATTCTGGCGTCGCTTTCACTGGTCGAGAGTTTTACATCTGTTTTTGGCGTTGTCCTGGAGACAGGACTTCGATTTAAACCATTGAGCATCATTACGAGCGTGGCAATGCCACTTTCCTACGTTCCGGCATTCTGGCTGGCGCGTCACAGCTTCGGCCAGTACAGCTTGATTGCCCAGGCAATCGCCATGTCCCTACTCTCAGTTGGCGGCAGCGCCGCATATGCCGCAATGGCGCAGCGTTCAGTCTTTCATCTGCGGTGGCGTTTCCGACTGGGGCTGGCGAGCGACTACATCCGCTTTGGCGCAATCACAGGCGCGGGGAGCTTTGTCTATTCTATGGTCATGCAGGTCGACAGTTTCCTGCTCGGCACCATCTCCGGGGTGACAGCGTTGGGCTATTACGACCGCGCCTATCGGATTGCGCAATGGCCGGGATTAATGCTCAACGCCGTGCTCGGCCGCGCTGCAATCTTCACCTACAGCGAACTGCGCGAAGACAGGGAGCGACTGCAGAGATCCTCAACCATGATGCTCTGGATCTCCGCAAACGTGGCTGTTCCAGTTGCATTGGCGCTTTTCTTCAGCGCACCCGATTTCGTCCCGCTCTTGTTTGGGATTCAGTGGCTGCCCGTCGTGCCGATTCTGCGCATCTTACTGGTTGTATCCGTGGCGCGGCCGATCTGGGAGAATTTGCTCGCATTGTTTGTGGGCATGGGGACGCCGCGCCGTTTTATCGAGGTTTCGTTGCTCCAACTCATTGTTCTGCTGGTTCTCGGTACACTGATGACCCTGACGGCAGGCGCATCCGGCATGGCCGCGGGAGTTGTCATCACCCTGTTTGTGGGAGTGACAGTCGCGTATATCCTGCTGCGCCGTGTGCTCACACTTGACCCGTGGGATGCGGTTTCCGGCCCGCTCTTTGCAGCGGTTTTTACCTTTCTTGGCTATCTGCTGCTTGTACGGATCATTGGCTCGGAGTACCCTGCATGGTTGACGGTGTTGTGGAAAGCGGGCTATGCGCTCGCGGGGTTTGCGCTCTTCTCTATACTCGTCCGCCCAAAGCAGTATCGGGCGCGTGCCGGGTATATTCTGCGCCTGTTCCGCGGCCGCAGTGTGAGCGGGTGAACTGCGAAGTGTGCAGAAAAGCCATGTAGCTGGAACGGGTGAAATGAAGCTGATTCAACTGTTTAATCGTGATAACGGGCTGGAGGTGCGGCTGTGGACCGCGCTCTACCGGCCGTTTCTGGGGGCTCTTGGCCGTGGCTCTATGCTCTCACATGCCGCCCGGCTGCGTGCGCCGCGCCATTTGTTCATCGGCTCGAACGTCTCGATTGCACACGGCGCGCGCATCGATATTATACGCGGTGCCCTACCATCGTCCTATCAGGGCGAAATCCACATCGGTGATGGAACGATAATTGAGCCGCGCGTTCACATGGCCGCGGCCACAAGAATGATGATTGGGAAGCATGTGCTTTTTGCCGCCAACGTATATGTAACCGATCACGATCACGGCTTTCTGAATCCCGACCTGCCGGTCATGCATCAGCCGCTTATCGTGAAAGCAACTAGCATTGAAGATTGGGCATGGTTGGGGGAAAATGCCGTTGTGCTAAAAGGGGTCACAGTAGGCCACGGCGCTGTGATCGGCGCTAACAGCGTCGTGACGCGCGATGTACCGCCATTTGCGATCGCCGCGGGCATTCCGGCTCGGATCATCAAAATGCGCCCGCAGTGATCCGCACAGAACGGAAAAGCCCAGCAATTTGGCGGAAAATCAGTTTAGACCTTACACTACTAATGGGTTCACACATTGTATCCTTTCGAGCAGCGAGAAGATGACGGACGGGTACACGCAAGAGTGGCATGTAGTGATAGAGAGCATGGCTGGATTGGGGGCAGGGTACGCATAAATTCGGTGGTATAGTGGGTGCTGCCCGTACCGTAAACAAGCTGCTGCGTCCTCTGGGCATCAGGTTGGCGCCGGCTGTCCCAGCATACGGCTCGCTTGAGCTTTATCCAGAGAAGGTAAGGCCGAGCCAGCCTGTCTACGTCAACATTGGTGCCGGTGATTTCTATCACCCTTACTGGCACAATCTTGATACGCCAAACGAGTTCTACGCCAAAGGTCAGATGGACAATCTTCACGTCCAGCACGACTTGACCTCAGGGCTGCCGCTTCCATTCGAACATGATTCGCTCAAGGCTGTGTACATCTCACATGTGATCGAGCACCTGTCAGATGTTCACGTACAGCACTGTTTTGCGGAGGTTTATCGCTGCCTATGTCCAGGAGGTTTCTTTCGCATTACATGCCCGGACATGGATCATGAGTACGAGGCGTACAGGCGCGGTGATTTCACCCTATGGTCGTGGCCGACGCCTTGGGGAACACGCAGCACGACGCCTGAACAGAAATTTCTTGAACACGTTGCCACCGTCTTGACCACTGAAGCGGCGGAGCCATCTGGCCGGCGGCTGACTGACGAGGAGATACGGCGTATCTTGACGACGCATCCCAAAGAGGAGGCACTCCAGTATTTCGTCGATCAGATCCCGGAGAATCTGAGGACGATCCGGCCAGAGTACCATGTCAACTGGTTCAACGTGCGCAAGCTTGAGATTATGCTTCGCTCGGCCAGCTTTGATACCGTCTATGAATCGCGATACGGCCAGTCTAGATGCCCTTTGATGCGAAATACTAAGCAATTCGACTGCACGGTGCCGGGGCTGTCACTATATATGGAGTGTCAAAAGTAATTCGCGATTACGCCTTACACATGTAGGCACTCATCCTCTCCGTAGCGAAGAACAGGCCGCAAACAATGTCGTCAGGTAGCCCACCTCTCATCTCCGTCATAATCGCCACATATAATCGTGCGGCCAGCCTTCGCCGTGCGATCCAAAGCGTCATGGAGCAGCCCGGCGATTACTTCGAGGTTGTGATCGGCAATGATGCGTCTCCAGACAACACCGACGAAGTTGTGCAACCGTATCTTTCTGACTCACGCGTACGCTACTACGCCAACCCGTCCAACCTCGGTATGCAGGAAAATTATCTGAAAATTTTTGGCGAGGCGCACGGGGACTACATCTTTATCTTGACCGACGACGATTGGCTGCTCGATGGAGCGCTGGCCGCCGTAGCCGAGGTTATCAAACTATATCCTCAAGTCGGCTACATCCTGAGCGATCTACCGACCGTAGATGCCCGCACCGGTGCCATCATCGGCGTGGATCGAGCCTATAGTGCAGACAGACTGCTCGAACCGACGCTAAAGACACTGGCTGGTCTTGCTGGGCTGGCATGGGTTCTATCTCGACAGGTGCTCAAGCGCGAGCTGATCGACTGGGAAACATGGCGGCAGTACAGGCAGAGCATCTTCTTTCCGATCATTTTCAGCGGCCGGGTGATGCTCAAGGCGCCAAGCTATTACCTCGCCAGGCAGTTGGTCATGCACACTTGGTTCAACGAGGTATTCTGGCACAAGTTTGGCAAAGATGAGATCGACATCGGCTTCAACCTCTCAGTCGATCATCACAGGGCGATGCGGGCGATCCTCCATGACCGCCAGACAGAGTCCGAAGCACGCGCAATCATCGAACGATGGGAACTCAACACGCTCAAGCTGTATTTGGAGAGCGAACAGAATGGATTCTACGATTTGGTGCGCGCATATGGTGTCCGGCATGCCCTGGAAAAACTCCGATGCGCGTTCACCATCACCCGGCGCGGTGCCATGACTGTTGCGTTGGTTATTGTCCTGCTTCCCGTACTGCGGGCGTGGATCATGGCAAAGTCATTGGCGCGACGCTATACACCACGTCTGTTTGAACGGCTGAAGCGCATCAAAAACCGTTGGGACGGCTCCTCAAAAACAAAGCTTGGCTGAGGTATTCATTTGCAAACTGCTTAGGCACAGCGCTTGCTTGTGCGCATCTGCACGATGTAGGCAATTTCCGGGCAGACTGTATGTCTTTGACAGCCCATACTGAAGTGTAGTTTGCTATGAATCAGACGATTCAGAGGGGATCACAAGAGAGCGCGCAATGCGTGTCGCAATAGGCTACAACTGGTTTGAGACTGCCGCAGGGTATCATATTGACCGCGCCTTTCGCACCATCGGCCACGAAACTGTTTACGTCGGGCTTGGCACCCCTGGGCAGGCGGGCTACGCTGAATCCGCCGCACTTGATGATGTCATCACTAGGCTGCCGGTCGCGGTCGATTTCTATCTCTGGATCGACCCGGCCGGGCGATACTTCCCTGATGGCATCGCTACGCTTGCCATCCCAACGGCGTGTTACCTGATTGACGTGCATCTGGGCCACTGGCGTGAACAGGTGGCGCGTTTCTTTGACGTTGTGTTTGTGGCGCAGAAGGACTATGTGAGCAGGATGCGCCAGGTCCTAAACCACGATCAAGTCTACTGGCTGCCATTGGCTGCTGCGGACGATGTTCATTTCGACCATCAGTTGCCGCGCAACCTGGACATCGGGTTCGTGGGCAACATCTCGCGTGCTCATCGCACAACGCCTCGCCTGCGTCGCCTGAATTTGCTTGCGCGGGACTTTCATATGAACGACCCTTATAAACAATATACGCCGGCCGAAGTTGGCGCCGTTTACAGTCAGTCGAAACTCGTCTTCAACACGAGCATTGCGGGTGATGTCACGATGCGCATCTTCGAGGGAAGCGCATGCGGCGCACTCGTGCTCACCGACTCCACCGAGAACGGTCTGGACGAATTGTTCCTTCCCAACGAAGAACTCGTTGTGTTTGAGAACGACGAAGAGCTTGTGGACAAAGTGCGTTACTATCTTGCCCATGAGGAAGAGCGCGAGACGATCGCCGCCGCCGGTCGCACACGCACCCTGGCACAGCATACATACCGTCATCGCGCTCAGTCTATCGTCAGTCACATGCGGTCACCCACACTTCAACAAGCCGCCCCCATGCGGTCGGCGTCGCCTGCCGACCGCCGCACAGCCAGCCGGACGATCTACACTCATCTTCACATGCTTGATACGCTATTGGATCTTGAGCGTTCTGTCGAGTCAAACCCAGCCCTCCGTCTTTGGCGGGCGTTGCCATGTCTGGTGCGTAGAGTATTGCTGTGATGATGAAAACAGCACAGAGATTGCGTGTGCTTTTCATTGCACGTTACCGAAGTGCCGCAATGGAAAGCAAACTAGATTGGATGGTAAAAGAGCCTGATATTGAATTGCGTCTGATTCGCCCTGCCACCTGGGAAGACGAATATGGGCGATTCAAGCAGGCCAAAACCAGCAATCCCTTTGAGACACGCTCGATCCCGATGCTAGGTAGTCCAAGCGATCCGCATCGTGCCATATATCAAACAGGCACATTTGGTTTGCACAGGTGGAAACCTGACATCATCCATGCAGAAGAAGAGCCGGACAGCCTCAGCGCGCTTCAGATTGCACTGGTTCGTCGGCTCTGGCAGCCGCGCTCAAGGCTGCTGTTTCACACCTGGCAGAATGTGGATCGACCGAAACGATGGTACGTTCACGCCGTGCTCCGCACAGTTCTGAGAGAGTCAGATGCGGTTTTCTGCGCCAACCAGGAAGCAGCGTCGCTGCTTCGTCGCTATGGTTACCTGCGCCCGACTCCCTGTACGCCATCCATCGGTGTAGATACCGATCTGTTTCGTCCATGCTCTGAAGGAGGGGAAATCAAGTCGCCCCCATCGTTTACGATCGGCTACATTGGCCGTCTGGTAGAAGAGAAGGGTATCGATGCTCTGATCAGGGCTGTAGCGGCACTACGCTGCCACACTGGTGGAGATCGCTGGCGCTTGCGCATCGTGGGTAGCGGTTCGAAAGAGGATACGCTGCGCGCTCTCGTAACGTCGTTCCAGATAGATGACGCGGTGAGTTTTGGCCCGCCATTGCCTGGAGGTCGAATGCCTGAGGCAATTTGTGCCTTGGACGCACTTGTCCTGCCCAGCCGCACAACGAGAGTCTGGAAGGAACAACTCGGGAGGGTGCTGCTTGAGGCAATGGCTTGTGGCGTACCCGTGATTGGTTCTGATTCAGGGGCAATTCCTGAGGTAATCGACGACGCTGGGCTTATTTTTCCTGAAGACGACGTCGACAAACTTGCTGACTGCCTCATGCGGCTCGAAGCCAATCCAGGTTTGCGCGCCACGTTAGCATTGCGAGGACGACAACGCGTAGAAGAGCGTTACTCCCAGCGACGATTGGCGGCAGAGACGGTGGCGTTTTATCACCAGATATTGGAAGGGACGGCGTGACACTCTGTTCGGTGATCGTATTGACTTACAATACCTGTGATCTCACCTTGCAATGTCTGGAGCAATTTGCCGAGGACGCGTTGCTGGCAGGCTGGCAAGTTCTGCTGGTGGACAATGCATCGACCGACGGAACAATAACTGAGGTTGCAGCGCAATTCCCGCAGGTTGAGATCATCGCTGCAGGGCAAAATCTGGGCTTTGCCGGTGGCAATAACCTGGGGATCACCCACGCCCGAGGCGAGTTTGTCTTTCTGCTGAATAGCGACGTGCTTGTACGGCAGGCAGCGCTAGCGTATCTGGCAAGCTATCTGGCATCCAATCCGGCAGTAGGAGCAATATCACCACGTTTGTTGACGTCACGCGGACAGCCGCAGGCCTTTGCATTTGGAGGAGATCCATCGATCATCTACCTATTGCAGCGAGGAGGCCGTCGGCTTCTGGGACTGGGTCCGCTCCATGACTGGGCCATCGATCACCCCATTACAGTTGACTGGGTGTCGGGCGCATGTCTGGGTGCGCGGCGCACAACGATCGAGCAGGTGGGGGCGCTGGACGCCAGTTACTTTCTCTATTTCGAAGACAACGACTGGTGCCTGCGCATGCGAGCAGCCGGCTGGCAAATTGTGTATAATCCGACCGTATCTGCGGTTCACCTGGGTGGTCAGAGCCAGCCGGGACAAGCGACGTCCGATGCTCATTACCGCAAAAGTCTCCGTCGCTTCTATGACAAACATTACGGAGTATTGAAACGCAGTCTTCTTGACGCTTCGCTTTGGGGTTATGCTCAGATCCTTCAATTGCGATCGGCGATCTGAAAAGATCAGCAAGTGATGCTCTGACCCCACAGGAAAGCGCAACACACTGGCTACCTGAGCCAAATGGGCAGCCATGCCTCCAATCCCAATGCGCCTATCGACCAGATACAAGCACATACACGCCACGGAGTCTTATTCAGTGGTTTTTGTCCTTGATATTCGCACCGCAACCCCTCACTTCCCAGGCATCGGCCGCTACGTCGCCGGGCTGGTGCCAGCGTTGGCCGCACAACTTGCGGATGGCGAAAGGCTTGCGCTGGTCTGCAATGATGCAACCCAAGTAGCCAGCTTCAGCCACATATTGAGTTCCAACACCGCGGTCTCGACTTTCCGTATCAAGGCAACCCCGTTTTCGCTCTCACAGCAGTGGCAGATTGTGCGCTTGCTGCGACGCTTATCGATAGGGCAGGGCACACAGATCTACCACTCGCCATATTACCTCATGCCTTATTGGCCAGGTGCGCCAACCGTCTTGACCATTCATGATCTCATCCCAATCTTGTTGCCCGATACAGTTTCGCTGCGCGCTCGCCTGTTCTTTCGTCTGACTCATCGTCTGGCCCTGCGCAGCGCAGATCGAATCATAGCGGTCTCAGAAGCAACAAGAAGCGACCTGATCAATGTTCTTGGTGTCGAAGAAGCGCGAATAACTGTCATCCCACACAGTGTGGAATCTAGATTTCACCCCCAGCCGCAGACTGAGATCGAGCGCGTGCGAACAACACACGACCTGCCGGCGCAATTCGTTCTGTACCTTGGCATCAACAAACCACACAAGAACTTGGTTGGTCTAATTCAGGCCTATGCAATGCTGCCTGAAAACGCGCCTCTCTTGGTGATCGCAGGCGCGTGGGACACTCGCTATCCGGAAGCGAGAGAACTCGCTACGCGACTGGCGCTGACCGACCGCGTACGTTTTTTAGGGCCGGTCAACGACGCAGACCTGCCAGGGCTCTACAGCGCAGCAACAGTCTTTGTGTTTCCTAGCCGTTACGAAGGTTTCGGCTTTCCCGTTCTCGAAGCGATGGCTTGTGGGACTCCAGTAGCATGTAGCAACGTGTCGAGCTTGCCCGAGGTCGGCGGGGACGCAGTGTCATATTTTGATCCTTTGCTACCGTCGACCATCGCCGCCCAGTTAATACGCCTGCTCGAAAGTGATTCTTTGCGCCAGAAATCTGCGACAGAAGGGGTGGCACGCTCGTTGGAGTTTACTTGGGAACAGGCAGCAGCAGCAACAATCGTTTTGTACCGTAGCCTGCACATGTAGCAAAGATGCAGAAGTAGCCAATCCCAAAAGGGATTGATAGAAGAGCATGGATTCACAAACACTGCCGCGCATCAGCCTTCGAAATAGACAGGTAACGTCCATCGTCGTCGCATTGCTCGCATTGCTTGCATTGCTTGTTCATGTGTCGACAGCCGTTTTGCGGTTGAATGTTTTTGTTCCTTACCCGAAGATCATTGATTTTGCCTCTTTCTATGGCGCCGCCTACGTTTTGGGCGAAGGCCTGTCGCCATACGGATGGACGCCGGAAAACACGGCATTGTTGGCGGGGCGAATCCCAGTTGCGCTGCCCGATCCAAACAGCACACCGATGTGGCTCGTACTTCTTTGGCCGCTATCGCAGGTATCATTCGAACTTGCGGCGACGCTCTGGACAGGTCTGTTGATCCTGATTTCTGCTTATTGTTCACGTCGCCTGAGCAAAATTGCCGGCTATAGCAGTTGGACTGCTTGGGCCATTGCTTTTCTAGTCACGATCACCTTCGGACCTGTTGTTCTGACGCTTACCCTTGGACAGAACAGCCTTTTTCTGCTCCTGGCGGTGTTAATCGCTGACCAAGCAATCATCCGGCGCTCACTCAGGTGGGATCTCGCTACCGGCGCCAGTTGGAGCGTGGCCATTGCAGCGAAACTCTTCCCGGTTCTTTGGCTGTTTGTGCTACTTCTCTTGCGCCGGTGGCGCATGTTAATGATTGCCTTCGTCAGTCTTGCACTACTATCTGTTTTGACATATATCGCGCATCCGAGCAGCAGCGCTGACTATTGGTTTCGATTCCTGCCGCAACAGGCTGGTCAGTATGCGGGAGCAGGTGCACTTGACGACCAGTCTCTCGGCGCTTGGCTTGACCGCATGACCCGTCAACACGAAGTTGCCACATTTGGTGTCTCGTTGGAAGAGGCGCAAGCTGTTGAATGGCTGCCCGTGATCGCACTTACCAAGACGCAACAAGGCATCCTAACAAACACTCTACTCATAATCTGCGCAGCGGTCGTCATCGCCGTCATTTGGCGACACGGCGAAGAGGAACCGGAGGCCGCACTCTATCTCTGGGTGCTGCTCACCATGTTGGCAGCGCCACATATGGAACGGTACAATCACGTTCTTTTACTGCCGGGAATGGCATGGGCGTGGCGTAACGGCTCTATCGGTCGATACCTGGCAGTAGGTGTCTATGTATTGGCAGCCGGCGCGCGGCTGACCCATCTCTGGGTTCTCTTGTTGCCACCATCAATCGCATCGCTTTTCACGGGTTTCGGTGTGATTGCCGTACTCGTGCTTGGAGGCGGAATGATATTCATCCTCAGCAAAGGAAGCGAAACGCGGGAGCAAAGCAAGTGACCATGCGCGTCCTTTACCTCTACAAAGACTACTACCCCATCCTCGGCGGCATCGAGAACCACGTCAAACTCCTGGCCGAAGGATTGTCCGCGCTCGGCGTGCAGACGCAGGTGCTCGTCACCAACACGGCCAATCGCACGGTGGACGAGAGCATCGGCGGCGTGCCGGTTCTCAAGACGGCGCGCCAGGTCAACGTCTCCTCGGCGCCGGTGAGCATGCCCTTCTTTCCGGCCGTACGCCGGCTGGAGACAGGCGTGGAAATCGCCCACCTGCACATGCCCTACCCGCCCGGCGAACTGGCACAGTTGCTCATGGGACGCAGCCGGCGGCTGGTGGCGACCTATCACAGCGACATCGTGCGCCAGCGCGTGCTGGGCGCGCTCTATCGGCCCTTTCTCTGGCAGGTGCTGCGCCGTGCCGACCTGATCGCCGTCTCCAACCCGGTCTATATCCAAGACTCGCCCTTCCTGCGCCGCTACGCCGAGAAGTGCCGCGTGATCCACTTCGGCGTCGATCTGGCGCGCTTTGCGCCCACACCGGAGATCCAGCAGCAGGCGGCACAGTGGCAGGCGCGTCACCCCGGCCGGCCGCTGATTCTCTTCGTGGGACGGTTGCGCCACTACAAAGGCATCGATGTGCTCATCGAGGCCATGCGCCAGGTCGAGAACGCCCACGCGCTGATCGTCGGGATCGGTCCCATGGAGGAGAGCTGGCGCGCCCAGGCGCAGACGGCGGGCGTCACCGACCGGCTCACCTTCCTCGGGGAAGTTCCGGACGATGGGGTGATCGCGCTCTATCATGCAGCCAGCCTCTTTG
>Ga0209607_1003526_pt1 | contig 12004 bp, 6 predicted proteins | sample AD_UKC117_MetaG_FD_184413 | JGI IMG/M metagenome (GOLD analysis project Ga0209607, IMG submission 184413) | Active sludge microbial communities of municipal wastewater-treating anaerobic digesters from Hong Kong - AD_UKC117_MetaG (SPAdes)... | ecosystem: Engineered > Bioreactor > Anaerobic >... | reverse complement strand
GATATCGCCGCCGGCCCACTGACCTCGGCTGGCGAGCGGCGGGACGCTGAACTAATCGCGCCAAGCGCAGATGGACGCCAAGAGGTGGCTTCGTCCGGCTTGAAGCCCAGGGCCCAGCGACTGCTAGAACTGATTGCACAGGATCAAGTCGCCACCCCACCTCGATTCGACAAGCTGGTCGGCGACCTGTCCGGCTCCTACTCCCGACGCATCAACATCCAGCTCACCGGCTGGTCTATCAGGTGCTCCCCTACGCAGCGGTGGTCCACCTCCAGCGCGGTCCCCGCACTCTAGGAAGTAGTCGTCCGAAGTCGAGCGGGTGCGACTCCAGATACTCATACGCGGCGGTTCCAGTCCCGCGGAACAGCGTCACACCACCCTTGACGCCGGTCTCCTTCCTCATGTCTTCGCAAGGAAGGAGACGCAGTCACTACCGCCGGCAGGATGCGTTCATTCATTTGACGGCTGCGCGAAGGTGGAAGCGGGCGTGGTGCAGGGCAGAGGGATGCGATCCGGGACGGAAGCGTCAGAGCGCAGCCAGGAGGTCTGTGACAAGGGCGCCGAAGGCCGGTGCCACGGCTGGGTCATTCTGCGCGGCTGAGGCAGCGAGTTGGGCGATGCGCCCGTCCGAGGTGGAAGCGTGGGCACGGTAGATCGCGATCGCCTGGATGGTTGCCGAACTCGCCTGGTCATCGGTCTGGTGGCTGGCGAAGCCTGCCACCAGGTCGGGGGTCTCGATGGCTTGGAGGATGCGGAAGGCATCGAGGGCGTCCTTCTCTTTGAGCCTGTCGGGCCGGTTGTCAGCCTGCTCGAGTCGCTCGCTGATCTTGATGGCCTTGGCTGTCAGCAACGCAGCTGGGCCCGCCACCCGCAGCTCGACGGTGCGGCTGTCGCTGGGTTCGAGTGCCGTGATGGTGACGAACGCGTTATCGACGAGGGCAGGCTCCAGGCCACGAGCGATGCGGGCGGTCAGCTTCTCGTGCGGGGTCAGCCGGGCAGCTCGAGCCGAGGCCTTGGTCGTGCCTGCCTGATGGGGCGCGACCATCAGGTCGACGGCCACGTCGCCAAGGTTGACCCAGTGCCCTGGGTTGGGGCCGGGTGTGAAGCCCGCGGAGCGCAGAACGCTGCCTATCTCGGGGGCCTCAGCGAGATCCTTTGTGTTGATCGCGATGTCGGCATCGGTGGTCATTAGCGGCACGTTCAGGTCGGTATCGCCGGTGTGGTGGTAGACGGCCTGGGCGCCGACGAGGATGAGGTTGTCGAGGTGGCCCTCCAAAGCAGCGAGCGCATCGAGCAGCACGCGGCGGGCGACAACGTACTCGGGAGCGATGTCCATCAGGCCTTCCACTCTTCGTCTGTGCGGGCGAGCGCCTCCATGAGTTGCTCGGCCTCGGCGTCGCTGCGGCCCGGCAAAGTCAGGAGGTCGGCGAGCACGAGCGCCACGGGCGCGAGATGAGCGGCGAGCACCTCTCCATCTTGGGGAACCGCCAGGACAGTGTTCGCAGTAGTTGGCTCGGCGGGGATGAGACCCAACTCGTCGACCAGCGTGCTCGAGGCATTGGTATAGAGCGCGAGCAGGCGCAACGCCACCACCGGAGTGGTGCCCTCGGGCAGCAGGCGTCTGGCGGCGGCTGAGCCGGTCAAGGTGACCGGCGCCGACAGGTCGGTGAGCCGTGAGAGGGTGCGGTCGAGTCCACGTGGAGAGATGAAGTAGCCGACCGATGCGTTGGTCTTGGCGAAGGAGTAGTCCCGTGCCCACCGCTTGATCAGTGCGCGACGACGTACCGCCACGACGACGCCGCGCTGGTCGCGGTCGATGATGCCCTCGCTCGCCAGGGTCGGTAGGAGCTTGGACACCGATCCAGGCGAGACGTCGGCGATGGCAGCGAGCTCGCGCACGCCCAGTGGCGATTTCTCCGCGCACAGAGTGCGGATGATTCGGCTGGCGGCGACGCCGTTGAGCCGGACCACTGCTGTTGGCTTCCCGGCGCGCGGAGACCTCGCTGCCCCCTGTCCGGTGAGCAGGATCAGAGGCACGTCGGAGGTGATGTGGGCCCAGCCGGTCGCGTCGGCGTAGCTGATGCCCTCGGCGGTCAGGGCCTGACGCAGGCTGGGGCCGATGTAGTCCGAGACGAACAGCAACGGCAGGTCGGTCGCCGAGGCCCGCTCGCGCAGGCTCGCGAGAAGGAGTCCGGTCGGAGTTCCGGACCGTTTTGCCTCAACCAGGAAGGTCGCGCTCGCACTTCCTGGTCCGGTCAGCGACACTACGGTGTCGGCTCGTCGACCGGCGACCAGCGGCTCCACCGCTGATTCGAGCTGCCAGGAGGCAGGCAGAAGCGCGGTGATGGTGACTAAAGCATCACCGACCAACTGCGTTTCTCGAAAATTGCTGTTTCGCATGATGAGAAACAGTTTAATTTGAGAAACATCCAGAGGCAAGCGGATCGCGACTCTCGCAACATCCTGGTCTTCTCAGTCAGTCCCAACGCTGCTCAGTGGGCGGATCGGACCGAGCGAGGTCTGGTCAGGATCACAACGGTCACCAGGCTGGAGACCGGCTACTCCGCTCGTAGTGAGGCAGGCGCCCGTGCGGTGTTCACGGCCGCACCGGTCTCGGCGATGCCGGTGGAGTACATGACACCGACGATTGAGGACCGAGCAGTTCAGGTCCAGCTGGCACTGGCAGGCAAGGGCCAGCACCGCGCGCCGTCGATTTCCCGACTTGCTGATTGCCGCCGCTGCTGAAGTCGGGGGGCTCACCGTCCTGCACCTGGACAAGGACTTCGACCTCATCGCCAGCATCGCCACCATCACCGGCCACGCTCTTCCCAGGCCCCGATCGACGGACTCACGTGTGCCGGCGAAGCATCGAGAAGCTGACCCTTGCTCAAGACGCCAGGAACTGTTCAAGAGCCCGCAGCGCTTCAGGCACGTTCGTCCGGCCGATGCCTATACGGAAGCGGTCGGTCGGCACGTCGGCGACCGCAGAGTGGTAGACCGACGACGGCAATAGCAGGACGCCGTGCTCCTCGACTGCGCGCCGGCAGAACGACTCGACACCGTCGTCGCCGAGGTAGCGGGGGAAGGCCACGCATCCGCCGCGCGGTGAGCGGTAGTCGAACAGTTGCGGGTGGCCGCCGAGCACGTCCGTCACGAGGCGATCGTTGGCTGCAATGATCTGTCGGTTGCGCTCAAGGATTGCCGGTCCGTTGCGCAGCGCCAGCGCCGTGAGGTGTTCGCTTGGTCCGGCGTTGCAGATGCTCGTGTAGTGCTTGGCGCGTTCCAGGCGAATCAGCGCAGCGCGGTCGTGGCTCGCGATCCAGCCGACGCGTAACCCCGGCAGTCCGTAAGCCTTTGAAATCACGTTGATCGACAGTGCACTCGGATTGATCTCGACCGCTGCCGGGAGGGTGTCGGCCAGATCCATCTCGACACCGCGATACACCTCGTCGCTCATGACCCGAACACCACGCTCGTGGCACAGCTCGTTGAACGCCCGCCACGTGTCGTGGTCGGGGACGAAACCCGTCGGGTTGTTGGGGAAGTTCACCGAGACGAGGGCGGTGTTCGGTCGAAGCAGCGACTGGAACCGATCCAGGTCGAGTGTCCACCGCAGGTCGGCGCCAGCGCCGCTCCAGAGTGGCAACCCGGAGACCTCGACGCCGGAGGCCAGCGGGATCGACTCGATCGACTGGTAGTTCGGCGCCGTGACGATCACATGGTCGCAGGGGTCGACGAACAGTTGCATCGCCCAGAAAATCGCCTCGCCGGCGCCAGCGAACCCGAGCACGTCGGCCGCTTCGACTCCCGAGTAGCTGGCTGCGATGGCGTCGCGCACCTCGTCCGTGCCCCAAGTCGGTGTGTAGCCCAAGTGCAATTGTTCGAACCGGGAGCGATCGGTCGGCGTGCCCATCGCCAGCAGTTCGGAGACCGTCATCGACTCGGCATCGGATGCGGTGAGGTGGTGTTCCGCGGCGAACTCCCACCGGCTGAAGTAGGTCTCAAGTGCGAAGTGGGGAAGACGTAGCGGTGTCATCGGATCTCCTCGTCCGGGGACCGCGTATGCCAGGTGGATGTCGTTGCTGTGTCTTCACTACCCGCCTGGGCCAACAGGCCTCACCCGACGGCCTCGCTACCGGGAAACAGGCCGGCTGCCTCTGCGAAGCTCCCACCTATGGGTGAGTTCGCAGAGGGGGTCTACGAGTCCCTGGAGACCGCCGGGCTGACGCGGCAATTGCGCAGCCTGCCGCTCGACGCCCGCTTCGAGGTCATCGACCCTGCAGACGCCCCGGAGGTTCTGGCCCGGCACATCGCCGAGGTCGTACGGCGGACTCTTGATGGCCGCGACGAACCTGCCCGTGTGGCGTTGGTCAACGAACTCACCACTTTGCTCCGGGATGAGGATGCGGCGGTCACCGACAGGCTGCGGCAATTGATCGCCCTCACTCGGCAGGTGGGATCGGCTCGCAGGGAAGTCATCCGGCCGGTCACCCCGCTGTCCGAGGCAGCGCTGCTCACCAATGCGCCGGAGGAACCCAGCCTCGGGTCCGAACTGCGGGCAGAGTTGGCCAGTGCCGACAGGGTGGACTTGCTGTGCGCGTTCATCAAGTGGCACGGGTTGCGGGTGATCGAGAACCAGCTGATCGAGTTGCGCGACCGGGGGGTCCCCCTGCGGGTGATCACGACGACCTACATGGGCGCCACGGAACGGCGTGCCCTGGACGAACTCGTGCGCCGGTTCGGTGCGCAGGTGCGTATCACCTATGAGGAGACGTCAACCCGCCTGCACGCGAAGGCGTGGTTGTTCCGGCGCCACTCGGGGTTCGACACCGCGTTCGTGGGCAGTTCGAACCTGTCTCGCTCGGCGTTGGTCGACGGCTTGGAGTGGAATGTGCGGCTATCCGGGGTCGCCACCCCGCAACTCATCCGCAAGTTCGGGGCCACCTTCGATACCTACTGGTCGGACCCTGCCTTCACGACCTACGACCCGGACGCGGACGGCGAGCAGTTGGCGTCCGCACTGCGGCGGGCGGGAGGTTCCGGTGGCGGACGACCGCAGATAAGCCTGTCGGGATTGGAGGTGCGGCCCTTCCCGCATCAGGACCAGATCCTCGAAGCGCTGGAGACCGAGCGGCGCCTCCACGGCCGGCATCGCAACCTCGTGGTAGCTGCGACCGGGACCGGAAAGACCGTAGCGGCGGCCCTGGACTACCGGCGTCTGGCCGAGGACCCCATCCGACGGCCGAGTCTGCTGTTCGTCGCGCATCGCAAGGAGATCCTGGAACAGTCGTTGCACACGTACCGTGAGGTTCTCGCAGACGCCACGTTTGGCGAAACATTCGTAGCAGGAAGCCGACCTGAGCAGTGGCGGCACGTGTTCGCCAGCATCCAGTCGCTTTCCTCGCACAGCGTTGAGCGCCTGCCACCTGACCACTTCGACGTGGTTGTCGTGGACGAGTTCCACCACGCTGAGGCAGCGACGTATCGGCGCTTGCTCGACCATCTGCGCCCGCGGGAGTTACTCGGTCTCACAGCGACACCTGAGCGTGCAGACGGTGTGGATGTCCGCGCGTTCTTCGACAATCGGACAGCCTACGAGCAGCGGCTGTGGGATGCGCTGTCGGACAACCTGCTGGTTCCCTTCCACTACTTCGGGGTGGCCGACGATGTGGACCTGCGCGGGATCGAATGGAAGCGCGGCACCTACGACCGTGCAGGGCTGGACCGCGTGTACACGGGCAACGATGCCCGGGCATTGAAGGTGCTGCGCGAATTGCGCGACAAGGTCACCGACGTTCACCGCATGCGGGCTCTGGGGTTCTGCGTGTCCGTGCAACACGCCGAGTACATGGCACGGGTGTTCCGCGAAGCGGGCATTCCGGCGCGGGCTGTGTCTGGTGACACCCGTGACCACGACCGAGCCGCAGCGCTGGAGGATCTGCGTCACTTGCGGGTGAACGTATTGTTCGCGGCTGATCTGTTCAACGAGGGTTTGGATATCCCCGAGGTCGACACGGTCCTGTTCCTGCGACCCACACAGAGTGCGACGCTGTTCCTGCAGCAGTTGGGCCGGGGTCTGCGCCGCTGCCAAGGCAAAGCGGTGCTGACGGCGCTCGACTTCATCGGCCAGCAGCGCCGGGAGTTCCGCTTTGATGTGCGCTACCGGGCGCTCATCGGGATCGGTCGGAAGACACTGGAACGCCAGATCGAGCAGGGGTTCCCCTTCCTGCCGTCCGGCTCGCAACTCGTGCTGGACCGCGTGGCGCAGGACATCGTGCTGGAGAACGTGCGTCACCAGTTGCGGCTGACACGTAAGGGCCTTGCCACGGAGCTGCAGTCCTACGGGGATCTGCCGCTGGCAGCCTTCCTGTCGGAGTCGGGCCGGGATCTGGCGGACGTCTATCGAGGCGCCGGTTCGTGGACCTCTTTGCGGCGCGCCGCGGGCCTGTCGACCCCGAGCGCCGGCCCGCAAGAGGACGCTTTGCTGCGCAGGGTCGTCGCTCTAGCCCATGTGGATGATCCGGAGCGGGCCGCGGTGTACACGCAGTTGACTCTCCCCGACGCCGCGCACTACGAGGACCTCGGGTCGCGCGAGCAGCAGCTGGCCAGGATGCTCTTCTTCACGCTGTGGCCTGACAAAGGGGGGTTCGACTCCTATCAGGCCGGCCTCGATCATCTGCGCGCGCACCCAGCCGTGTGCATGGAGGTTCGCGAACTGCTGGCGATGGGTGCCGACCGGTCACGTCGCATTCCACTGCCGCTAGGCCGAGGCATGCAGGACATTCCGCTTTTGAGTCATGCGCGGTACCGCCGGGAGGAGATCTTGGCGGCCTTGGATTGGGCCTCGTGGAAAAGGTCCGCGCGGGGCCACGCAACCGGTGTGGTGTGGGCGCCCGCCACGCGAACCGACGCGCTTCTGGTGAACATCCGCAAGAGCGAGGCGGAGTTCTCGCCCTCGACGATGTACCGCGACTACGCGATCTCGCCGGACCTCTTCCACTGGGAGTCGCAGAACGCCACCCGGGTGGATTCGGTGACCGGTCAGCGCTACCTCAACCATGAAGCCCAGGGCACCCACGTGCTTCTGTTCGCACGCGAAAGCCCGAGCGACGACCTTGGAGTGATGCCGTTCCTGTGCCTGGGTACGGCAACGTACATCGAGCACCGCGGCGAACGGCCGATCGCGATCACGTGGCGGCTCAATCGCAGCATGCCGGGGGAGGTTTTCCACGCGGCTTCGGTGGTTGCACGCTGAGGGTGGGCCGTGGGCGCGACGCATGGTTACCTCGCCTCTTGTCCCACGTCCATGGCACGCTCGTTCAGTGAACCGGGGAGAGGCGTCGTGCTGGTTGTGCGAAGCGGCTGCTAGAGCGTCGACGGGTGAGCTCGCCTTTGTCTTACCGCTGGATGGCTCAATGGCGGCCGGACATCGGTTGGTTGTCTCGCGTCGTCATGCTGCCGACTGGTGGGCACTGACCGACGGTGAGCGGCAGGCGGTTCTGGATCTCCTCGACCAGGTGCGCGAGGACACACCAGGTGCAGGAAGCGTACGGGTTCAGTTCGAGTCCGGAGACGATTCGGGGCACGCCCACATCCGGGTGATTTCGGCAACCGCCGCCTGGCCGGATCGCCTTCACAACGGACCCTCGCGGCCCCTGCTCCCAGCAATCGGAGACCTTGTCGAGACCGGTGACGTTCTCGCGATGGACCTGGTTGTGTCCTTCGTCATGGTGTCAGGGCTGCGTCTGCTGCAGCCGCACCTTGACGCAGTACTGGACCGCGATGGCCGTGTTCGTTTACTGACCACCGACTACCTGGGAATCACTGAGAAGGCCGCGCTGCAAATCCTGCTGGCGCGTTGCGAGGAGTACGGCGACCGATTTCAGGTCAAGGTGCATTCTTCAGGTCCGGTTTCCTTCCATCCGAAGGCCTATCTGCTCGGTGTGCGCCCGGACTCATACGACGCGGCATTCGTTGGCAGCGCGAACATCAGCGCCTCGGGGCTGCGGGACGGATTCGAGTGGACTCTGGAGACCCGCGATCCCGCTGCGCTGCCAGCGATTCGGGATTCCTTCCATGAGTTGTGGCACGCGCCGGATTCAGCTGAGCTCACCCAGCAGTTGGTCGATGCCTACGTTCAAGCCGAGCGTCCCCAGGATGCAGATGTGGTGGCCGTGTCGGCCCCCGTGCAACCGTTCACCCCGACGTCAGTGCAGCGGGAGGCGTTGGATGCGCTGAGTCAGACGCGCACGGCTGGCTTCAAAGGTGGACTGGTGGTGATGGCTACCGGCCTGGGCAAGACGTGGTTGGCGGCGTTTGACGCGACGCGCCCGGAGTTTCGCCGGGTTCTGTTCGTCGCGCACCGCGAAGAGATTCTGCAGCAGACACGTGAGGTATTCAGGGCGATCCGACCGGACTCGACGGTCGGCTTGGTGATGGGTGACCAGGACGAGGCGGACGCTGATATCGTCCTTGCGACCGTGCAGTCGCTGTCCAGACGCTTGGACCGCCTGCACCCCGAACGGTTCGACTACGTCGTGATCGACGAGTTCCATCATGCCGCGGCCGCCAGTTACCGGCGCGTTGTGAACCACTTGAGTCCCGCCTTCCTACTCGGTTTGACGGCGACTCCGGACAGAGCGGATGGCGCGGATCTGCTGTCTTTGTGCGAGGACAACCTTGTGTTCGAGTGCGATCTCACGCAAGGCATCGAGCGTGGCCTGCTCTCCCCGTTTCACTACCTGGGGGTACCCGATCCGGTGGACTTCGCACCTTTGCCCTGGCGCAACTCCCGCTTCGATCCCGATGCGTTGGAGTTGGCAGTGATCACCCAGGAGCGAACAAGCGCGGCGCTGCGCGAGTGGCAGCAGCATGCCGGAACGCGCACCCTGGCGTTCTGTGTCTCACGACGTCACGCCGATCGGATGGCCCGAGCGTTCCGTGAGGCGGGGATCTCTGCCGCGGCGGTGCACTCCGGGCCGACTTCTGCGCCGCGTCACGAGAGTCTTTTCGACCTTGAGCGCGGTGCGCTGCGGGTGGTGTTCAGCGTCGACATGTTCAACGAAGGCGTCGACGTGCCGGCCATCGACACTGTGCTGCTGCTGCGGCCCACCGCGTCGCCCGTGGTCTTCCTGCAACAGATAGGCCGGGGCCTCCGGCTGAGCCCGGGCAAAGAGAATCTGACGGTTGTCGACTTCGTGGGGAACCACCGGTCCTTCCTGCTGCCCGCGCGTCTCCTGGCCGGCCTCGCTGATGGGCGGCCGGCCACGGACGCAGAACTGCGGGAGCGGCTGGCTCAAGGGAACCTCGAACTACCGACGGGCTGTTCGGTGGACTACCAGATGCAGGCGCGTGACGAGTTGCTCCGACTACTGCCGAAGAGCCGCGGCCGCAGCCTCGCGGCCTTCGTCGATGCCTGGGTGGCCGAGCACGGACGGCGTCCAACTGCAGGTGAGGCATTCCAGGCTGGCTACAACCCCGCGTCAGCGCCGGGACGCTGGTTCGGGTTCCTTGCCGAGCGTGACTGTCTGGATTCAATGGAGGAGGACGTCGTCAAACGGCACGGTGTTCTGCTAGCGGACGTGGCCACCACATCCATGACCAAGTCCTACAAGATGGTCGCCCTGCGTGCGTTCTGTGACGCGGAAAGCCTCGTAGCTGGGATGACGGTCGAAGAGCTCACGCGGCGCTCGCGGCAATTGGTCCTGCGGGATCCGCGACTTCTCGCGGACGTCAGCAGCAAGGAGTTGGCCGATCCGGCTCGTGCGCCGCTGAAGGCGTGGGTCAAGTGGTGGCGAAAGTGGCCGTTGGAGCATCTGGCCGGTGAGGGTTTCGCGTTGTCGGATGACCGTTTCGCCGTTCAGCGTCGGGTCGATTCCGCCGACGCTCAGGTGCTTGCCGATCTGCTCAACGAACTCATCGATTGGCGTCTTGCCCGCTATCTGCAGACCAGGAGCCTGTCCGAGGCGGAGGGTGCTGTGGTTCGGGTGATCCAGGGTGGGAGCGGGAACCCGATCCTCGCCCTCCGACGGGAGCGCAACTCATCGTTGCCGGAAGGACGTGGAATTCGGGTGCTGGTCGATTCCCAGTGGGTGACATTCGACTTCATGAAGGTCGCGGTCAACGTCGCTCGCCGCGACCCCGAGGGTCCCAACGAGCTCGCCAGCATTCTGCGAGGTTGGTTCGGACCCGACGCAGGCGCCTCAGGTACTGACCATCAAGTGCGCTTGCTGGAGACGGAGGGTGGATGGCGTGCGATGCCGATCGCACGTGATGGACATGTAGCGGGGGAAGGAGTGGGCGGTCACTAGAACTGTGGGCTGCGGCGACAGCCAAGAACACAAAGGCCTGCCATAGTCCCCTGAATTCAGTGGACCGCTTCACAGGCGAGTCCAGGATGCTCTTCTGGGCCAAAGCGCATCACAGCGGCGGGGGCAGGAACCGTCGGGTCGCTGGCGCGACCCTCCTCCCAAATCCTGACTCCACTATCCAAACTAAATGGAAAAGGCGCCCCAAGCCTGGGACGCCTTTTCCATTTAGTGGCGGGGGCAGGATTTGAACCTGCGACCTCTGGGTTATGAGCCCAGCGAGCTACCGAACTGCTCCACCCCGCGTCGGTGAACCCAACTATACGTCACTCGCGTCGGCCGGTGAACCCCCACCCACACCAGCCACGAAGGCGGTCAGCAGATCCCGTCCCTGCGGCCAGTCGCCGAGGCCGCTGTCCGCGTTGATGTGCCCCAGCGCCCCCGCCTTCACGAAATCCGCCCCCAGGTCCGCGGCGAACCCTCGGCTGAACTCGACATCCGCATAGTGGTCGTCCAGGCTCCCCACCACTAACGCTGGGAACCGCAAACGTCCGCGCGGCACGTCCCGGAACTCGTCGGCCGCCTCTGGGAAGGCCGGGGCGGCGGGATCCACGGGCGCGACCAGGAACGCCGCCGCGACAGGCGTGTCCGACTCCGCGGCCCACATCGGGACCAGCAGGCAGGACAGGCTGTGCGCGACCAGAACCGGGGGCTCCGGGGCCGAAGTGACCGCCGTCTCCAGTGCGGCGATCCACTCGGCGCGCTCTGGTTCGTCCCAGTTTGGCGGCTCGAACCGGACGAAGGATCGATCCGATTCCCACAGCGTCTGCCAATGCGTCGGCCCGGAGTTGTAGATCCCCGGCAGCATCACGTAGGACGTCACCCTTGGCATCCAACTGACTCGCGGGCGTGTCGCGCAACCCCGGTGGCAGGATCGAGGCGTGGATCTCACTGCGCCCGGGCCCAGCGGCGCCGACATGATGCGCGGCGCTCCGACGATGATCCGCAACCCGCTGGGCTTCCTGCACCAGTCCTGGCTGCGGCACGGCGACGTCGTGCAGTTCCCGATCCCCAACCCGCCCACGTACTTGGTCAACCATCCCGATGCGGTGGACCGGGTGCTGCGGGCCAACCACAAGAACTACGGCAAGGACACGCTGCAGTACCGCCGACTGTCCATGCTCACCGGCTTCGGGCTGCTGACTGCGGACACCGACCTGTGGCGCAGGCAGCGGCCGGTGGTGCAGCCCGCGTTCGGGGCCGACCTCGCGCCGGCGGTGGACAAAGCCACGCACGCTGCGTGCTCGCGCATCGACTGGCCCGACGGGGTGCGCGACGTGGACGCCGACATCCTGCGCGTCACCCTGGAAGTGGTGGGGGAGGTGCTGTTCGGTGCGGACCTCACGGGCAGCGCGGCGGACCTGGCTGAAGCCACCTTGTCGGGGCTGGAAGTCGTGGTCAAGAAGTCCAGTCCGATCAGCGCTCCCATGTGGATGCCGACGCCGAACAACCGGCAACTGGCCACGGCCAAGGCCCGCCTGGACCGAGCAGTGCGGGAACTCACAGCCCAGCCCGCGCCGGAGGGCACGCTGCTGCGCCTGCTGCAGGACGGCGCCGATCCGCAGACCGTCCGCGATCAGGTCGTCACGTTCCTCGTCGCCGGGCACGAGACCGTGGCCAGCGCCCTGACGTGGAGC
>Ga0209607_1003525_pt1 | contig 12004 bp, 14 predicted proteins | sample AD_UKC117_MetaG_FD_184413 | JGI IMG/M metagenome (GOLD analysis project Ga0209607, IMG submission 184413) | Active sludge microbial communities of municipal wastewater-treating anaerobic digesters from Hong Kong - AD_UKC117_MetaG (SPAdes)... | ecosystem: Engineered > Bioreactor > Anaerobic >... | reverse complement strand
CGATCGCACGATCGACATCGGTGAAGGTCAGGCAGTGGAAGAGTTGCGGCTTGTCCATGCCTCCAGACTGCTGCACCCAGTGAGCTGGGTCTTGGAGAAATGGGAAGTCTCTCGAGATGCCGGACCGGATATGCACATGTTAATGTGCATAGACATGAGCGCTCTCGAACGACGGCTCCACCTGCTTCTCGACCAGGACCGTCACGATCGGCTCGTGGCAGAAGCCGAACGCACGGGCCGATCCGTGAATGCGGTGATTCGTGCCGCCATCGACGAGCATTTCGACGAGCAGCGTGACCAGGTGCGCCGCGCCGCGGCAGCACGGCTGTTGCTGGCAAGCGCCGCAGCACCGGGCTCCGAGCCGGCCGAGACGTGGGAGCAGATGCTGGCCGCGCAGGACGCCGACCTCCAGGACTCGCTGCGCCCGTGATCGACCTCTTTGTCGACAGTCCCGTATTCCTGCACGCGCTGGGCGCGCCGGTCGCGGTGACGCCGGCCTGCCAGGCACTGATCCGTTCGGCTCAGGAGAACACAGTGCGACTGCATACGGCGGTCGAATGCGTGCAGGAGATCGCCTTCCATCGAACGCGGATGGGCGATGTCTCCCGCGCGCTGGCTCAGGTCAACGCGATCCGTGACCTGTGCGTCGTCCACCCCTTCGACGACCGCGTCCTCGACCGCGGCCTTGAGCTCATGGCGGCGACCACGATTCGCGGGCGCGATGCCGTCATCGCCGCGACGGCGCTGCTTGCCGGCTTCGAGTCGATCGTCACGACGGATGCGCGATTCGTGGAGGTGCCGGGGCTGCGGCCTGCCGGGCCCGGCAGCTGGACCGCCTAGTTGGCGTCCCGGACGTCCGCGGCATACAGGGCAAGGATCCGGTCTGCCGCTTCCATGGCTGACAGTGACCCGGCCCGCACCGCCGACTCCAGGGCCGCGCGCTGCTCGCGCACCGAATGGGTATGCCGCACAGCGTCTTCCAGGTGCGCGTCCACCATCGCCCACATCCAGTCCTGCTGCTGTTGGGCGCGGCGAGTGGCCAGCGATCCCTCGGCTTCGAGGTGGCCGCGGTGATCGAGGACGGCCTGCCACACCTCGTCGAGCCCGGAATGCGTTGCGGCGGAACAGGTCAGCACCGGTGGCCGGCGAACATCCTTGCCCGGCAACATCAATCGCATCGCGGTGGCGAGGTCACGGGCGGCAACGCGCGCCCGTCCTTCCCCGTCGCCATCGGCCTTGTTGACGGCGATGACGTCGGCGAGTTCGAGGATGCCGCGCTTGATGCCCTGCAACTGATCGCCGGCGCCGGCCAGGGTCAACAGCAGGAAGGTGTCGACCATCTCCGAGACGGCGATCTCGTTCTGCCCCACGCCGACCGTCTCGACGATGATCACGTCATACCCGGCGGCCTCGAGCACCAGCATCGACTCACGCGTCGCGCGCGCCACCCCGCCCAGGTGCCGCCCGCTGGGCGACGGACGCACAAACGCATGATCGCTCGTGGTCAGCTCGGCCATGCGGGTGCGGTCGCCGAGGATCGACCCGCCGGTGCGCCGCGACGACGGGTCGACCGCCACGACACCAACCCGGTTCCCCCGCTGGATCAGCCGCGTCCCGAGCGCATTGATGAAGGTCGACTTGCCCGCGCCGGGCACGCCGGTGATGCCCACCCGCACCGAGGAGCCGGTATGCGGCGTGAGTGCGCCGATCAACTCGCTCGCCTTGGACCGGTGATCCTCGCGCGACGATTCGACGAGCGTGATCGCACGGGCGATCGCCGCCCGGGACCCGGACAGGACGTCGGCCGTCAGCGCGGCGACGTCGATCTCACGCATCCAGGCGGGCCCGCAGGTCGCGGAGGAGGTCCTGAGCCGCGGCGGCGATCACCGTGCCGGGCGGATAGATGGCGTCCGCGCCGGCAGCCCGCAGTTCCGCGAAGTCCTGGCTTGGGATGACCCCGCCGACGACGATCATCAGATCCTCGCGACCGAGCTTGTCCAGCTCCTGGCGCAGCGCCGGCACCAGAGTCAGGTGGCCGGCCGCGAGCGAGGAGACACCGACGATGTGCACATCGGCTTCGACGGCCTGCCGCGCAACCTCTTCCGGCGTCTGGAAGAGCGGGCCCACGTCGACGTCGAAACCGAGGTCGGCGAACGCGGTCGCGATCACCTTCTGGCCGCGATCGTGCCCGTCCTGCCCCATCTTGGCGACGAGGATGCGCGGCCGCCGGCCCTCTGCCTCCTCGAACTCCTCGACCAGCTGCTGGGCAGCGTGCACGCCCTCATCGTCGCCGGCTTCTGCGGAATACACCCCACCGATCGTACGGATCGTCGCGGTGTAGCGGCCGAAGGACTTCTCCATCGCCTCCGAGATCTCGCCCACGGTCGCCTTCGCCCGGGCGGCGTCGATGGCCAGTGCCAGGAGATTCGACGACAGATCGCGGCCGCCGTCCTTGCTGCACGCCTCGGTGATCTTCGCCAGCGCCGCGTCGGCCTCGGCCTGGTCACGCTCGGCGCGCAGTCGCTCGAGCTTGGCGATCTGCTGCGCCCGGACTGCGGCATTGTCGACCTTGAGGACGTCGATCTCCTCGTCGTCCCCGACGACATAGCGGTTGACGCCGATGACCGGCTGCTGCCCGGAATCGATGCGCGCCTGGGTGCGCGCCGCCGCCTCCTCGATGCGCATCTTCGGGATCCCGGCCTCGATGGCCTTCGCCATGCCGCCGGCCGCCTCGACCTCTTCGATGTGCTCCCACGCGCGGCGCGCCAGATCGTGGGTGAGTTTCTCGACGTATGCCGATCCGGCCCACGGGTCGATGGTGCGGCAGGTGCCGGACTCCTGCTGGATGACCAGCTGGGTGTTGCGGGCGATGCGCGCGCTGAAATCCGTTGGGAGAGCGATGGCTTCGTCAAGGGCGTTGGTATGCAGTGACTGCGTGTGCCCCTGCGTGCTCGCCATCGCCTCGATCCCGGTGCGCACGACATTGTTGAAGACGTCCTGCGCCGTCAGCGACCAGCCGGACGTCTGGGAGTGGGTGCGCAGCGAGAGCGACTTCGGGTTCTGCCCGCCCTGCTCCTTGACCAGCCGCGCCCACAACAGGCGGGCCGCGCGCATCTTGGCGACCTCCATGAAGAAGTTCATCCCGATGGCCCAGAAGAAGCTCAGCCGCGGAGCGAACGTGTCGACGTCCAGCCCGACGGCCTTGCCGGCCCGGATGTATTCGACGCCGTCGGCCAGGGTGTAGGCGAGCTCGAGATCCTGCGTCGCGCCGGCCTCCTGCATGTGATAGCCGGAGATGGAGATCGAGTTGAACCGCGGCATCTTCTCCGACGTGAACGCGAAGATGTCGGAGACGATCCGCATCGACGGGCCCGGCGGATAGATATAGGTGTTGCGGACCATGAACTCCTTGAGGATGTCGTTCTGGATGGTCCCGGTCAGCTTGTCGGGCGCGACGCCCTGCTCCTCGGCCGCGACGACATACAGCGCGAGGATCGGGATGACCGCACCGTTCATCGTCATCGACACCGACATCTGGTCCAGCGGAATCCCGCTGAAGAGCGTGCGCATGTCATAGATCGAGTCGATCGCGACACCGGCCATCCCGACATCGCCGGCGACGCGCGGGTGGTCGGAGTCGTAGCCGCGGTGGGTCGCCAGGTCGAAGGCGACCGACAAACCCTTTTGTCCCGCAGCGAGATTGCGCCGGTAGAAGGCGTTGGACTCCTCGGCAGTGGAGAACCCGGCATACTGCCGGATCGTCCACGGCTGGTTGACGTACATCGTCGGATAGGGCCCCCGCAGGAACGGCGGCGCACCCGGCACGGTGTCGAGGAAGTCGAGCCCCTGGAGGTCTGCCTCGGTGTAGACGGGCGCGACCTCGATGCCCTCCGGGGTGGACCAGGATTCACCCTGCGGCACAGGGGCGTCCGCGCTCGCGCCGTCGCCGAGATCGATAGCGGTGAAGTCGGGGATCGTGGTCATTGCGCGGCTCCTTCCGCCGGGGCGCCGAGTCTGTCGAGCGTGTCGCTCAGGAAGGCGACGACGTCCATGCCGTCGTAGATCTCACCGTCGACGGATGTCTCGCCGAGTTCCCGGGCTCGCCCGGCGACGAGAACACGCGGTATGCCGGCGCTGCGCAGGGCCTCGACCGCCGCCGCCGCGTGCGCTGCATAACCCTTGGGAGAGCTGGCAATCACGACCACCTCCGGCTTGGCCGCAGCCGCATCGGCCGCCGCCGACTCGCCCTCGTAGAGGGTTGCGGTCACGCCGCCGGCCGCCAAGAGGTTGGACGCGAACGTCTCGCGGGCACCGAAGTCGCGACGCGCGCCCAGCGCGACGAGGGCGACGCCCGGCGCGGACCCGTGCGCCGCGGCATACGCTCCGGCCCGGTTCCGCAGACTCTCATACAGGACAGAATCCCGTTGCGGCGCAAGCGCTTTGTCAGAAACAGCCAGAGCGGCGCGCTGCCGGCGCGCCACCGGCTGTTCGCCGGTCAGGGGGAACATGCTCACGCCGGTGATCGGCAGGCGCCGGGTGGCCAGACGTGCGCCGTCCTCGTCGCGGGTCGACCGGATTCGGGCAGCGACCGAGCCGGACGCGAGAGCCGCAGCCATACCGCCGGCCTTCTCGATCTCCTGGAAGGCAGACCACGCCCCGTGGGCGATGTCCGCGGTGAGGTGCTCGACATAGTAGGAACCGCCGGCCGGGTCGGCGACACGGCCGACGTTGGCCTCGTCGGCGAGGACGATCTGGGTGTTGCGGGCCAGCCGGCGGGAGAACTTCTCCGGCAGTCCGGCGACCGTGTCATAGGGCAGCACCGTGATCGCGTCCGCGCCACCGGCGCACGCACCGAAGGTCGCCAAGGTGCTGCGCAGCACGTTGACCCACGGGTCGTCCCGGGTGAACATCCGCTGGCTGGTGACCGCGTGGATCCGCGCGCCACGCTCGGGCTCGGGGACGCCGCATACCTCCCCCACGCGCGCCCACAGCCGGCGCAGCGCCCGCAGCGCGGCGATCGTGAGGAACTGATCGGCGGTCGCAGAGACGCGGAAGTCGATCTGCCCGAACGCCGTTGGCGCGTCCACCCCCGCGTCCGCGAGCGCTCGCAGATACGCGACTCCGGTGGCGACGGCATACGCAACCTCGTCGACAGCACTGGCGCCGGCGTCGCGATAGCCCCGGGCATCGACGGTGATGGCGCGTATGCCGGGGATGCCGGACAGCGACTCGACGGCTCCGGCCAGACCCGCGAGGTCGGCCGCGGCGCCGGTGCGGGCCGCCGCGCCGAGCGGGTCGAGGCCATAGTTGCCCTTGCCGTGGACGTCCGGGGACCCCTGCAGCACGCTCTGGAGCGCTGCGGCGGCGTCGCCCTGCGCATCCCACGAGGACACGACGACGGGAGCCATGTCGAGCTTGACGTCCGCGAGGACCGCCGCGAGGTCGCCGGGCGCGACGCCATCGGCGCCGACGTGCACCCACACGGACGTCACGCCGTGCTCGAGGTCGTCGAGGACGGCAGCCCGCGAGATGTTCGCGTCCGGGTCGTCATGCAACTGCCGGACATCCCACGGCTGGTCGGCCGGCCGCAGGCCGGTGCCGCGGGTGAACGGCATGGCGCCCGGGACACCGATGGCAGCAGCGTCCGCAGACCGCTGGTAGAGCGGGTCGACGACCAGGCCACCGCACAATGTGGTGCGCAGCGACGCCTCGGCGTCCTCGGGGGTGAGCTTGGCGTCCTCGGCACGGGACTTGTTGACCACGGCCGCGACCAGGCGCTGCCAATCCTCGTGCGTCTGCTGCGGGAACTCCCCCGCGAGGGCCATCGACTCAGCGGCGGACATGCGCGCTCCTTTGACGAACCGGTTTGCACAAAAGCGGCGCGGGCGCACGTGCGGCGGCCTCGCCGGGCTTCGACCAGCCTATCGACGTGACGCGAAGCTACCCACCATTTGGAGCGAGAGGTTCCGCACAGCGTCAGTCCCGGCGGGCCCGGGCCTCCTTGGCGCGCGCCGCCATCAGGTGCGGCGGCGGGTAGCCGACCTCTTCGAGCGCAAGCCCGTGCGCCGGCATGACCTTCACCCGTGGGTCCCGGATGCCGGCGATCATGACCTCCCGCGGAAAGCTCACCCCGGCCCGCCCCAGCCCGACCGGCATGACGACGCCCACGAGCGCGCGGACCATCGAGTGGCAGAAGGCATCGGCGACGACGCGCGCTTCCAGGACGCCCTCGGCGGTACGGGTCCACGAATACTCCAGGAGCGTGCGCGTCGTCGTGGCCCCCTCTCGCTTCTTGCAGAAGGCCGCGAAGTCGTGCAGCCCCAGCAGCCCCTGCGCCGCGTGATGCATGGCGGCCGCGTCCAGGGGATCGGCGACGAGAACGGTGTCCCGGAGACGCAGCGGGTCGCGGGCGGCCGGGTCGTCGCACAGCCGGTAGCAATAGCGACGGTGCGTGGCCGAGAAGCGGGCGTCGAAGCCGGCGGGCGCCGGACTGACTTGGCGCACAACGATATCCGGCGGCAGTATGCCGCGCAGCCGGGTCGCCGCTGCGGCCTCCGGCGAGCGGGACGAGCGGCCCGGGAGGGCGGCATACGCCGCGGCATCGACGTCGGCGTGGGCGACCTGCCCGCGGGCGTGCACCCCCGCGTCGGTGCGGCCGGCGACGACGAGCCGGACCGGTTCCGGCGCGCGCAGCAGCGTGGTCAGCGCAGTGGAAAGCTCGCCCTCGACCGTCCGCTGTCCCGGCTGGGCGGCCCACCCGGCGAAGTCGGTCCCGTCATACGCGAGATCGATCCGGATCCGCAGCCCATCCACCGGCGACGAGTGGGCTCAGTGCTCGATGAGGCAGACGCCGATCCGCCGGAAGTCGCAGGCGAAGGAGACGCGCTCGTCGGCAGAAATGATGTCCCAGGCCTCGTCCATGCCGGGGTTGTGGTGGCCGTCGATGAACGCATAGTCGACCTGGCCGAGCTCGTCGAGAGTGGGCTGGAGCGTGTCGACGAAGTAGCCCACGCGGATCTCGGTGTTGCCGTAGGGCTCGATCGTGCCCTGGGCGACCGCCGCCCGGCCGGGGTGGCCCTCGAGGGTGATCAGCCGGCCATCGCCGTCGAGCTTCAGGGCCAGCGCCTGATAGGCGCCGCTGATGCCCATATTGGTCCCGAGTTCGATGGCCACCTTCGGCTTGATGGCGCGCACCAGGCGGAACAGCAGCCGCGCCTCCCGGACCTTCTTGCTCGCCAGCCGCGTCGCGTCGTGCACGGTCAGGGTTTCGCTCCCGGCGACGAAACTGTTGTCCTCGAGCAGCGCTGCCCGCCGCGCCTCGATGGCCGCGATTCCGGCCCGCTCGTCGGGATCCAGATCCGTCTCGGCCATCCGCCCGAGGGCGTCGGCGATCGCCAGAGCGAGGGGGGTGCCATGCTCTTCCAGCGCCTGCCGCGGGGCCGCAATCTCAACGTCGACCACGCTCATCAACGTACACGAGCGGGTGTGCCGATCCCGGTAGCGACGGGCGCGCCGGGGAGGGTATGACGCAGCGAACGCCGAAGCCCCGGCCCGCGCGATGGCGGGTCGGGGCTTCGGAGCCGAACGAGGTGGCTCAGGCCTCGTCGACCTGCTGCTTCTCGGCGCCACCGGCGGGCTGGAAGCCCGCCTTCTCGGCGGCGTCGGCGGTGTCGAACCAGACCTCGGCCTCGGTGGCGTCATACCACTGCGAACCGGGGACGTGGTAGAGCATCGAGTCCTTGTTGCCCTTGATGTCGAAGCCGACCGGCTGCGACCCGTCGGCGGGCGCCTCGGCGACCTCGCCGAGCGCGGCAGCCTGGGTGGCGGCAACGGGCTCGGCGTCGGTCAGGTCAGCGACCGGCGCGTTCTGGCTGGCGGCAGGGGCAGCAGAATCGACGGCTGCGTCCTCCGCCACCACCGGAGCCGAGGCGTCCTCGACGACCGGAGCGTCCGCGACGACGGGGGCGTCCTGCACCTCGGCCTCGGCGACCGGAACGTCCTCGGCCACCATGTCCTCGACCACGACGTCCTCGACCGGAGCGGCGGCCACGGGAGCGTCCTTGGCCTTCTTCTCCTTGGCCGCGCGCTTGGTTGCGCCCTCGGCCTCGGCGACGACGGCGCGCTTCGGCTTGGCCGAGACGGGCTCGCGGACGAGTTCGATCACGGCCATGGGGGCGTTGTCGCCCTTGCGCGGCGCGATCTTGGTGATGCGCGTGTAGCCGCCCTGGCGCTCGGCCATGTCGGGAGCGATCTCGACGAAGAGGCGGTGGACGACGCCCTTGTCGCGGACGACGGTCATCACGCGGCGGCGGGCGTGCAGGTCACCGCGCTTGGCGAAGGTGACGAGGCGCTCGGCGAGCGGGCGCAGGCGCTTGGCCTTGGCCTCGGTCGTCGTGATCGAGTCGTGCTCGAAAAGGGCGGTAGCCAGGTTGGCGAGGATCAGCCGCTCGTGAGCCGGCCCGCCGCCGAGGCGGGGACCCTTCTTGGGGGTAGGCATTGATTTCTCCTAGGTGATGTGGTCGCTCAGAGCCGGCTTTTACAGTTGCTCGTCCTCGGCGAAGGACAGGTCGTCGTCCTCGTCGTAGGAGTCGTAGCGGTCGCCGAGGGCGGACGGGTCGAATCCGGGCGGGCTGTCCTTCAGGCCCAGACCCATGCTATGCAGCTTGGCCTTGACCTCGTCGATGGACTTGGTGCCGAAGTTGCGGATGTCCAGCAGGTCCGCCTCGGACCGGCCGACGAGCTCACCCACGGTGTGGATGCCCTCGCGCTTGAGGCAGTTGTAGGAGCGGACGGTCAGCTCGAGGTCCTCGATCGGCAGTGCCAGGTCGGCGGCGAGAGCGGCATCCGTCGGCGACGGGCCCATCTCGATGCCCTCGGCCTCGACGTTGAGCTCACGGGCCAGGCCGAACAGCTCGACGAGCGTCTTGCCGGCAGAGGCCATCGCGTCGCGCGGCGCCATCGAGTTCTTGGTCTCGACGTCGACGATCAGCTTGTCGAAGTCGGTGCGCTGCTCGACACGGGTGGCCTCGACCTTATAGGTGACGGCCAGCACCGGGGAGTAGATGGAGTCGACCGGGATGCGGCCGATCTCCTGCTCACCGGACTTGTTCTGCTGCGCCGAGACATAGCCGCGGCCGCGCTCGACGGTCAGCTCCATCTCGAGCTTGCCCTTGTCGTTCAGGGTCGCGATGTGCAGGTCGGGGTTGTGGATCTCCACACCGGCGGGCGGGGCGATGTCGGCGGCCGTGACGGCGCCCGGACCCTGCTTGCGCAGGTACATCACCACGGGCTCGTCCTCCTCGGAGGAGACGACCAGGCCCTTGATGTTGAGGATGATCTCGGTGACATCCTCCTTGACCCCGGGGATCGTGGAGAACTCGTGCAGCACCCCGTCGATGCGGATGCTGGTCACGGCGGCGCCGGGGATGCTCGACAGGAGCGTGCGGCGCAGGGAGTTGCCGAGGGTGTAGCCGAAACCGGGCTCGAGCGGCTCGATGACGAACCGGCTGCGGTTTTCGGCGACGACCTCCTCGGTCAGGAGGGGACGCTGTGCGATCAGCACTGTTTTCTTCTTTCCCGAAGACACCCGCTATTTGATGTCTTCGTATGCCGGCGCCGGACCTCGGTATGTCCGCCGCCGCTCCCCACCGCTGGGCGGGGCCGCCCAGGGCCGGGCCAAGGAACCTCTGCTAGCAGAGGTTGGTCAAATCTGCAGACCGTGCTAGGTGTGCTGATTTCACTAACTTCTGCTAGCAGAGGTTCCTTGACCTCAGCCCGAAGGGCTAGTTCTTGGAGTAGAGCTCGACGATCAGCTGCTCGGTGAGCTGGGAGTCGATCTGCTCGCGAACGGGCAGCTGGTGGATGAGGATCTGCAGCGTGCCCGGGACGACCTGCATCCAGGCCGGGACCGGACGCTCGCCGAAGGTCTCCCGCGCCAGCTGGAACGGGAAGGACTCGACCGACTGCTTGCGGATCGTGATGATGTCGTACTGCTCGACGCGGTAGGACGGGACGTCCACGCGCACGCCGTTGACCTCGAAGTGGCCGTGCGTGACGAGCTGACGCGCGTGGCGGCGGGTCCGGGCCAGGCCGGCGCGGTAGATGACATTGTCCAGGCGGGACTCGAGGATGGTCAGCAGGTTGTGACCCGTCTGACCGGGGCGGTTGGCCGCCTCCTCGTAGTAGCGACGGAACTGCTTCTCCATGACGCCATAGGTGAAGCGGGCGCGCTGCTTCTCCTGGAGCTGAGTGAGGTACTCCTTCTCCTGGATGCGGCGGCGGCCGTGCTGGCCGGGCGGGAAGGGACGCAGGTCGAAGTTCTTGTCGCCGCCGACCAGGTCGAGCTTGTAGCGGCGGGACTTCTTGGTGATGGGGCCGGTGTAACGAGCCATGACTTAGCTATTTCTCGCTTTCGAAAGGCTCAGACGCGGCGGCGCTTGGGCGGGCGGACACCGTTGTGCGGGCTGGGGGTGACATCGGAGATGGCACCGACCTCGAGGCCAGCGGCGGTGAGGGAACGAATGGCGGTCTCACGACCCGAGCCGGGGCCCTTGACGAAGACGTCGACCTTGCGCATGCCGTGCTCCATGGCGCGGCGGGCGCAGGCCTCGGCGGCCATCTGCGCGGCATACGGGGTGGACTTGCGCGAGCCCTTGAAGCCGACCTGACCGGCGGAGGCCCACGAGATCACCGCACCGGTCGGGTCGGTGATGGAGATGATGGTGTTGTTGAAGGTCGACTTGATGTGAGCTTGGCCCACGGCGACGTTCTTCTTGACCTTGCGACGAACCTTGGTCGCGCGTGCCTTGGGGGGCATTACTTACCAGCCTTCTTCTTGCCAGCGACGGTGCGCTTGGGGCCCTTGCGGGTGCGGGCGTTGGTCTTGGTCCGCTGACCGCGAACGGGCAGACCACGGCGGTGACGCAGGCCCTCGTAGGACCCGATCTCGACCTTGCGGCGGATGTCGGAGGCAACCTCGCGGCGGAGGTCACCTTCGATCTTCACGTTCGCTTCGAGGTAGTCACGCAACGCGACCAGCTGGTCATCGACGAGGTCCTTGACGCGGATGGACGGGTCGACACCCGTGGCCTCCAGCGCCTTTTGGGACGTCGTGCGACCCACACCGAAGATGTAGGTCAAGGCGACCTCGACGCGCTTGTCGCGCGGCAGGTCGACTCCAACGAGACGTGCCATGGGATGGCATTCCTTTTCTGTTTAACCGGAGGTATGGAAGCAGCGCCGGTCGGGTGGTCGCTCACGGCGTTTCGTATGCCGTGCCAGCCCGTCCCCGGCCTCCGGGCCAGGGGTGACGTCCCGCCCGAATGCGGGGGTCGGGTGCTGCGATTTTCTTCAGTTGTCGTCGGGAGAAGCCCTGCGGCTCGTGCGGTGCGATCAGCCCTGGCGCTGCTTGTGGCGCTGGTTGTCGCAGATCACCATGACGCGCCCGTGGCGGCGGATGACCTTGCACTTGTCGCAGATCTTCTTGACGCTCGGCTGAACCTTCATTGCCTTCGTCTTTTCTCGATCGGCTGTTGTCCCGATGGCCTGATGGGCACCGGGTTCGTGCGCTACCGGTAACGGAAAACGATGCGCCCGCGGGTCAGGTCGTACGGGCTGAGCTCCACCACGACCCGGTCCTCGGGGAGGATCCGGATGTAGTGCTGACGCATCTTGCCCGAGATGTGGGCGAGAACCTTGTGACCGTTGCTGAGCTCCACGCGAAACATCGCATTGGGGAGCGCCTCGACGATCGTGCCCTCGACCTCGATGACACCGTCCTTCTTGGCCATATCCTCCGTCAATCCTGGTTGGCGACCGACCCCCCTGACGTGCTGGGACCGGCCATACGAAATCGGCCCTGGGTGAGCAGACGCGAGAGCGCATGCGCACACGTGACCGACGCTCCATGATACGCGAGGACGCGGCCGGCCACGAAATCGCGGCCGGCCGCCGCGGGGCGACGCCGGGAGACGTGGATCAGGCAGCTGCGGGCGTCCGCTCGATC